>Ga0116148_1001553_pt1 | contig 24613 bp, 18 predicted proteins | sample AD_UKC055_MetaG_FD_89786 | JGI IMG/M metagenome (GOLD analysis project Ga0116148, IMG submission 89786) | Active sludge microbial communities of municipal wastewater-treating anaerobic digesters from USA - AD_UKC055_MetaG | ecosystem: Engineered > Bioreactor > Anaerobic > Digestate | place: USA... | reverse complement strand
CTTTTTTCCTCGCGGCGGTCTACCGGGTTGCGGGGGTTCATCCCCTGCTGGTCGAGCTGCTGCGGGTGATCTTCGGGGTTGCCTCCGCCTTTCTGGCCGGGCTCATCACCCGGGCCAGTTTCGGCCGGATGCCCGGTCTGATCGCCTTTGTTCTTGTGCTCTTCTTGCCGGAGCTGATGGTCATCAACACCTATCTATACACCGAGAGTTTCTTCATCTTTCTTTTTCTGCTCGCCATCTGGCTGGCGATGCGCGCTCTGGAACAACCTTCAGCGGGTGCTCTGGCTCTTGCCGGTCTGGCCGGCGGTCTGGCGACCCTGACCCGGGGCGTGACCATGCTGCTGCCGCTTGTCCTGCTGCTGGCTTTTCTGCTGCGCCGCCGGGGAGTGCTGCCGTCGCTCCGGCATACGCTGCTCTACGCCCTCTTCTTCGCGCTGCCGATCGTGCCCTGGACCATGCGCAACTATCACACCTTCGGCGCTGCCGTGCCGATCGCCGTGGGGTCGGGGGATGTGCTCTGGACCGGCAACTACCGGCCGCATGACGGACGCTACAGTTACGATAAGACCATGGCCGTGATGGACAGCATGACGGCCGGCCTCAACCAGGTCGACCGCGATGAGCTGCTGACCGGAGAGGCATTGAAGCATATAAAGGCGGACCTGCTGGCGGCGGCCGGACTCGGGGTCAAGAAATTCTTCCGCTTCTGGTTCTGGGTCTACGAGGGCGCCCCCAGCGGGATGAAACGCGAGGGCGGCGGGCTGGTGCAGCTCGTTCTCGCCCTCAGCTATTACCCCATTCTGCTGCTTTTCTGCGCCGGGGTCTGGCTGAGCCGCAGGAGATGGCGCGAGCTTGCCTTTATCCACCTTGTGCTGGGCTATTACATGGCGCTGCATGTCGTGATGCTGGTGGTGCCGCGCTACCGCATTCCGGTGCTTCCCCTGCTGATCATTTTTGCCGCTTTTGCCATGTGGGAGGCCTGCAGCCTGATTTCGGGCGGGAGGCGCAGTGCAGAAAAATTTTAAATATGTCCTGATCCTCTTCACCTTTTGCGCGACGGTGGCGCAGGGGATCACCTTCGAAAGCATCCAGGATATCATTTTCGGGCCCGACCTTATTCTGGTCATGGATTTTCCGCTGCTTCTGCTCTACATCATGGGCCGCAAGCGGATCAGTCCGGCGCCGCTGGCCGGGATCTCGATGGCGCTCACCTACGCTTTTTTCACCTGGTCGGCGGTCGGGCTTTTTTTCGCGCCCAATGTCCCCTTTGTCAGCCAGGAGCTGGCGGCCAATCTGCGCACCCTGCTGATCTTTCTGGCGATCATCAACTTTGTCAATACCAAGGAGGATCTGCAGTATCTCTTTCTGGGGTTTGCCCTGGGTCTCTTTTTTCAGGGCTCTGTGGCCATTCACCAGTGGCTGCGCGGTCCGGTGGGGCTCTACTTCCTGGGCGAGCAGCCGGGGGACTGGCAGGCGCGCGGAACTTTCGTCCATCCCAGTGTGGCGGGTTTCTATTTTTCGCTGATGTCGGTCGTGATCTTCCGTATGGCGGTTTACCTGCGGCCCAGGTTTCATCCGCTCTACGTGGCGGCCTTTTTTTTCGGTGTCATCGCTCTCTACGCCACCATGAACCGTGCCAACTGGCTGGGATTCGCCGGGGCGATGATCATCATGTTCGGACTTGATTTTGTCCGGGGCAAGGCCCTGACCAAAAAGGCGCGCGGGCTGCTGGCGGTGATCGCCGTGGTCGCCCTGATCGGCGCGGCGCGCTACGGCACGATCATCGTCGAACGCTTCAGCGATTCGGAAAAGTCGATGATGGGTGACCATTCATCGAGCCGGAAGAGTCTGGCCCTCGATGCCTGGCGTATCATCAACGATCACCCCGTCACGGGGGTGGGGCTGAACAACTACAAGGAATTTGTCAACAAGGAGACCGCCGGTCTGCAGATCGTGCACTGCTCTTATCTGCTGGTGGCGGCGGAACTGGGTTATCCGGGCGGCCTGCTCTTCATCGCCCTCATTCTCATCTTTCTTTTTATCGGTTTTCAGACCCGGCGGAGCACGGATCAGTTTATCTACCACATCTCTTCCGCTGCGGTCACGGGCATCATCGCTTTTGCGATCGCGATGCTGCCCTCACCGGACTATCGCAATCTTTATGTAAAGAACCATATCTGGATGGTTTACGCAATCACCCTGGTGGCGGCCAAGATGGAGCATTATCGCAACCGGATGCTGGCGGACCCGCGGGTGCGGGCGCAGCTGGCCGCGCGCAAAAAAGCCCTTCAGGAACAGCAGGCGGCCATTGCGGCGCGGCGGATGCCGGGCATGCAGGGCACCTTTTAAGCGGATTTAATCGAGTCCCATTCAACGTGTAACAAGGAGAGAGGAATGCGCATTCTCGGTATCTATGATGATCACAACGCAGGCAGTGCCGTAGTCGAGGACGGCAAGATACTGGCCGCCGTGGAGGAGGAGCGGCTTTCGCGAATCAAACTCCATAACGGCAACGAGGACGGCGAGCCGATCCTCAGCCTGGAGATGGTTTTAAAAATGACCAACTCGAGGCCGGAAAACATCGACAAGGTTGCGATCGGCATCATGCCGGCGGCCGAGATGCAGTCCTATATTCATCATGACCTCTTCAAGGTGCAGAAGAATAGTAAATGGATCATGGCCAGCCTTTTCAGCAAGAGCATCACCTGGGACAAGTACTGGCTCTGGTATCCCTATTTTTACAATCAGTTCCGCATCAACCGGGTCAAGAAGCTGCTCGCCAAAGTGGGCCTGGGGGACAAGCCGGTCGAATTTGTCGACCACCACCGCTCGCACGCTGCGGCCGCCTATTATTCGTCCGGCCGGACCCGCGCCCTCATCGTCACCCTCGACGGCCAGGGCGACGGCCAGTGCGGCCAGATCTGGCTCGGTGAAGAGGGCAGGCTGACCCATCTCAAGAGCATCAGCAGCTACCACAGTCCCGGCCTCTTTTACAATTTTATCACCTGGTACCTGGGCTACAAGCCGATGCGGCATGAGGGCAAGATCACCGGCCTCGCCGCCCACGGCCGCTATGACCATGTCGCGGAGCAGTTTGAAAAGATGTTCGGTTTTGAGAACGGCGAGTTCCGCTACTACCTGGCCGAAGAGCAGTATCAGCACGCCTATCCCCACCGCACCAATTACGATAAATTCCGCGCGGCCCTGCCCAAAGAGTTCGAAACCTTCACTCCGGCCGATGTCGCCGCCGGGGTGCAGGTCCTGACCGAGCGCGTCGTCGCCCGGTACGTGGACCAGTATCTGCAAAAGAGCGGTCCCATCGATGTGGTGATGGCGGGCGGCGTCTTCGCAAATGTCCGCGTCAACCAGGCGGTCGCCGAACTGCCCAACGCCCAATCGGTCTTTATCTTCCCGGCCATGGGCGACAACGGCATCCCCGCCGGCGCGGCGCTGCACACTTTTTACCAGAGCATGGGCTGGCCCGAGATCAAGACCATGCCGAAGCTGGATGATGTCTATCTGGGGCCCTCCTACACCGACGCCGAGATCGAGGCCGAGCTGAAAAAGGCGGGACTGCAGTACACCTGGCACGACCATATCGCCCCGGTGATCGCCGACCTGCTCAACAAGAGCTCTGTTGTCGCCCGTTTCGACGGCCGCATGGAGTACGGTCCCCGCGCCCTCGGCAACCGCACCATCCTCTACCAGTCCACCGACAAGAGCGTCAACGACTGGCTCAACCACAAGCTGCACCGTACCGAGTTCATGCCCTTCGCCCCGGTCACCCTGGCCGAGGACATGGAGGAGAACTATCACGGCATCGCGAAGAATGAGTATCCGGCGCGCTTCATGACCATCACTTTCAACTGCTCCGAGTCGATGCAGAAAGGCTGTCCCGCGGTGGTGCACGTCGACAACACGGCACGGCCGCAGCTCATCGATGAAAAGACCAACCGGGTCTATTACAACATCGTCAAGGAGTATAAAAAGCTGACCGGCCTGAGCTCGGTCATCAATACCAGCTTTAACATGCATGAGGAGCCCATCGTCTGCTCCCCGGGTGACGCCATCCGCGCCTTCACCCAGGGCTATCTCGAATATCTGGCCATCTCCAACTTTCTCGTGCCTTCGCCGACGCCCGAAAAAGCCCGGTCGCGCGAGTAGAGCGCGGTGTCGAGCATCCGTCTCAATACACTCTTCGTCTCCATCGGGCAGGGGCTGCGTATCGCCATGGCGATGCTGCTCCTGCCCGTAGCTTCGCGCATCCTCGGGCCCGCTTCGTTCGGCCGCTACAATCTCGCCACCACCATCATGTTCTTTACGATGCTGGCGGATGACCTCGGCCTTAACATGTGGGTGACGCGGGAGATCGCCAAGCACAAGGAGCGCGCCCAGCGTTATTTCGCCTATACCGTAGGCATCAAGGTGGTGCTGATCCCCCTGAGCCTGCTTTTTGTGGCCCTCTATCTCGAACTCGGTTCCTACGACCGGGAGACGGTGCAGGCGGTGTGGATCTTTTCCCTGTACGCTCTGCTGACCTCATTTCGCGATCTTGCCATCGCGCTCTTTCGCGCCTTCGAGGAGATGGAATGGGAGTCGCTGGCGCAGAGTGTCGAGAAAGTGCTGACCACGGCCCTCGGGATCGCCGTCCTGCTCACGGGCGGGGGGCTGACCGGACTGGCCTGGGTCTTTGTCGTCTCGGCCGCGGCGAGTCTGCTCTACTCTCTCCGGCCCCTCTTTCGCAAATTCGTCCGGCCGGCGATGGCTTTCAGCCTCGCCGAATTCGGGCCCATGCTGCGCGGTGCGGTGGTCTTTGGCATCTCGGTCTTTCTCACCACCATCTATTCGCGCATTGACATGGTGATGCTGTCGCTGATGAAGGGGCCGGACTACTGGGGCTGGTACGCGGCGGCCCACAAACTGATCGACCTCAGCAATGTCGTGCCGACGGTGTTGATGATCGCCACTTTTCCGGCGATGGCGCGCGCCGCCACCCCGTTCGCCGATCATCTCAATCAGGTTTTCACCCGGGGCTTTAAATGGCTGCTGCTGCTGGCGATTCCCATGGTCCCCGGGGTGGTGCTGCTCGCCCGTCCGGTCGTGCTCGGATTTTACGGCGCCGCCTATGCCCCCTCGATTCCGGCCCTGCAGATCCTCGGCTGCACGGCGGCGGTGCTTTTTCTCAATATTTTCACCGCCGGGGTTTTCGGGGCGACCAACAACCAGGGCAAGCTGGTGATCATCCAGATCGGCGGACTGGTTCTGAGCGCCACACTCAACTATCTGCTCATTCCGCGCTACGCCCATGTGGGATCGAGCATCGCCTCCCTGGTGACCGAATCGGCGGTGCTGACGGCGACTCTGATCCTGGCCTTCCGCCGGATCGTGCGGTTGACCAGCCGCCGCTTCATCCGCGACGCGGTCATTGCCGCCGCGGTGATGAGCCTTTGCCTCCTCGGCCTCCGCAGCCTGCCGGCTCTGCTGGTCGCCGGGACCGGAGCGGCCGTCTACATCGCCCTCCTCTTCGCCCTGAAGACGATCACCTGGCAGGAAATCTGGCAGTTTAAAAGAGCGGAATGATCATGAGAATACTCTATTTCAATTATCTGTACGATATCTACGGGGCCTCTCTGGGCTCGGCGATCAAGCCCATGGAGCTCTTCGCCGCCATGCGCAGGCTGGGCCACGAGGTGGAGATGGTCTGGTTCAAGGACCAGCCCGGCGGGCCGCCGGCGGGCACCCTCAATCGTTCGGCGCGGGATTTTTTAAAGCGCAATTTCGCCTTTCTGGTGCACGATCTGCGGCTGCTGCTGGAGAACCGAAAATTTGCCGGCATCGAGGCGGAGAAAACGGCGGCCTTCAAGCCCGATATCATCATCGCCCGTCTTGATCTCTATCTCTATTCGGCCCTCCGGACCGCCCGCGCCTTCAGAGTGCCGATCATCATCGAAGCGGACAGCCCTCCCCTCTACGAGGCGGTCCATTTTCAGAAACAGTACTGGCGCATACCGGCCATACCGCGCCGGATCGAACGCCGGCTGCTGCGCGGCGGCGACTTTACGGTGATGCAGTCGCGCGAACTGCAGCGCTATTTCATCGACGCCCATGATCTCGATGCCGCGCGCACCGCTGTGGTCTGCAACGGCGCTGATGTCGACAAATTCTCGCCCCAGGAGCCCGACCGCGGTCTCGCCCACCGTTTCGGGCTCACCGGCGGACCGGTGCTCGGTTTCATCGGCTCGATGAGCGCCTGGCACGGCATCAACAATCTGCTGCGCATCGTCAAGGCGATCGTGGCCAGATATCCCGATACCCGCTTTCTGCTGGTGGGTTCCGGAGGCGGGCAGGAGAAGCTGATCCGCACTTATCTCGTCAAGCACGACCTCACCCGGCATGTCATCCAGACCGGCTATGTGGCGCACGTCGAGATCCCGCACTATCTCCAGCTCATGGATGTGGTGCTAGCGCCCTATCCCAACCTGCCCTTCTTTTACTACAGCCCGGTCAAGGTCTTTGAATATATGGCCGCCGGCAAGGCGGTGGTGACCACCCGCATCGGCCAGCTGGCGCGCATCATCCGCGACGGCTGGGATGGTGTGCTCTGCCCACCCGGAGATTTCGACACCTTCATCTCGGCCATCTCCGGCCTGCTCGAAGATCCGGAAATCGCCCGGCAGATGGGCGCCAATGCGCGCGAAACCATCATCCAGCAGCATACCTGGCGGCACAAGGCCCAGGCCTATGAAAAAATCTGCCAGCAGGTGATCACGGAGCACCGTCTTCGCCCCGCGCATGAGGGGAACGCGCGATGAAGATCCTGATGGTCCACAAGTTCTATTATATCGAGGGCGGCGCTGAGCGCTATTATTTCAACCTTTCCGGGCTGCTCGAGCGCAGGGGGCATGAAGTGATCCCCTTCGCCATGCACCATCCGCGCAACCTGGCCACTCCCTACAGCAGCCATTTTGTCGACTATTTCGAGCCGGACAAGGAACTGGCCCGGCTTGGTCTCGTCAACGGCCTCAAATCGGCGGCGCGCGTGGTCTACAACCGTCAGGCCCGGGCCAGGATCGAAGCCCTCATCGACGAGGTCAGGCCCGACCTCGCCCATGTCCATGGCGTCTATCACCACCTCTCGCCGTCGGTGCTCTTTTCCCTGAAAAAGAAAAAACTGCCGGTGATCTTTACCCTGCACGAATACAAGATCCTCTGCCCCGATTATCTCTTTCTTGACCGCGAGGGGAGGGTCTGCGAGCGCTGCGCCGGCAAGCACTTTTGGCATGCCACGGCCGGGCGCTGCTTCCGCAATTCGCTGCCCGCATCGGGGCTGGTCACCGTCGAATCCTATCTCCACCGCCTGCTCGGCACCTATCACCGTCAGGTCGACCTCTATCTCTCGCCCAGCCGTTTTCTGCAGGGCAAGATGATCCAGTACGGCTATCCGGAAAAGATGGTCGAGTGGCTGCCCTATACCATTCCGATGGACGAATATGAGCCCTGCTACGAGAATGACGGTTATTTTGTCTATGTGGGGCGCCTCTCGCACGAGAAGGGGGTGGCCGAGCTGGTGCATGCCATGAAGCGGGTGCCCGGGGCGCACCTCAAGGTGATCGGCACCGGCCGGCTGGGTGAGCCCCTGCAAAAATTCGTCCAGGAGGAGGGGATGACCAACGTCGAATTTCTCGGCTACAAGAGCGGCGGGGAGCTGCGCGAGATCGTGCGCCGCGCGATGTTCGTCGCCGTGCCTTCGGTGGTCTATGACAACTCTCCCCTCGCCATCTACGAGGCCCTGGCGCACGGCAAGCCGGTGGTCGGCGCGGCCATCGGCGGCATCCCGGAGCTGATCGATGAGGGCCGCGACGGCTTTCTCTTCACCGCCGGGGATGAGGAGAGCCTGGTGCAGGCCCTCGGGCGCATGCTCGAATGCGCGCCGCAGTGGCCGGAGATGGGCAGGGCGGGGCGGGCCAAAGCCGAGCGGCTTTTCGGGCCGGAGGCCCATCTGCAGCGCATGGAAGAGATCTATCAGCGCTTTCTCGCGCGCTGACCGCCGCGCAGTCCGGTCATCTCGCGCGGAGTTTGGCACTCCGCACTCTGGACTTTTTTTGGTATGCATAGATAAATGAGGAAGGAACCATTGGCTGATTCCAAACACTCCCTGCTTCTGGTGGTCAACGGCTTTGGAGTGGGCGGCGGCGAGCTAAAGCTGCTTGAGCTCGCCGCGCTGCTTGACCGGGAGAAATATGCGCTCACCATCGCCAGCGTGGGGCAGGGGGGAGCCCTGGAGGACAGATTCCGCGCCCTCGGCTGCCCCGTCCATGTGCTCCCCAAGGCCTTCGGCTTTGATCCCCGGCTGCCCCTGCGGCTGGCCAGGGTGATGCGCCTCTGCAAGGCGGAGCTGGTGATGAGCACCCTCTTTTACGCCGACATCATCTCGGCGCTGGCCACATTTTTCTACAGGCCCAAGGCGCTCCTCTCCTGGGAGGTGATCACCGGCCAGCTCGAATGGTACCAGGTGCTGGCCTACCGGCTCCTGGCCGGGCGCTTCGCCCACGTCGCTGCGGTCTCGAATTCGATCCACCCGATGATCCGCGGTCTGCGCGGCATGAAACCCGGGCGGATCAGCACCATCTATTACGGCGTCGATCTGGAGAAATACAGTCCGCGCCGCAGCGAGGCCGCCGCAGAGGGACCGGTTTTCGGCACCGTGGCGCGGCTGGTCCATCAGAAGGGACATATCTGGCTGCTGGAGGCGATCCCGCAGGTTCTGGCCAGGTTTCCGCAGGCGCGCTGGCGCTTCGCCGGAGATGGTGAGAAGCGGGCCGGGCTGGAGGCCAGGGCCCGTGAGTTGGGCGTCGCCCACGCCGTAGAGTTTCTCGGCAGCCGCAGCGACGTCCAGGATCTGCTCGGCAGCTTTGATTGTTTTATTCTGCCCTCCCTCTGGGAGGGGTTCCCCAACGTCCTGCTCGAGGCCATGGCCTGCGGATTGCCGGTGATCGCCACCTCGGTGGAAGGAAGCGTCGAGCTGGTGGTGGAGGGCGAGACCGGGCGGCTGGTCCCGAAAGAAGATGCCGGGGCGCTGGCCGGGGCCATGCTGGAGCTGGCCGCAGACGCAGAACTGCGGCAGCGGATGGGGAGCAGCGGCCGCAAACGGGTGGAAGAGCATTTTTCACTGGGCAAACAGGTGATGGAATTTGAGGCTCTATTCGATCGTTTCCTCGCCTGACCCGTCCGCAAACGCACAGGAGAAGATTTATACCATGATTCACGGCAAAAAAGTGGTCGTCGTGCTGCCCGCCTACAACGCCGCGGCGACTCTGGAGAAAACCTATTCGGAAATCCCCTTCGACATCGTCGACGATGTGATCATTGTCGATGATGCCAGCACGGATGAGACCGTTGCGGTGGCAAACCAGCTGGGCATCCATACGGTGGTCCATCCCCGGAATCTCGGCTACGGCGGCAACCAGAAGACCTGCTACCGCGAGGCCCTTGAGCGCGGAGCCGACGTCGTCGTCATGCTCCATCCCGATTACCAGTACACCCCCAAGCTGGTGACCGCGATGGCCTCGATGGTCGCCATCGGCCAGTACCAGATGGTGCTGGCCTCGCGCATCATCTCCGGCGGCGCCCTCAAGGGCGGCATGCCCCTCTACAAATATATCAGCAACCGCTTCCTGACCCTTTTCGAGAACATTCTGCTCGGGCAGAAGATATCGGAATACCACACCGGCTACCGCGCCTTTGCGCGCGAGCTGCTCTCCGATCTGCCCCTTCACCAATGCTCCAACGATTTTGTCTTCGACAACGAGATGATCGCCCAGACGGTCTATTTCGGTTACAGCGTCGGCGAGGTCTCCTGTCCGACCAAATATTTCCCCGAGGCCTCCTCGATCAATTTCCGGCGCAGCGTCAAATACGGCTTTGGGGTCCTGCGCACGGCGCTGACCTTCCGGCTGCAAAAGATGCGCCTGGGCCATTACCGAATTTTCACGCGCTGAGGCGGAGCATGTCCACAACCGGGAAAACAGCGCGTGCGCCGCGCATTTTGATCGTCATTCCGGCCTATAACGAGGAGAAGAGCGTCGTCAGGGTCGCGCGCGAGGCGCTCGCCTCCGCGCCCGGCGTGGAGGTGCTGGTCGTCGATGACTGTTCCACCGACCGCACGGCGGCCATCCTCGCCGGAGAGGGGATCAATCATGTCTCCCTGCCGGTCAATCTCGGCATCGGCGGCGCAGTGCAGACCGGCTTTCTCTACGCCTGGGAAAAGGGGCACGACATCGTCATGCAGGTGGACGGCGACGGCCAGCACCCCCCCGGGCAGATTCCGCACCTTTTGACGGCCATGAGAGAGGGAGGGCTGGATGCGGTCATCGGCTCGCGCTATGCGGCGGGTAGCCAGATCGTCTCCTCGCGGGCGCGCCGCATCGGCGGCGGGCTGCTGGGGGCGCTGATCCGCCTTGCGACCGGCCAGAGGGTGACCGATCCGACCTCCGGATTCCGCGCCTACAACCGTCACGCCCTCGAATACCTGCGGCACTATTATCCGCAGGAGTACCCGGAGCCCATCATCGCCATCGACCTGCTCAGGAACGGCTTCAAGCTGGGCGAGGTTCCGATCCTCATGAAGGAGAGGGAGCACGGGGCCTCGTCGATCACCGGCCTGGATACCCTCCTTTACATGATCAAGGTCATTTTTGCGATTATCATTGTTAAAATCAGGAGGAGGCGTTAGATGCCCGATAGCGCTCATGTCTACCTTTACGGCAACCGGATCCTGTATCTTTCGATCGCCGCGGGGCTCTTCTTCCTGCTCTTCATCGTCCAGCTGGTGCGCAAGCGCAAGATGAGCGAGCGGTTTGCTCTGGTCTGGATGGTTATTCCGGTGCTGCTGATCCTCTTTTCCTCGAACCGGGGGCTGCTGGAGCGGCTGGCCGTCATGGCGGGGATCGCTTACGCGCCGGCTCTGATGATCCCGATCATTTTCGGGCTTTTCACTCTGGTGAGCCTCTATTTTTCCGTCAAAGCCAGCAAATCCGAGCAGCAGATCAAAAAGCTCGCCCAGGAGCTGGCGCTGCTGCGCCATGCCGTGCAGCAGACCCAGCCGGCTGTGCGGGACCAAGAGTCCGAATAAGCGCTAATTCGAGGCCCGGCATGCTCTTCAATACCCTACATTTCGGTTACTTTTTTATCCTGGTTGCCGCCCTCTTTTTCGCCCTGCCGCGGCGGCAGCGCTGGATCTTTCTGCTGCTCTGCAATTTTTTCTACTATTTTTGTTTCAAGGCGGAGTACCTCATCCTGCTCATCATCGCCATCGGCGTCTCCTGGTGGAGCGCCCTGCGTATCGAGGAGCATGGAGAGCGGGAGGGGGGGCGGCGCGCCTGGCTGGTCTTCAGCCTGGTGGTCAATATCGGCATCCTGCTCACTTTCAAATACTTCAACTTTTTTTCGCGCACCATCATGGATGTGAGCGCCGCGCTGGGCGGGCCGCTGCAGGTGCCGCTGCTCAAATGGGTGCTGCCGGTCGGGATCTCCTTTTACACCTTTTCGGCCTCGAGCTATGTCATCGATGTCTTCCGCCGCAAGCTGCCCGCTGAGCGTCATCTCGGACTCTACGCCGCCTATGTTTCGTTTTTTCCGAATATCGTCTCCGGGCCGATCGAACGCGCTCCCAATCTCCTGCCCCAGTTCCGCAAGCCGCTCGAATTTGACGGCGCCCGCGTCGCCTCCGGCCTGCGGCTGATGCTCTGGGGTTTTTTCAAAAAACTGGTCGTGGCCGACCGGCTGGCCATCTATGTCAACGCCGTCTTTAACAACCCCGACCCCCACAGCGGGGCGACCAATCTGGTGGCTTCGCTCTTTTTTACCTTCCAGATCTACTGCGATTTTTCGGGCTATACCGACATCGCCATCGGGGTGGCGCGAACCCTCGGCTTTGATCTGAAGAAGAATTTCGACCGGCCCTATTTCTCGCGCTCCATCCCCGAATTCTGGCGGCGCTGGCACATTTCGCTCTCGAGCTGGTTCCGCGATTACCTCTATATCCCGCTCGGCGGCAGCCGGGTCAGCGTGCCGCGCGCCTATCTCAATCTCTTCATCGTCTTTTTTGTCAGCGGCATGTGGCACGGCGCCAACTGGACCTTTCTGATCTGGGGCGGGCTGCACGGCCTCTACGCCGTCAGCTCCAAATTCACGCAGCGCTGGCGCGACCGGCTCGCGGCCGCCCTGCGCATTCCGGCGGGACTCCGGCGGGCATTTGCAGTCTTTTTCACTTTTATGCTCGCCAATTTCGCCTGGATCTATTTCCGCGCCGCCGACCTGGCCACCGCCAACCTGATGGTCGCCAGGATCCTGTCGGCTGACTATGGACGCCTCTTCATACCGGCTCCGGACCAGTTCGTCTACAGCCTGGCCGCCATCGCCATGCTGCTGGCGGTGGACCTCCTTCAGGAGGGCCGCTCCCTGGCGCACTGGCTCGACGCCCGCCCGCTGCCCCTGCGCTGGGCGATCTATATAACGGTTCTGGTCATCATCTTACTCATGGGTATTTTCAATGGCAGCCAGTTCATCTACGCCCAGTTCTAGGATCGGCCGCTTCCTCACCCGGCTGTTCCTCTTCCTGCTTTTGCTGGCCGCGGTCGATTACGGCCTGGGCAGGGTGATCGACCACTTTTTCCGGAAAACCCTCTACGGGGAAAACTGGTCCAAGGAAAACTGGCTGCTCAGCCAGCCCTACGATGTGGTCTGCTTCGGCTCGTCGCGCACCTTCCGCCACTATATCCCCGCGATCATGCAGGACAGCCTTAACCTTTCGGTTTTTAACGCCGGGGCGAACGGCCAGTATCTCTATTACGCCTACGCTCTGGAACAGCTCATGCTCGAGCGCTATACGCCCAAGGTGATTGTGCTCGACCTTCTGCCCAACTATGTCACCACCGCGGAGAGCAAGGAGGAGGAGATCGGCCGGATGAGTTCCATGGCCCCCTACGCCGGTCATCCCGCCGTGGCCGAACTGCTCACCGGCGGGAGGTTCAACGAAAAGCTCAAACTGCGCTCGCGCCTCTACCGCTACAACTCGCGCCTGCTCAGCCTCGCGGCCAATTACTTCAACAAACCCGGCGCCATGGACAACGGCTTTGTCCATGTCGGCAAGAGCAAGTTCCGCGCCCTGCACGGCTTTCCCGATGATGTGGCGAAGGATCCCAAAGTGGTCTACGATTCCGAACGCATTCAAGTGCTGAAGAAATTCATCCGTTCGGCGCAGGAACGGGAGATTCTGGTCGTCCTGAGCTTCTCCCCGACAGCAACCCCCCTTTCGCCCAAGGTCGAGGAGATCCTCTCCTTCTATGACCGGCTGGCGCTGGAGACGGGGGTTCCCTTTATCAGCATCGTCAGCGCGGAGCATCCCCGCTTTTACGACAAAACCCTCTATTCGGATCTGATTCACATGAACGAGCTTGGCGGGCGGGCCTTCACCCCGCTGTTCGCAGCGGAACTGAAAAAGCTGCTCGCTGAACGCCGCCTCCAATAAACCCCTCCAAACGGAAGAAGATGAAGACGACGAAAAACAATTCCTGGCTGATCGGACTGGTGCTGGGTATCATCCTCGCGCTGGGCGCGCTCCTGCGGCTGATCGGCATCCGCTTCGGCCTGCCCATGGCCTATCATAATGACGAGTGGGTGCTGGTGCTCGCGACCCGGCAGTTCTTCAGCGGCGACTTTAATCCGCACAATTTTCTCTATCCCTCGCTGCTCATGTACATCATGTATGCCTTCGAGCGGCTCTATTTTCTCTTCGCCTCGGGCCGGGACAATCTCTCCACCCTCTATACCCTCTGCCGCGTCACCGTGGTCCTTTTCGGCGTCGGCTCGCTCTGGGTCATTTACCGGCTGGGGAAGCGGCTGCACGACTATCGCACCGGACTGATTGCGGCCTTTCTGCTCTGCCTCAGTCCGCTGCACGTCATCAACAGCCATTTCGCCACCACCGACGTCCCGCTCACCTTTTTCATCATGCTGACCCTGTGGGCGACCCTGCGCATGTCCGAGACCCGCACTCTTGCCGACTACCTCCTGGCGGGCATCGCCTTTGGCCTGACCGTTTCGATCAAGATCCCCGGGGCGGTCATTTTTCTGGCGATTCTCGTCGCCCATCTCTACAGTGTGGCCAGTGAACGCCAGCTCCATTACCGACGCATTCTGGCGGATGAGTGGCGCAACTCCCGCAAGCTGCTCTTCGCGGTCATGGGGGCCGCTGCGGCCGCGGCGGCGGTTTACCTCCTCTTCGCACGGTTCAGCTCGTGGGCCCCCGGGCTTATGAAACGCATTCCGGTGGAGCTGTGGCTGAAATATTACGACGAGATCGCGGCCAGGGCCGCCGCCATGGGTCCCAAGCTGGCTCTCGTGGTCTTTCTCGCCATCATCGTCCTGGCCTATACCGCCAAACTCTGGCTGCCGCAGTTCCGCAAGCTCCTGCTGCTGGTGGCGGCGGCGGTTTTTACTTTCTTCGCCACCACCCCCTATGCGATTCTCGATTTCAAGGCGTTTGCTCACGATTTTCTTTTCCAGATGGTGATCAGTCAGTCGAGCTGGAGCGGCATGTTCGCCGGCAAGGCGCCGGGCTATATCACCAACGCCACCTATCTCTACGGCGATTTCGGCCCGCTGCTCCTTCTCGCCGCCGCGGGCGGACTGGTGCTGCAGATCCGCGCCCGCCGGATCCGCTACTGGATCCTCATCACCTTCGCCCTGGCCTACTACCTCTATATCGGCTCCTGGAAGCTGATGTTCGACCGCTATATGGTGCCGATGCTGCCGGTGATCGCGATCTGGGCGGCCTGGGGGATCGTCAGCCTGACCGATTTCATCCGGCAACGCCGGGCGCGCCGTGTTTCGAAGCCGCAGCCATCCGCCGGTTCCGCCGCTCTCCGGGGCAAGTCCTCGCCCGGCACTGCCGCTCTTCTCCTGCTTGCGATCGTGCTCCTCCTCTTCTTGCCGGCGGCGCAGATGCTGCGCGAGAGCTGGGATTTTAACGCCTATCTCCTCAAGACCAACACCAAAAAGATCGCCTATGACTGGGTGGTCACCAACCTGCCCAAAGAGTCGCTGGTCCTGCGCGAACAGTATACCCCGGAGGTCGAACTCGCCGGCTACAAGGTCCATCTGGTCAATTTCACATTCAACGATTCGGTCAATGCGGACTATGTCCGGCGCCACGACATCGACTATATCATCGTCACCGACAAGCTCTGGAAGCGCCCGGTGCAGGAGGATGGCGTGCTCGGCGAGCGCAAGGCCTATGCCATGATCGCCGGCTATGCCGACCTGATCTACAATCTCAAGCCCACACCCCGGAATCCCGGGCCCGAGGTCAAGATCTATCGGGTTCATAAAATGGCGCAGCCATAAGGAGAGAGCCCCGATGTCTTTTATAACTGCCCGGGGATCGGCGGCTGCCGCCTGGCTGCAGCGCACCTTTACGCCTTTGCGCCTCTTCCTGATCCTGGGGATGGTTTTTGGCCTCGCCTGGTCGATCGTCACGCCGCCTTTCCAGGCCCCGGATGAGCACGTCCATTTCTGCCGCGCCTACCAGCTTTCCACCGGCGGGCTGCTGCCGGAGAAGCAAAACGGCGTGCAGGGGGGAAATATGCCCTCGAGCGTCATCGAGACCATCGAACAGGTCAATCCCGGCCTGCGTTTTCATTCGAAAGAGCAGCGGCAGGATCCCGATCTCCTCCGCCGCTACCTGCGGCGGCCCCTGGAGCCTGAAAACAGTCGATTTTACGCTTTTCCCTCCAGCGCGCTCTATCCTCCGGCCGCCTATCTCCCCCATGCCGCCGGCATCCTCCTCGGCCGGTTAATGCACGCCTCGCCGCTGGTGATGATGTATCTGGGGCGATTCAGCGCCCTGGCTTTCTGGCTGACGATGACCGGCCTCGCCCTGCGGATCATGCCGGCGGGGCGCTGGCTGCTGCTGGCGGTCGCCCTGATGCCGATGAGCGTTTTTCTGGGCGGCGCCTTCAATCCGGATGCGGTCACCAACGGACTGGCCTTTTTCGCCCTCGCCTTCATGCTGGAGATCGCCCGCAGGCCGGGTGTGGTGACCGGCCGCCAGCTCGCCCTCTTCGGGCTGATCCTGCTGGTATTTGCGCTGGCCAAACCGGGATTCGCACTTTTCGCCCTGCTCTGGTTCCTGCTCCCCCGCCACAAGTGGGGCTCCCTGCGCCGGCATCTGCTCACCGGGATTCTCCTGCTGGCGCTCGGTTACGGCCTCAGCCTGGTGTGGAACGCGGTGGTGCAGAGCGATCTCAACTGGAACGCCCCCTTTGCCGATTATCCCGGGCAGAGGCAGCTGCTCATGCAAAATCCGCTGGTTTTTATCAAGGCGGCGCTGAGCAGCCTGTGGACCTTCAAGGGCTTTTATCTGCGCTCACACCTCGGTCAGCTGGGATCGCTCGATGTCGTCCTGCCCTGGCACGCGCTCCTGCCGGTGCTCGTGACCATTCTGGCGGCGGCCCTGCTCGAAAAGGGGATGATGCTCACCCACTGGCAGAAAGGGGTGCTGCTGACCCTCTTTCTGGGCACCCTTTTTCAATCGCTGCTGGCGCTCTATCTGACGGCCTCTCCGTTGGGATCTCCGTGGTGCGTCGGATTTCAGGGACGCTATCTCATCCCCGTGGCCCCGATGTTCTGGCTGCTCTGGCAGAACCGGCGCTGGCGGCCGGCCCGCTCATGGCGGGCTCTGGCGGGTGCCGCGTTCTTGCTGGTCTATGCCTTCGCCCTGGGAGTGTCGACGGCGGTGCTGATCGGACGCTATTATTGATCCGCACTCTTTCCACCCGGTAATTCCCGCTTGAATTGAAAAGTGGCTGGAAATTTGCAGCATTCAGCAGGCGCGCGTGCTGGCCACCAGGCCAGCACGCGCATCCGCCTGTTTCCTGGCCAGCATGGCCCAAATCCGCCATCCTGCGCGGCGGCGGTGGGGCCTGGCGGGGACACGGGAGCTGAAAGGCAGGACGGGATTATTATATCGCATCAAATCAGGAGGTGTAATGATTTTTTCAAGATGGTGGGGAAAAGCGGGGTGGAGAGGTGCGGGGATGGTCTTGTTGATGATTTCCGGCCTATGGGCGCAGGAGGAGCAAGGGTCTTTCCCGCGCATTCTGTTTCAGCGGCCCGCCGGCATCGGCGGCGGCGCTATCCAGCATTTCTTTTCCCGTTTCGATCTGGTGGTCCACGGCGGCGCCGGACCCAGCGCCTACGCCCTCAACGAGAGCATTCATGCCCTCAATCCCCGCACGGTCATACTTGGCACCAGCCGGCAGGGTGTCTGGCCGGGGAGCTTCCCGCCGGAGTGCTTTATCTACCGTCCGCATGTGGCCGAGCTCACTCAGGCGGCCAAACCCGGCGACACCGAGATCTTTGTGACCAGCACGGCGGGCTTTCCGCCGGCCTCGGAGAAATACCGCTACGCCATGATCGGCGGCGATGAGTGGTTCAACTATACCGACCTCACGCCCACCAGTTTCACCGGGGTCAGCACCAGCGGCGACTTTTTTCTCCAGCGCATCCATCCCGTCGGTGACAGTATCAAAACCCCCATCCGCTTTGTCGGTTTCGGCATGCTCCAGAATATCACCCCCTTCGCCCCGCTGGTGGAGGGCAAACCGGTCTGGCAGCACTTTATCGACAAGCGCTTCGATCCGGCCAAACAGGATTTCAGCTATTTCGACGGCATTTTTTATGACGCCTACCGCACCTTTTTCTATCCGGATGACATTATCGGCGGCATCGATCTCGACTATAATCGCGTCGATGATTTCGAGGAGCACGGCCTGAAGTGGGTCAACGCCCAGTGGGCCGACGGCGTGAAAAAGATGCTGACCTATGAAAAACAGAAACTGCTCGAGCTCAACCCGGGCCAGTATCCGCTCATCGCCCTCAACACCGGCAGCGCCCTCGAGGATTACAGCCTCGAGATCTGTGACGGCATGATGTGGGAGGGATTCATGCGTTTCGCAGAGAGCTGGGAGGAGATGGTGCGGGTCAACCGGGTCTGGGAGACCAGCCATGATCCGGTCTATACCATGATCGAGGATTACGATCCGGAGAAACGCCGCGCCTATGCCAAGAACAAGTTCGCCTATATGCGCTACGGCCTGACCACCGCGCTGATGGCCGGCGCCTACTACGGGCGCACTTTCGGCGACTATTATTACATCTCCCTCTACTATGATGAATTTGACAGCGATCTCGGCCTGCCGACCTCGCCCCCGCAGAAACTCTCGAGCGGGGCCTGGGCGCGCTTTTTCGAAAAGGGGGTGGCCATCAGCAATCCCACCGGCGCCAGCATCAATGTCACCGATGCGGAGCTGCGCGCCGCCAGCGGCTACGCCGGCCCCTATTACCGCTTCCTCGGCGGCCAGGACCCCGTGACCAACAACGGCGAGCGCTTCCAGTTCGCCCAGCTCGAAGGCACGCTCGAGTCGCCGCCCAAGTACATCAAGGGGGACGGCATCCTGCTCTTCACTGAACCCGATACCATCGTCTCGGATATCATGGTCGGCAACTGCTTCAACAACGATACCTCACCGGCGAGCGAAAAGCTGCTCCTGGAAGGAGCCTGGACCGAGGTCAAGGATCCCTCCACCCAGGTTTTCGACGAGAACCGCAATCCCTGCTACTCACAGTGGAGCGATGAGACCGAAGACGGCATCGGCTACGCTGCCGCCAATTACCCCGACCGGGCGGCCACGGCTCTCTTCACCCCCACCATCGGCGTTGCCGGCTTTTACGAGATCAGCGAATGGCATGGCTGGGCCGGTAATGTGGGCAACAGCGGCCGCGAGGCGAGCAACGCCGAGGTCGCGGTGGAGGTCAACGGGGTCGCCAAATTCCGGGGCCGGATCAATCAGCGCGAGAAGGCCGGGCGCTGGAACCGGATCGCCGTGGTTTATCTGCCCGCCGGCAAGAGCGGTTCCGTCCGCCTCACCAATGCCGGCGCGGACGGGGTGGTGCTGGCCGACGCCATGCGTTTCCGCTTTCTCGGCCAGAGCAGCGACGTCGACAGCGAGCCCCCGGCTGCACCGCGCAACGTGCGTGTGATCAAGCCCTGAGCGCCTCGCGCTCCTTGTTTCTTCCCACTGCGCCCGGCGGAAATATCTCCGCCGGGCCTTTTTATTTGCTGCCAACGGCGCCGGGGGCGCTCCAAAAGCCCCGGCCTGATCGGGAAAAAGCGATTGACTTTGAGGGGCCAAATATCTATATTTATCCGTGCCGATCAGCGAGAGTGGCGAAACTGGCAGACGCGCTAGACTTAGGATCTAGTGTCCCAAAGACTTGGGGGTTCGAGTCCCCCCTCTCGCACGCCTGCCCACATTGACAGCCGATGCACCTGGATACCGGGAACCTGGCATCCAGCCTGCAGACGGCGATTTTTTTATTCTGATCCGCCGCTCCGGGCGGCTGAACCTGCAAACAGAGGGAGAAAAAGGGTGGAGTACCAGATCACCGAACAACCCAACTGGCACCGGGCCGTCGTGTTCACCGTCCCGGCTGCCGATATCCAACCGCAGCTCGAACAGAGATTTGCCGAAACGATGGCGAAGGTCCGCCTCGAAGGCTTCCGCAAGGGCAAAGTGCCGCCCGCACTGGTCAAAAAGATGTTCGGCAAGAACATCGAGTCCGAACTCTTCAACAGCTATGTCCGCCAGGCCCTCGACCGCCTCTTCAAGGAGCACAAATTCGATTATCTCAATACCCCCTACGTCCAGGACCTGGTCTGGGATGAAGAGAAGGGATTGACCTTCGCCCTCCATTTTGACGTCCGCCCCGATTTTCAGGTCGACGGTTTTTCCGGGATGAAGGTGGAACGGACTGTTTACGAGGCCGATGAGGGGGATGTTCAGCACACCCTTGCCGAACTCCAGTCCCGGCAGGCGATGATCTACACGGTCGAGGGCGAGGCCCAGCCCGGCCATTACATCATGGCCGACCTGCAGGAGGTGGACCGCACCGGCGTCCCGATGGTGGGTCAAAAGTATGATAACGAGGTCATCTGGCTGCACGCCGACCGCCCCGAGCTCACTTCCCAGCTCACCGGGGTCAAGGCCGGCGAGGAGCGCAGGATCATCCTGCAGCCCCAGGCCGAACCCGGCAGCGAGACATCCCCCGCCGAAAAGCACTACCTGGTCGCGGTCAAGGAGGTCAAGGAACGGCGCCTGCCCGAGCTGGATGACGAATTCGCCAAGGACCTCGGCGCTTTCAATACCCTCGCGGAACTCAAGGCCGATATCCTCGCCCGGCTGCAGGTCCAGGCGGAGCGCCAAACCCATGAACGCTTCCGCGACGCCCTGGCCGATGAGCTGATCAAGCAGACGCCGCTCGAAGCCCCGCCCTCGCTGGTCGACAACTATCTCGCCATGCTCATCGCCGATATGAAGCGGCAGAGCAAGGAGAGCATCGACGAGGCCCGGCTGGCCGAACACTACCGCCCCTCCGCGGTGCACGGCGTCAAGTGGTATCTCATCCGCGACCGCCTCATCAGCCAGCAGGGTCTGGAGGTCAGCGATGAGGAGCTGGAGACGGCCCTGACCGCCATGGCCGCCGAAAGCGAAGAGGGGGCCAAACAGGCCGAACAGATCCGGAGCGTGGAGGAGCAGCGCAAGCGCTTCCGCGATGCCCTCGAAGACGACAAGGTCTACGCCTTACTCGCCCGCAAGGCGAAGGTGACCGAGGTCCGGCAATCGCTCTATCAGCATCACGATCACGAACACGAACATCCATCCGCCTAAGCATGAAGGAGCCCCTATGGGATTAGTACCGATCGTCATCGAACAGACCGGCCGCGGCGAACGCGCCTACGATATCTTTTCGCGCCTGCTCAAGGAACGCATTGTCTTTCTCGGCTCGGCCATCGATGATAATGTGGCCAGCCTGGCCATCGCCCAACTCCTCTTCCTCGCCGCCGAGGATCCGGCCAAGGACGTCTACCTCTACATCAACAGCCCGGGTGGCATCGTCAGCTCGGGGCTGGCTATCTACGATACCATGCAGTACGTCAAGCCGGATGTCGCCACCATCTGCATCGGCCAGGCTTCGAGCATGGGCGCCCTGCTGCTGGCCGCCGGAGCCAAAGGCAAACGCTTCGCTCTGCCCCACTCGCGGGTGATGATCCATCAACCCATGGGCGGCGCCCAGGGTCAGGCCACCGATATCGAGATCCAGACCCGCGAGATCCTGGTGATCCGCGAAAAGCTGAACCAGATTCTCGCCCGCCATACCGGTCAGCCTCTTGACCGCATCGTCAAGGATACCGACCGCAACTTTTTTATGAGCGCAGAGGAGGCCAGGGAGTACGGCCTCATCGACGAGATCATGGTGCGCAAGGACCAGATCAAACCGAAGAAGAAATAGAACCCTTAGCGGACAGTGCAGTATTATGGATCAAAAAAAGCAAAACAGCAGCCGGCGTCTGGTCATCTGCTCCTTCTGCGGCAAGAGCAGCCAACAGGTGGAGACCATCGTCACCGGCCCGGACGTGACCATCTGCAGCGAATGCGTGATCATCGCCAACAAGATCATCGCCAGGGAAAAATCGCGGCGCACTTCGGCTACGGTCGAGCGTGTGCCCACCCCGGCGGAGATCAAGGCCGAACTCGATAAATTCGTCATCGGTCAGGAGCACGCCAAACAGACGGTCGCGGTGGCGGTCTATAACCACTACAAGCGGATCAACCATACCGCTCCGGCTGATGAGGTGACGCTCGAAAAAAGCAACGTGCTGCTGATCGGTCCCACCGGTACGGGCAAGACCCTCATCGCCCAGACCCTCGCCCGCCTGCTGAAGGTGCCCTTCACCATCGCCGATGCCACCACCCTGACCGAGGCGGGCTATGTCGGCGAGGATGTGGAGAATATCCTGGTGCGGCTGCTGCAGGCGGCCGATTACAACCTCGAACGCGCCGAGCGCGGCATCGTCTATATCGACGAACTCGACAAGATCGCGCGCAAGAACGGCAATCCCTCCATCACCCGGGACGTCTCGGGCGAAGGCGTGCAGCAGGCTCTGCTCAAGATCCTCGAGGGGACGGTCGCCGCGGTGCCCCCCAAGGGGGGGCGCAAGCACCCGGAGATGGAATTCATCAATATCAACACCGCCAATATCCTCTTCATCTGCGGCGGCGCCTTTGAATCTCTGGAAAAGCTCATCGCCAGCCGCCTCAACAAGATGGCCATCGGGTTCGGCGCCGAGAGCGTCAAGGGCGACGCCCTCGAACTGGGCGAGCTGCTGCGCCGGGTCGAGCCCGAGGATCTGCTGCAGTACGGCCTCATCCCCGAACTGATCGGCAGGCTGCCGATCATCTGTACGCTCGAAGAGCTCGACGACGATGCCCTGCTCAAGATCCTGACCGAGCCGCGCAACGCCCTGACCCGCCAGTACCAGCGGCTGCTGGCCCTGGATGGCGTGGAGCTTGAATTCGACCGGGCGGCGCTGCAGGAGATCGTCCGCATCGCCCGCAAGCGGGGTACCGGGGCGCGCGGTCTGCGCTCGGTACTGGAGGAGACCATGCTCAGGATCATGTACGAGCTGCCGTCGCGGAAAGAGATCTCCCACTGCCGCATCACCGCCGGGGTCGTGACCAGCGGCGCGGAGCCGCGCTATAAAAAGCGCAAGCTCCCGCCGGAGGACCCGGCGCAGGAATCGGCGGCGTGAAAATCCTCTCCGCTGAATACCTGAAATCGGTGGCCCGGCTCGAGGATCTGCCCCGGGACCGTCTGCCCCAGATCGCTTTCGCCGGCCGCTCCAATGTCGGTAAATCGACCCTGCTCAACGTCCTCTTCAACCGGCGCAAACTGGCCTATGTGAGTTCAACGCCCGGCAAGACCCAGACGCTCAATTTCTACCTTGTCAATCATCAATTCTACCTGGTGGACCTGCCCGGGTATGGCTACGCCAAATCCCCGAAAAGCCTGCGCCAGCAGTGGCAGGGACTGATCGAGTCCTATTTGACCGGGGGTGAGGAGCTCAGGCTGGTGGTGGTGCTGGTGGATGTGCGCCTTCCGCTTCAGGATCTCGACGCCCAGCTGCTGGAGTGGCTGCGGCTGCAGGGGCGGCCCTTCATCGTGGTGGCGACCAAGGCGGACAAACTCTCCGGGAGCGAACTGCAGAAGAATGTGGCGGAACTGCGCGAGGCGCTGGGGGAAGTGGAATCGGGAAGGATCGTGCTATTTTCGGCCAAAACCGGCCGGGGGAAAGAGGAGGTCTGGCGGCTGCTGCAGGGAGCGCTCGGGGCCCGGCAGTGAGAAGTGGAGCAACGGGTTTGTAAAAAAAACTTGACGGAAATCAAGAATTTGTGTATATTTGCGAAAACATAAAGCTGTTCCGCGCTTGCGGAGCAGAAATATATTTAAATATATGATAATATTTAAACTATATAGTCAGAACAAATAGCCCCCATAAACTTCATATATATAGATATATACCTGCAACTATTCCCGTGCCGCCCTGGTCAATGTGCGGCAGTACCGTTTGTTGATGGATCACCCGGTTTTTCGCGCGCCGGGAGCATAATTTTTTAAAGGGGGCCTCTTGCCGGGCAGCATCACTCTGCAAGCTGCTGTGCAGGAGCCTCATTTTTTTAATTGGCTGCAAGCTGACGATCCAGAGCGACAACGCGACACGAAGATCAATCAATTGTTCACATTCCAATCCACGCATCGGACTCCATCATTGAACGTAAAGGAGGTGCAGAAAGTTTCAGGATTTTGGCTACAGACTCCTCTGAAGCAGCAGTGTCATCGCATTGTGACCTGAGGCCGAGGAAACAGCCGTTCTAGGGCTGCCATAACCACACAGTTATCAAACTGTTCAAGGAGGAAAGCAATGCTAAAAAAAGGTATTTGTGTGCTCATTCTTGTCTTGTTGCCTTTTGTCCTTTTTGCCGGCAACACCGGAAAAATCAGAGGCACAGTGCTGGACAAGGAAACGGGTGAGGCTCTACCAGGCGCGAACGTTCTTGTCGTCGGCACCCAGATGGGCGCCACTTCGGACGTTAATGGCCACTTTATGATTCTCAACGTCCCACCCGGAACGTACGTCCTGAAGGCGACCTTTGTCGGCTATACTCAGGTCTCCATGTCGAACGTCAAGGTGGTTCCGGATGTCACGACGGAATCCAACTTCAAGCTTCCTCAGGTCGCCCTGGAAGGGGAGACGATCACGATCGTGGCTGAGAAGCCGCTGGTCGACAAGAACGTCACCAACTATACCAAGACGGTATGGGCTGAGGATCTGGAGAATCTGCCGGTTCGCTCCGTGCAGAACGTGGTCGCCACCCTTGCCGGTGCCGTCCAGCAGGGCGGCAACCTCTACGTCCGCGGCGGCCGTTCGCACGAAACCGCGCGTTACGTGGAAGGCATGATGACCAGCTCCATCGTCGATGGCGGCGAGAACATCTCGATCGTCGACCGTTCCATCGAGCTCATCGACTTTCAGGCGGGCGGTTTCACGGCTGAATACGGCTTTGCCAATTCGGGCGTGGTCCACACCACCATCAAAACCGGCGGTCCGACCTACAAGGCCTCTCTCGAAGCGGTCTCGGATGATTTCTGGGCG
>Ga0116148_1001538_pt1 | contig 24869 bp, 21 predicted proteins | sample AD_UKC055_MetaG_FD_89786 | JGI IMG/M metagenome (GOLD analysis project Ga0116148, IMG submission 89786) | Active sludge microbial communities of municipal wastewater-treating anaerobic digesters from USA - AD_UKC055_MetaG | ecosystem: Engineered > Bioreactor > Anaerobic > Digestate | place: USA... | reverse complement strand
TGGCGGAGAGCATTTTCATCGTCCACGCGGGGGGGATGCTCCTCGCGGCGGTGATCATCGCCTCCCTCCGCGGCGGAAACCTCGCCGCGTGGGACACCGTCCCCTGGTACACGCTCACTGCGGGTTTCTTGGGGGTGGTGATCGTAGGGTCAATCAGCTACACCGTCCCCCGGATTGGGCTTGCCTCCACCCTCACCCTGGCCGTTGTGGCCCAGCTCGTGGTCGGGGCGCTCCTCGACCACTTCGGCCTCCTCGGCGCGGTGCAGCGGTCGTTCGACCTGCCGCGGATCCTCGGGCTGGCCGTCCTCGGCGTGGGCACGTGGCTCGTCATCCGCTGATCGCGGAGGGTAGCGCCCCCCTCGCCCGACAACGGGGTTGACGGCGCCCTCCCCAGCGAGTAGGGTTGGGCCTGCTCCAAAGGAGGAGACCCATGGTGTACCGGAGGTATGTTTGGCTCGGCTAGCTTCCTAGCTAGCTCTTTGCGGTTCTCTCCTTCCTCCCTCTGTATTCCCCCCGTGGAATCGTGGTGGCGCCCTTCGAGCTGAGTCGGAGTCGAGGCTACGGATCTAGACCAGTTCGAAAGGAGGTTTCACCCCATGAAAACGAGATTCTTGCTCCACGAGGAGGAGTTGCCCCACCGTTGGTACAACGTGGCTGCCGACCTGGATCGTCCGTTGGATCCCCCGTTGGACCCGCGGACGAACGAGCCCCTGTCTCCCGAAGCGCTGGCGGCCTTGTTCCCACGCACGTGCATCGAACAAGAGATGTGCAGCGACCGGTTCGTGGACATCCCGGAGCCGGTGCAGGAGGTGTACCGCCGCTGGCGGCCGACCCCGCTCCAGCGCGCGGTGAACCTGGAACGGGCGCTCGGGACCCCCGCCCGGATCTACTTCAAGTACGAAGGGGGAAGCCCCACCGGGTCCCACAAGGCGAACACCGCGGTCGCCCAGGCGTACTACAACATGGTCGAGGGCACGAAGAGGCTCACCACCGAGACCGGGGCTGGGCAATGGGGAAGCGCGCTTGCGTTCGCGTGCGCCAACTTCGGCCTGGAGTGCATGGTGTTCATGGTCCGCGTTTCCTACGACCAGAAGCCGTACCGGCGGGCGATGATCCGCCTGTTCGGGGCGAAGATCCTCCCTTCCCCGTCGAGCCGCACCCAGGCTGGGCAGGCGATCCTCGCTATGCACCCGGATTCACCAGGGTCGCTCGGGATCGCGATCTCGGAGGCGATCGAGGAGGCACTGCACGGGGAGAGGACGAAGTACTCCCTGGGGAGCGTCCTCAACCACGTCCTCCTCCACCAGACCGTGATCGGCCTGGAGGCGATCCAGCAGCTGGACCTCGCTGGGGAGTGGCCGGACGTCGTGGTGGGCTGCGTGGGAGGGGGATCGAACTTCGCCGGCCTCGCGCTCCCCTTCTTCGGGGAGGCGCAGGCGGGACGGAGGTCGCGGCCCCGATTTTTGGCCGTGGAGCCGGTGGCGTGTCCCACCCTTACCCAGGGCGAGTTCCGCTACGACTTCGGGGACACGGCGCGGCTGACGCCCCTCCTCAAGATGTACACCCTGGGAGCGGACTTCGTCCCTCCGGCGATCCACGCCGGAGGCTTGCGCTACCACGGGATGGCCCCGATCGTGAGCCGGCTCGTGGCGGACGGGGTGATCGAGCCGCTGGCCTACGCGCAGAAGGAGGTGTTCGAGAGCGCGGTTCTGTTCGCCCAATCGGAGGGGATCATCCCCGCCCCAGAGACAGCCCACGCCGTCCACGCCGCGATCGAGCTCGCCCGCCACTGTGCGGAGACAGGGGAAGAGAAGGTCATCTTGATCGGGTTCTCCGGCCACGGGCACTTCGACATGGCGGCGTACGAAGGCGTCGTCCAGGGAATAGGCTAGGAAAGCTCGGCCCGGGCGGGCAGGAGCCCGCCCGGGCATCTCCCCTAGCGAGCGCTTACAGCAGCTCCCCAGCTCGCCTCAGGAACGCCACCACGAGGTCGAGGGTCGCCTCGAGGTCCGAAAGGTACAGCGTTGAGACCGGGGAGTGGATGTACCGGCACGGCACGGACACCACCCCGGTGAGGATCCCCCCCCGCTCGAGGTGGATCGCCCCCGCGTCCGTGGATCCGTAGGCGGGGAGCTTGTACTGGTAGCCGATCCCGTTCTCGTCGGCGATCTTCTCCAGGAACCGGGCGAGCTTGGGCTTGACCGTGATCGAGCGGTCGGCAAGGGTGATCGCCGGTCCGTGCCCGAGCCGCACCGGCTGTTTCGCCTCCGGGACCCCCGGCATGTCCGCCCCGATCGTCCCCTCCAGGGCGAGGGCGAGCTTGGGAGCAATCCGGTACGCGGCGGCCTTCGCCCCCCGCAGCCCCCCCTCCTCGTGGACGGCGAAGTTGACGACGAGCTTGTAGGGGAGCTTCTCCTTGGCCAGGATCCGCAGCGCCTCAGCGGCCACAAGGCACCCCGCCCGGTCGTCGAACGCCTTCCCCGTCACGTACCCCTCCTGAAGCCTAAGGAACGGGTAGTGGATCGTCGCTGGGTCGCCGATGTGCACGCCGAACGCCTCCGCCTCGTCCCGGCTGCGGGCCCCGATGTCCACGAACAGGTCGTCGAGCGGAACGACCTTGTCCCGGTCCCCGTCCGACTGGATGTGGGGCGGGGTGCTCCCGATGACCCCGTGGACCTTCTCCCCGCTCCGGGTGAGGATCGTGAGGCGGTGGGCCATGAGGATCCGGTCATCCCATCCGCCGAGGGCGGTGAGGCGGAGGAACCCATCCTTCTCGATCCACTTCACCATGAACCCCACCTCGTCCATGTGCGCATCGAGCATCACCGCGTCCCCGCTCCCCCGCGAGCAGGTGAGGTTCCCGAGGGGGTCCGTCTCACAGCTCTCCACGTACGGGGAGACCATCCCGTGGAGGACTTCCCGCACCTCGTCCTCAAACCCTGCCACCCCGAACGCATCGGACAACTTCTGTAGCTTCTGTTCCAGGTTCACGCGCGCTCCTTTCGATCCGGTGTAGGATTATACCGGCTAGGCGTGGAGGGCCTTGTAGAGGAGCTCCGCCGTGGAGCGGGGGAGGCCAGGCACGGAGAGGAGCTCCTCGAGGGTCGCCCGGCGCAGTCCGTCCACGGACCCGAACCGCGCCAGGAGCAGGGCCTTGCGCCGCGGGCCGATCCCAGGAACGGTGTCGAGGAGGCTTCCCAAAGTCCTCTTCTCGCGCAGGGTGCGGTGGTAGGTGATCGCGAACCGGTGCGCCTCATCGCGGATCCCCTGGAGGAGCTTGAGGGCAGGCGAGCCCCGGGGGAGCCGGATCGGATCCGCCCGACCCGGCACGTAGACGAGCTCCTCCCGCTTGGCAAGCGCCGCGACCTCGATCCCGGACAGGTCCACCTCCGCCAGAGCCCGCTCCGCGACCCCGAGCTGGCCCTTTCCCCCATCCACAAGGATCAGGTCGGGGAGGTCGGAGAACCGGCCGCGGGCCACGGACGGATCGGAGATCTCGGCGAGGCCGTGGCGGAGCCGGCGGCGGAGGACCTCGGCCATCATCGCGTAGTCATCGGGCTTCCCTGAGATCCGCACCCGAAACTTGCGGTACGCGTCCCGCCGCGGCCGACCTCCCACGAACACGACCATCGAGCCGGTCGCCTCCTGCCCCTGGAGGTTCGAGATGTCGTACGCCTCGATCCGCCACGGGCGGGCGGAGAGGCCAAGGGCCTCCCCGAGCTCGTCCACCGCCTCCTCCTCCGCCGGGGGGGCGGTGACCTTTTCCGCCTGCTTCAAAGCCAGGGCCGCGTTGCGCTCCGCCATCTCCAGGATCGCCCGCCGTTCCGGGGAGCGGGGGACGCCGATGTGGACCCGCCCTCCCCGTCGGCCGGCGAGGTAGGCAGCGAGGGCTCCCGACTCCGCCACCGGAACTGGAACGAGGACTTCGCTCGGGATCGCTGTCGTACGCGTGTAGTACTGGTCAAGGAACTCCTCCAGTGCCTCCTGGGGGGTGGAGCCGGAGGGGAGGGCGAGGGGGAACCCCTCGCGCCCGATGAGGCGTCCCGCCCGCACGATGAGGACCGCGCCGTGGCCTCGCTCCTCGTTCACCGCCACGGCCACCGCATCGAGGTCCACCGGCTCCGGGAGGGCCACCGCCTGCCGCTCCCGGATCCGCTCCAGGGCGTGCACGGTGTCCCTAAGGCGCGCTGCGTGCTCGAACCTCTCCTCGCCAGCCGCCCGCACCATCTGGAGGGCGAGGTCCTCCACCACCTGCTCCACCCGGCCCTCAAAGAGGAGCGCCGCCGCGTCCACTGCCCGCCGGTACTCCTCCGGGCTCACTAAGCCCGCGCACGGTCCGGAGCAGCGGCCGATGTGGTAGAGGAGGCACGGCCGCTCGTAGCGCTTCTCCCCGACGGGCAGGTTGCAGGTGCGGATCGGGAACAGCTTGTGAGCGAGCTTGACCACGCGGCGCATGGAGCGGCTCGACGTAAACGGACCGAAGTAGCGGGCGCCGTCGTCCGCGGGTCGGCGCACAACGAGGACCCGGGGGAACGGCTCGGCGGTGATCTTGAGGTAGGGGTAGCGCTTGTCGTCGCGGAGGCGGGTGTTGAACCGGGGGCGGTGTTTCTTGACGAGGGCATCCTCGAGGACGAGGGCGTCCTCCTCCGTCCCGGTCACGATCACCTCCAGGTCGCGCGCCTCGCGCACGAGGAGCCGCACCTTGGGCGAGAGGGTGCGGGGGGACTGGAAGTAGGAGCGGACCCGGTCGCGAAGAGAGGAGGCCTTCCCGACGTAGAGGATCGTCCCGTCCCCGCCGCGGAACAGGTACACCCCCGGGGACTTGGGGAGGTCCCCCACCTTCGCCGCAAGGTCTTCGTTGGCCATGATCGCCCTCATTCTCCGCGGGAAGCGACGGACTTGCAGGTGCCGCCTCACCCCCTTCCTCGGGGGGCGCGAGAAGGTCCAACCGCTCCGCAACCGAGGGTCAGGACTGTCCAATGCCGGAATCCTGTTAGTACGTTGGGCGTCCTTGGCTGACGCCTGCGCCGTCCTCTTCTAGCCCAAGCATAGGGGCTTCCTCGACCCACCAGGTCGAGCCAGAGCAGCTGTCACGGCCTCCCGGAGCTAGGGTCGCAATCCCTTTCAGGGTTCCGTAGGTGGTTCTACGTGACACGATCTGCAGCACATGTTGTGTCACTATCAGCGTCGCAATCCCTTTCAGGGTTCCGTAGGTGGTTCTACGGGAACTCCACCTTCAATGGCCGCGCCATGCAACAACTCTGCCGCTACCAAGTAAGAAGTCAGGACCTGACGCGAAATCGCGCCTGCATTCTCCGTCGGCGACGACCGCCGCGCAGGGAAAGCGGGCCCTTTGCCGATCGGCCACAAACAAGAGTCCCAAGGGCGCAGACCTATAGCTGGCCAGCTCCCGGTAGTCGATCCAGTTACGTAGATCGCCCCAACGACCCTCCCAGTTAGGCAAAGGACCAGAAAGCTAGAGCAGGGATGAACTTCACTGAACCAGCGCTCGACGTTCTTATCCTCCCTTTCCGACCTGGTCCTCTTGTACCCCATGATGCCTCAGGCGGGGGCATGGCTCGCGGGCCGTTCCTACCAAGAACGATTCTCTGATCCTGGACACCTCGCGCGCCTCGGGGTCAGGTAGACCTCATCTGCGGTATGCTTATGGGTTGAAGGAGGAGGGATGTCAGGGGATCGCGAACGATACCATCGAGAATTGCGATCTGTTCAGAAGGGCGACTTCATTGCACCGCCGAAAGTCGTCGAGACCGACGAGCGGGAGGATGCGCTTCCGACACAAGAAGAGTTCTGGCGTCCGCCAACGCGCTTCGGCAGCGTGCCGGTGGAGAAGGAACCGCTGGGATGGGACCGACGCAAGGGATTCCGGAAGCTCTTCCCCGCAGTCTACCTCCCCTTCCAGGTGGTGGAGCGGGTGAAGTTCGGGCACCCTGAACTGGAACCCAACCGCCTGTTCTGGGGCGACAATCTGCACGTGATGCGCCAGTTGCCCTCGGAGAGCATAGACCTCATCTACATCGACCCTCCGTTCTTCTCTGGCAAGCAGTACAACGTCATCTTCGGTGATCAGAACGAGCTGCGCTCCTTTTCCGACATCTGGGAGGGCGGCATGCCCGGCTACCTGATCTGGCTCAACGCCCGGCTCTATGAGATGAAACGCCTGCTCAAGAAGACGGGGAGCATCTACGTCCACTGCGACTGGCATGCCAGCCACTACATCAAGGTGGAGATGGATGCGATGTTCGGGCAGCGTAACTTCGTTAATGAGATTGTTTGGTGTTACACTGGCCCGTCAAACACAAAAACCTACTTTCCAAGAAAGCACGACATCATATTTTTCTACGCCAAAGATGTTGATCGTTCCTGCTTCTTTCCCGATGCCGTGCGTGTCCCATACGCGAAAAGCCTTGAGGCAGCGCGTGCTCGGACAGGCATCTTCGCTAAGAATGACTACAGTGATCTAAACGCGCGCATCAAAACATATGATGCTCAAGGAAAGGTCATTGAAGACTGGTGGGCAGACATTACGCCAGTCGGACGGATTCGCACCGAGGTGCTCGGTTATCCCACTCAGAAGCCCGAGGCGCTGCTAGAGCGGATCGTCCAAGCATCGAGCAACGAGGGAGACCTTGTGCTTGACCCGTTCTGCGGCGGCGGTACGACGCCGGCGGTGGCCCAGCGGCTGGGGCGTCGCTGGATCGCCTGCGACCAATCGCGGGTGGCGGTGGCCATCACCGCCGACCGGCTGACGCGCCAGGTCGAGGAGCAGACCGGCCGGCTCTTCCCCGTCCCTGACTTCACCATCGAGCACTGGGGCGTGTACGAGGCGCGCCGCCTCGCCGATGCCCCTCCTGCCCAGTTCCGAGGGTTCGTGCTCAAGTGCTTCGGCGCCACTGAAGAAGGAGCTGAGCCTGGTATTCACGGCTACAAGGGCGCGATCCCGCTGTGGGTCGGTGAACCCGACCCGAAGAAAGCCGTCACTGCGGCGGACGTTCAGGCGTTTGCCAACGCGGTCCGCAAGACCCTCCGCTACAAGCAGGACAACCTGCGGGATGGGATGATGCTCGCCTGGGCGTTCCGCCCTGACGCGATGGAAGCCGCTGAACGTCTTCGGCGGTTGGAGCAGGCGGACATCAACTTCATCCGGCTGGACATGATCCGCATCGACTCCCCGAGGTTCCGGGAGCACGTGGCCGCCTTGTCTACCGAGAAGGCGGACTACGAGAACTTCTTGACCTTCGTCCAGCCTCCTCATGTCGAGGTCGGTTACAAGCGGATCTCCAGTCGCACCTACCGGTTTGACGTGAGCGAAACGGTCGTGATGAACTCCGGGGCGAAGATCATCAACGTCCAGTGGGACTTCAACTACAAGGACCGGTTCAGCAGCACACCTGGGTTCTCCTTCATCCGCGGCAGGAAGAAGGAACCTAGCCTACAGGTTGAGTACGAGTTCCCGGAGGCGGGCAAGATCCGTGTTGCCTGCAAGGTCCAGGATGACATGGGCGGCGAGGGTCTCTGGACTGGCGAACTGGATGTGAGCTGATCCCATGTTCAACCAGTTCGCAAAATATGAAGATGCCTTCCGTGACTGGCGGCGGGACGGGATGCCGGGCCTGAAGGCAGAGTCCTACAAGTACGTCGAGTTTCTGACCTCGCCGGACGACGACCAGTCGCCGCGACCGGGGACGCTCTGGCCGCATCAGTGGGAGTCCTTCCTCCGGGTTGTGTACTCCCATGAGATCCTCGGAAAGACGCAGATCGGAGCCGACGGCCTTCTCCTCAACATTGTAACTGGGGGAGGGAAGACAGCGGTGATGGCTGCCGTCATCGCCTGGCTCCGCATCGCCCACGAGGTGAACAAGTTTGTCCTCATATGTCCCAACCTGATCGTCCGTGACCGTCTCGAGGATGACTTCAACAACGGTAAGGTGTTCGTGGCGCGGGGGCTCCTCCCGGATTGGGCCTCCTTGGAACCCAAGGACTTCGCCCTCACCACCCTGGGGAGTGGGAAGGAGGGCGGCTGGGCCAGCCTGCTCAGCGCCAATGTTATCCTGGGCAACATTCACCAATTTTACCTGAGCAACAAGAGCGGACAGAGCAACCTGTCAGCCCTGATGAACGGGCCGGACTTCGCCCTGTTCAACGATGAGGCACACAACTCCCCGGCTCCGGAGTACGAGGCCACGCTCCTCCGGATGCGGGAGAAGGTCATCCTCCGGCTCGACACGACCGCCACTCCCGACCGTGCAGATGGCAAAGCGCCCGACAGCGACATGATCTACGAGTACGGTGTGGCCGATGCTCTAGCCGACGGGATCATCAAGCACCCGGTGGTCTATCAGCCGGACATCAAGACCGTCCAGCTCACCTACACCGATGCCCGTACGGGTGAGAGGCGGAAGGTGGAGGAGATCGACTGGGAAGAAGTGGACCGCCTCGGGCTTAGTGCTACCCAGTGGGTCACGGACGACGCGCCGATGCGCCAGCAGATGGCGATTGCCCTCAAGAGGCTCGAAGAGCAGGAGCGCCGCGCCAAGGGGCGATACCAGCCGATCCTGTTCGTGGTAGCAGTCTCAAAGGCAGACGCCGAGAAGGCAGAGGCTACCCTGAACCACTACTTTAAGGTCAAGACGCTCCTCGTGACCGAGGACAGCAACGAGGAAGAACGCGCCAAGGCCCGCGACCTGGGCAAGCAACAAAGGACTGCTCACCCGTACAAGGCGGTCGTCAGTGTCCTCATGCTCCGCGAGGGGTGGGACGTGCCGGAAGTGGGCGTAATCCTCCTCCTACGCAAGTTCGGGAGCAAGGTATACGGGCAGCAGGTGATCGGTCGGGGACTCCGCCGGGTTCGCGTGAAGGATGTTGATCCTACAGAACCGCAGATCTGCGCCGTGGTTGACCACCCGAAGCTGGAGCACGAATGGCTCTGGGAAATCTTCAACGCGAAGACCCGCACCGGGGTACTCATCGAGGACACCTTCGACGAGAAGGAAGATCTGCCACCTACCCTTCCCAAACAGGAGATCGTGAAGCCCGAGAAGGTGATCGAGCTTCCTCCAGCACGCTGGCAGGACGATGGTCAGTTTGAGATCGGCCCGGTCGCACCTCCTCCCATTGCCCTCGATCGGTGGCGAGAAGCCCTGGAGGGAATCGAGTACAACCCGACCGTGGTTGAGATCACGAAGGTCGACATCACGGGTGTGGTCGGACAGGAGCTTGGAGAAGGGGGGTGGACGACGGTCCATGCCGCCCCCGATACCGGTAACGGTCCGGGAGAGGAGTCCGCGGTCACGGACGAGAAGATCCGAGAAGCGATCAAGGCGGTTCTCCTCGACATGGCCGAGGAGCTCACCGTGGAAGCCGGGTACGCCGCCATGTTCAAGGATCGCATGTATAGCGCCCTGCTCCATCACGTCCGGGCCAAATTCCTCAGAGGGGCCTCACTAGGACTGGCTACGCGCGAGGACCTGGATTTCGCGTGGAGAATGCTTGGTCAGGTTAAGGAGCGGGTGAAGGCCATCCCGGGGCTAGTGGCAGGGGTGATCGAACATGGCGATCAGTAAGCACGGCACGTATGAGAACCCGCAAAAGAGCCCGTGGAGCTTCGAGAAGTACCAGAGCGACCTGGAGCGGAAGATGATGGACCGCCTGGAGCGTGATGCCCGCGTCACGAAGTGGATGAAGCGTCACGGCATCACCATTCCCTGGATCGACAGCCAGAAGCATCAGCGAAGGTACGTGCCGGACTTCTTCGTGGAGTACGAGGACGGTCAGAAGGCGCTCATCGAGGTGAAGGACCCCAGCCGAATCGACTCCGACGACGTTCAGCGGAAGAGGAAGGCCGCGGAGCTGTGGTGCAAGCAGCGAGGAATGGAGTACGTGATCACGACAATCCGCTGAGCCACCTCTTCTCGGAGCCTCTATTTCCCTACTTGAGACCCGGGATCACGCCCCCTGCTTCTAGCCGCGCGGGGGGAGGTGGGAGAGGAGGCCCCGGCGGGGAACGAGGGCCAGGGCGAGGAGGAAGAAGGCAGTCGCCACGAGGACGATCGCTGCCCCGCTCGCGATCCCGAGGTAGAACGAGACGTAGAGGCCGATCACCCCGGCGAGGATCCCCAACACCGCCGCGAGACCCATCATCCACGGGAGACGGTGCGTGAGGAGGTACGCCGTCGCCGGCGGGGTGATGAGCATCGCCAGCACCAACGCCACCCCCACCGCCTGGAGCGAGATGACGACCGTCACCGCGATGAGGAGGAGAAGAAGGTGCCGGAACAGCCCCGTCCGCAGCCGGAGCGTGGCGGCAAACGTGGGGTCGAACGAGACGACGAGGAACTCCTTGTAGAAGAGGACGACCAGGAGGATGACCACCGCCCCGATCCCGACCGTGAGCCCGAGGTCCGCTGGCGATACGGAGAGGACGTTCCCGAACAAGAAGTGAGCGAGATCCACCGCGTACCCGCGCACGGTCGAGATGAGGGCGATCCCGAGGGCGAACATGCCCGCGAACACGATCCCAATCGCCGTGTCCTCCTTCAGGCGACTGCGCCGGCTCACCTCCCCGATCCCAAGGGAAGCCAGGATCGCCGCTCCGAGGGCCCAAAGGAGGATCGGGCCGCGGTCCCCCCGATGCACGAGGTACCCCACCGCCACCCCGGGGAGGATGGAGTGGGCGAGTGCGTCGCCGAAGAACGCCATCCCCTGGAGGACGACGTACGTCCCCACCACGGCGCACGTCCCCCCTACCACCACCACGGCGAGGAGGGCCCGCACCATGAACGGGTAAGAGAACGGACCTACGAAAAATTCAACGATCCCCATGGTCGCCCCCTTCGCAGCACGTGTCGCTGAGGGCGACGGGTCCGGACGGGGTCTGGAAGATGCGCAGGCCGGTGCCGTACGCGGCGCGCAGCCGGTCGCCCGTGAACACCTCGGCGGGCGGGCCGAACCCGATCGCGCGCCCGTTGAGGAGGAGGGCGAGGGGGAAGTGGGCCTGAGCGAGGTCAAGCTCGTGGAGGGCGACGATGGAGGTGATCCGCTGTTCCCGGAGCCGGCCGAGGAGGTCGAGGATCCCCGCCTGGGCCGGGGCATCGAGGCCCGCGAGGGGCTCATCGAGGAGGAGCACGGTCGCCTGTTGGACGATGGCCCGGGCGATGAACATCCGCTGCTGCTCCCCACCCGATAGCTCCCCGATCGGCCGGCGGGCGAGGTGAGATATCCCGACGAGGGCCAATGCCTCCGCGACCCGCTCCCGGTCCTCTGCTCCCGGCCGTCGCAGCGGGCCAAGGCGTCCCGTACGGCCCATCAGCACCACGTCGCTCACCGCCAGGGGGAAGCGAAGGTCCACCCCCAGCCGCTGGGGGAGGTAGGCGATGCAGATGTGTCGCGCCGGCCGCTGCCCGAAGATCCGCACCTCGCCCGCTGTGGGGGGGAGCGTCCCTGAAAGGACGCGGAGGAGGGTCGTCTTCCCCGCCCCGTTCGGGCCGACGATGGCCAGGAGGTCGCCCGGTTCGAGTCGGAACGAGATCCCAGCGAGGACGGCCTTCCCATCGAGGACGACCGAGACCTCCCGCACCTCCACCGCCGGGCCCGCGGCATGGGCGGGATCGGGACAGGTCCGGCTCGCGCGGAGCCGCTCCCTCGTCATCCGCGGAGCGCCTCCACGATCCGCCGCACGTTCTCCCGCATGAACGAGAGGTAATCCGGGGCCGGGCCGTCCGGCGCGGAGAGGGACCCTTGGAACAGGACCACCACCCTGACCCCCGTGTCGCGGGCGAGCTCGAAAGCGAGGTCGGGGTTGAACTCCGGGGACACGAACACGGCCGGCACGCCCAGGTTGCGGATCCGGTCCACGAGGATGGCCCTGTCCCGCGCCGAGGGCTCGGCGAGGGTGCTGAGGGCGGGGATGATCGCCCCCCCTGCGACGAACCCGTAGCGGTCCGCGAAGTACCCGAGGGCCCAGTGATCCGTGATGAGGACGCGTCGCGCGGGGGGGAGGACGGCCACCTGTTCCTGGATCCACCGGTCGAGCGCGGCGAGCTCCTCCCGGTACGCCGCGGCGCGGGCAGCGAACTCCTCCTCCCCGGGGGGGTCAAGCCTGCCGAGGGCGGACTCGATCGTGCGCGTCCACTCCGCGACGAGTAGCGGATCGAACCATACGTGGGGATCGGTCCCGCCGTGGCCCTCGCCGGGAGCGAGCGCGCGCAGGGGGAGCCCAGCGGAGAGGTCCACCACCTTCCCCTGGAGCTCGGGAGACGAGAGGATGCGGGCCAGTCCCTCCTCGAGTCCCGCCCCGGCGATGAACACCGCGTCCGCGCGAGAGAGGGCGACGAGGTCCTGCGGCGTGGGCTCGAACGTGTGGGGATCCGTCCCCGGGGGGAAGAGGATGGCCAGCGCCACCCTCTCTCCTCCCACCTCCTTGACCACGTCCCCCACGATGGATGTCGTCGCCACCGCCGCGACGGGGGCGCCGAGTGAGGCAAGGGAAAAGGAAGCCACTGCCACGCCGACGAGCCACTTCGCTGCGGCCATGGGTTCAGTGTATCGTTGGCTCCGCGGAGGGTGCAAGGAGGGGCTCGATGGAGGAGTACGACCGGCAGGACGCGTCGTTGTACGACTGCTACTCGACTGGCCTTCCCGATGACGTGGAGTCCTACGTCGCGGAGGCGGTGCGGGCTGGCTCGCCGGTGGTCGAACTCGGTGCGGGACAGGGCGGATCCTCGTCCCCATTGCCGAGGCAGGGGGAAAATCGTGGGGCTCGACCGAGCCCCGTCCATGCTCGCCGTGGCCCGGGAGAAGGTGGAAAAGCTCCCCTTGGAGACGAGACGGCGGATCGAGCTCGTCGCGGGCGACATGCGCGACTTCGGCCGGAGGTTCGCGCTCGTTATGGTCCCCTACCGGACGTTCCTCCCCCTGCTCACCGTCGGCGACCAGCTCCGGGCGCTCCGCTTGATCCGCGACCACCTCGTGGCCGGGGGCCGGCCCGTCCTGAATATCTTCAACCCCCACCTGGAAACGATCGCCGCCCACCGCTGACGGGATAGCCACAGCTTTGGGAAGGGGAACGGCGCTGGCCCGTGAGACGAAAGGGGTGAGAATGCAGGCGAGGGGTTCGGAGCGAGGATGGATGTAGCCACAGTGGTGATCAGCGCCGCAGGGGGCCTGGCCCTCTTCCTGTACGGGCTGCGCGTCCTGAGCAGTGCCCTCAAGCGGGCGACCGGCGAGCGGGTGCGCACCCTCTTGGAGCGCCTCACCGATACGCCGTACCGCGGTGTCCTCGTGGGCATCGCCACCACCGGGGTCCTCCAGTCGAGCAGCGTGGTGATGGTCCTCCTCATCGGGCTCATCAACGCCGGGGTCCTCTCGCTCCGCCAGGGGATGGGGGTCATGCTGGGGGCGGAGATCGGGACCTCAGTCACCGCCCAGCTCATCGCGTTCCGGATCGGCGACTACTACCTGCCGATCATCGCCATCGGGTTCGTGCTGGCCGAGCTAGGCCGCGGTCGCCGGGGGGGCGATGTCGGCCGCGCGCTGCTCGGGTTTGGGCTCCTGTTCCTGGGGATGGACGTGATGTCCGATGGGCTGCGCGGCCTGGCGGAGAGCGAACGGGTGGTGAACCTCCTGTCCTCGCTCGGTACGAACGTGCCGCTCGGCGTGCTCATCGGAGCGGGCGTCACAGCGGTGATCCAAAGCTCGTCGGCGATGACCGCGCTCGTGATCGCGATGGGGTCCGCCGGCGTCCTCCCCCTTCCCGCGGCGATCGCCCTCGTCCTCGGGGCGAACATCGGCACCACGGTGACCGCCCAGATCGCGTCGGTGGGGGCGTCCCTCGCCGCGCGGCAACTGGCGCGGGCCCAGCTCCTCGTGAACGCGATCGGCGTGGCCGTGTTCATCCCCCTCGTGCCGTGGTATGCCACGCTCATGGCGCAGACCTCGCCCCTCCTCGCCCGCCAGATCGCCAATGCCCACACGCTCTTCAACGTCGCGAGCACGCTCGCCTTCCTCCCCCTCACCGGCGGGCTGGCGTGGCTGGCGGGCCGGATCACCCGCGGCCAGCCGCCCGTGGTCTCCACCGGCCCCGTGCACCTCGCGGAGGCGTTCCTTGCCGCACCCGCGGTGGCGCTCAGTCAGGCGCGGCACGAGCTCCTGCGGATGTCGGACCTGACCCACGTCATGATCGAGCAGTGCCGCCATGGGCTCCTCGAGCGCGAGGAGGCTTCCCTGAGCGAGGTCCTCGAGATCGAGCACGCGGTGGACGAGCTGAAGACTGCGATCGAAGCCTACCTCGAGCGGATCCCCACCGACGCCCTCTCCACCCGCGACGAGCGGCGGTTGCACGTCCTCGACCACGCCACCGGTGACATCGAGCGGGTGGGGGACCAGGCGGTGAACATCGCCGAGCGGGGGAGGGTCATCCTGGCGAAGGGGTACCCCCTCTCCGCGCCCGCCCGCGCTGACCTCCAGACGATGTTCGACAAGGCGACGGCCCTGTACCGGGAGGCGGTAGAGGCGCTGCGGGACGAGGATCAGGACAAGGCCCAGGAGGCCCTCCGCCTCGAGGCGGAGGTGGACCGCCTCGAAAAGCAGTTCAAGGAAGCGCATTTCCGGCGCGTGGACGAGGGGATCTGCCAGGCCGAGGCAGGGGCACTGTACCTGGAGATCCTCCATAACCTGGAGCGGATCGGCGACCACGCCGTGAACATCGCCGGCGACGTCCTCTACGCCCTGTGAGAGGAGCCTGAACCGCTAGCCCACCTTCCCCACCGGGGCGAGGTAGATCGTGAACTCGTCCTCCCCGTCCACCCCCAGCAGGGCGTCCATCCTCTCCTGGTGGTAGGCACCGACCGCGCACGTCCCGGCGCCGATCGCCTCGCAGGCCAGGTACAGGTTCTGGCACATGTGGCCCGCATCCATGGCGATCACCTTGTGCGAGGACACGCTGTACCGCCACTCCGTGCGGTAGGGGACGGTCGTCCACGCGAACACGACCGCCGCCTGGCCCACGAACTCCTGCCCCAGGCACCCCGCGGTAACCTTCGCCGGAAAGTCTGGATCCGAACGGAGGAACACGAGCGAGTGGTCGAGGGGGAGGTACCGGTACAGCCCCGGTGCGAGGCCCGTGACCCGGTTCACGACGAGGTACGTCTCAAACGGGTGACGCGCCCCCGCCGAGGGCACGGTGCGCAGGCTGGACACCCCGTCACGTACGATCCGCTGCACGCCCTGGACGGACCACAGGAGGAACGTGAGCTCCTCCAGGGTGAGCGGATCCGCGGTGAACCGGCGGCGGCTGCGGCGGGAGGAGATGGCGTCGCGGAGGGGAACCTCGCCCACACGAAGCGTCTGCGGATCGGGGAGCCTCACGACGGGCGCCCCGTCCGGCGCGGGCCTCTGGAGAGGGGGATGGGGGATCCCCTTCCTCTGGTCGGTCTCGATCTCCTGCGCCCTCGCCCAGGCTGTAGCCTTCAGGAACTGGCGACCAAGTGTGATTTCGTCCATCGCGCCCTCCTTTTCCTGCTCGAATACCCAAGCTTACCCTGGAACGGGGCGCCCCCGCACCGGGCGGGGACGATCTCCGATACAGGTTTCTTTGCGGTTCCCGCGGCCCTCGCTACGCTGACCGGCGGAAAAAGTGGCGTCCCGTTAGCTCCCCCGCTCGCGATCGAGCCACGCCTGGAGGATGAGAACGGCGGCGAGCTCGTCCCGGTGCCCTTTACGTCTCCGGGCGGAGAGCCCCCCTTGGCGAAGGACGCGGTCGGCCTCCGAGGTGGTGAGCCGCTCGTCCACGTAGTGAAGCGGGAGGCGGGCCCGCTCCGCCACAGCCTGGGCGAGGTCGCGGGTCTTCCGAACCTGCTCCCCCTCGGTCCCATCCATGTTCAGGGGGAGGCCGACCACGAGGGCCCCGGCGCCGGTAGCATAGGCGAGGCGGGCGAGGTGCTCCGCATCCGCGTTTAGGCCCCGCCGCACGTAGACCCCGCGGCCATGGGCGATCGTCCCCGTCTCGTCGGAGACAGCGATCCCCACCCGCCGATCCCCGATGTCGAGCCCGAGCGCTCTCATCCCTTGGCAAGCAGGGTGAGGGCACGGCGGATGAGCTCCTCCACCGAGGCATCCGGGGAGTCCCGCACGAGCTTCTCCACCGCCCGCCGCGCTTCCGTCTCCGGGAACCCGAGGACCTTTGAGGTGAGGGCCTTCACCACCACCTGGGCCTTCTCCGCCGCAGGGGACGGCCCTGCGGGGGCCCACGTGGCGAGCTTCTCCGAGAGCTCGACCATCACCCGCTGCGCGGTGCGCCGGCCGATCCCCTTCACCCTGTCGAGGGCGGAGAGGTCCCCCTGGCGCACCGCTGCGGATAGCTCGGCGGGGGGAAGGGCCGACACCAGCCGGAACGCGAGCTTGGGGCCGACCTGGGGCACGGAGAGGAGGGTCACGAACATCTCCCGCTCCTCCCGCGTCGCGAACCCCCACAGCTCAATCCCATCCTCGCGCAGGATGAGGTGGGTGAGGAGCCGCACCGTGTCGCTCGCCCGCAGATCGTTCACCGTCCGGGCGGGCACTGCCACCCGCAACCCCACTCCCCCCACCGCCACCACGAGGAACTCCTCCCCCACCTCGGCGATCGGCCCCTCGACGAACTCAACCATCGCTGACCTCCCTCACCTCGCCCCACGGGAAAGCGGCGGCCTGGAACAGGGGAGCATTGGCCTCGGGGAGGACGAGCTCGATCTCCGCTCGGTCGGTGAACCGCTGGGAGAGGACACGCCCATCGTGCTTGCGGGCGAGGGAGAGGAGCGCCCCGACCGCCCCCGGTTCGGCGACAACGAGAAGCCTCCTTACGGGGACGATGGGACGGACGCCCGCCGCAACGAGGGCCGCGCGGGCCGCATCGCGGTACGCCCGGGTGAGGCCTCCCACCCCCAGCTTGACCCCGCCGAAGTAGCGCACCACAGCGACGAGGACATCCCCCAGCTCCTCGCCCTCAACAAGGCTCAGGATCGGTTTGCCCGCGGAACCGGCTGGCTCCCCATCGTCGCTTCCCCGACCCGCGCCGGATCGGAGGCGGTACGCGTACGGGATATGGCGCGCCGCGTGGTGTTCCCGCCGGAGCCGCCGCAGGGCCTCCTCCACCTCCTCCGCCGTCGTGACGGGAAGGGCGGCCGCGAGGAACCGCGACCTCTCGCGGACGAGCTTCGCCTCGGCCGGCCGAAGGATCGTGTTCATCCCACCTGCGGGGGCGGCTCGGTCCGGGCGAGGGTTGCGAGCTCCGCGAACGCCCGTCGGACCTTTGGCTCCTCGCCCACAAGGAGGAGGGTCACCGCCCCCGTCCCTGGCCCGACTCCCCCGCTTGCGAGGTGCTCGGCCCGCACCCCATACCGGAGCGCGATCGCCTCGACCTCGGTCACGACCGTCCCCACGAGCGGGCACAGGCCCACCGGCGACCCGGTGGCCTCGTCCACCCTCCCAATCCCCACCTCGCGGGCGAGGTCGGCCACGAAACCGTGGATGGACTTGGCGCACGAGATCGGGATCACGATCTCCACCCCCCGGGCGAGGGCGGGGACCGCGAACTTCCCCACCGTGCCCCCGGCGGGGGAGGCCATGAGCACCCCGCACACCCCAGCCGGGTCGAGGACGTTCGCCCCCTTGATGAGAACGTCCCCCCCACGAAGCTCCCCGAGCGCCTCGTCCGGGGAGAGCTCGATCGGCTGGCCGCGGCGGAGGACGAGGGGCGTCGCCTGCCGCTCCGCGGGGAGCGAGGCGAGCCTGTCTCCGATGTACCCCGCGCAGAACCTCTCCCGCTCGATCCCCCGGCCGAGGAGCTCCTCAGCCACGTAGCCATTCGTCGTCCCGAGGGCCACGACGACGAGCCCCTCCCGGAGGGCGCGCTCTACCGCCGGGAGCTGCGCCACCCCCCGCGCAATGAGCCGCCGCGCCGCCCCTGGCGGCAGAACAACGATCGCCCGATATCCGGTTGCGTCCCCATCCCCGTGCATGCTATAACACTAGCCAACGACGCGATCTTCGGCAAAGGAGTGATCGGATGGTCTTCACACGCGAGGAGTACGAGCGCGAGCGGCGGGAGTTCCGGTGGGACATCCCCGTGGGGTACACGATCGCCGGGGCGGTGGACGGGCATGCCCGCGCCCACCCGGACAAGGCGTGCGTCCTGTGGGAATCGGAGAAGGGCGATCGGCGGACGATGACGTGGGGCGAGCTCGCCGACCTCTCGAGCCGGTTCGCGGCGGTCCTGATGGGGCTCGGGGTGAAGGCAGGCGATCCGGTGATGCACATCTTCCCTCGCCTCCCGGAGGCGTTCGTCGCCCAGATCGGGACGTTCAAGGCGGGTGGGGTGGCCGTGCCCGGCACGGACATGCTGCGCGCCAAGGACATCATCTACCGCGCGGAGACGGCTGGGGCACGCACCGTGATCGCCCACGTGTCGGCGATCGGCGAGGTGGAAGAAGCGCGGGGCAAGTGCCCGCTCGAGCACTTCATCCTCATCGGCGGGGAGAGGCCAGGGTGGATCTCGTTCGCGAAGGCGCTGAAGAACGCCCGACCCGCAGATCCCGTCCCCCTCACCGCGAACGACCCCCTCACGATCAACTTCACCTCCGGCACCACCGGGAACCCGAAGCCGGTCATGCACCGCCACCGCTGGCTGTACGGGCACTCCCGCGTCACCGCCCGCTACTTCTGGGGGGCGAGCCCCGACGACCTCATCTGGGCCACCACCGCCCCGGGCTGGGCGAAGTGGTACTGGGCGCCGATGGGGGTCGGCCTCACCATCGGCTGCACCCAGCTCATGTACCACGGAAAGTTCGACGCCGAGCGCTACCTCGACCTCCTCGCCCGCTACCCGGTCACCAAGCTCTGCGCCACCCCCACCGAGTACCGGCTCCTGATCCAGGTCCCGGACCTCAGGAAGCGCCAGGTGGCGCTCGTGGACGCCGTGTCCGCGGGGGAACCCCTCAACGCGGAGGCGATCGGGGTGTTCCGCGACGCATTCGGGATCACGATCCGCGATGGGTACGGCCAGACGGAGTCCGTGTGCTTGGCCTGTAACCCGCCGGGCCTGCCGGTGAAGCCCGGTTCGATGGGCCTCCCCACCCCAGGCCCCAACGCAACCCCCATCGACGAACAGGGGGAACCCATCACGCCGGGCGAGATCGGGGAGATCGCCGTCCCGGTGGGGAACCCGGGGATCTTCGACGGGTACTGGAAGAACCCCCAGCTCACCTCCCAGGTCCTGTCCGGAAAGTGGTACCGCACGGGGGATCTCGTGCGCTTGGACGAAGATGGGTACTTCTTCTTCGAGGGCCGGGCTGACGACGTGATCAAGGCCTCCGGCTACCGGATCGGGCCGTTCGAGGTCGAGGACGCCCTCGTATCCCATCCCGCCGTCGTCGAGGCGGCGGTGATCGGAGCGAACCACCCCGTGCGGGGCCAGATCGTGAAAGCATTCGTGGTCCTCGCCAAGGGGTACCAGCCATCCGAGGCGCTCGTGGCTGAGCTCCAGGATCACGTGAAGAAGGTCACCGCCCCCTACAAGTACCCGCGGGAGATCGAGTTCGTGGCCGAGCTCCCCAAGACGACGAGCGGAAAGATCAAGCGCGCCGAGCTGCGGCGGCGCGATGCTGAGCGCAGGATGGGGGACTGACGAGGAGGGAGAAGTGGACGAGGCACGGCTTGTCGCGGCGGCGGTGGAGGCGCGGAGGAGGGCCTATGCCCCCTACTCCGGGTTCGCGGTGGGGGCAGCCCTCCTCTCCACGGGGGGGAAGCTCTTCACGGGGTGCAACGTGGAGAACGCGTCCTACGGGCTCACCGTGTGCGCGGAGCGGGTGGCCCTGTTCAAGGCCGTGTCCGAGGGGGTGCGGGAGTTCGCGGCGATCGCCGTCGCCTGCGGGGACTCCCCCTGCTCCCCCTGCGGGGCGTGCCGCCAGGCCCTGTACGAGTTCGCCCCCAACTTGAAGGTGATCCTCGCCGATGGAGAGGGGAGGAGATGGGAGGCGCTGCCGCTCTCCTCTCTCCTCCCCAAGGGGTTCGGGCCCGCCGACCTGGCGGGCGGATGACCCACAGCTAGAGGATCTTCATCGACGCGGACAGGTTGAAGTCCACCGACCACCCGGTCTGCCCAGGGGCCCTGCTCAAGGAAAGGCCGACTCCCACGTTCGCCTGTCCGAGGGTGAACGCGAGCTGGACGTGGGCCGACACCGAGTCCGCCGGGTCGAGACCGCGGGGTTGCACCCGCTGGAGCGCGAGGCCCGCCTGGAGGGAGGACGTCGCGCTCAGCGCCTGCTCGTAGGACGCGGTGGCGCTCAGCGTGTGCTCGTTCACGATGTCGAACGGCCCGGTGGCCACAGCGTGGAACAGGAATTGGGCATCGGGAGCGGGAGCGTGCGCGGCGTCGGCGGAGACGGTGACGACCAGGTCCTGCTGCCCCCCGTAGGGATCAACGAGCTCGTAGCCGAACCCAGCCTGAAGGGCCCACCCACAGTAGCGCTGCGCCGCGGTGGAGAGGATCTCGTCCTCGATCGCGAGGACCGCCCGCGGGTCAACGGACGTCCCGGCCGCACCCTCGATCAGCACCACCACGGCCGCGGCGAGGTCCTTCGCCGCCTGGAGGTCATCCTTCCCCTCAGCGTACTCGGCCCAGCGGCCGATCTCGTGGGCGACGTCGAGGAGCGTCTGGTCGGGGAGGGCCCGCGCGATCACCTTCCGGTCCAGGAGGAGCTTCTGGATGCGGAACGCCTTCGCGAGCGGCGTCACATCGGAGAACCGGCCGTAGCCCGCGCCGAGGGTCAACGTCACCCCTGGCTGGGGCTGGCCGGTCGCGTAGCCCGCGTTGAACCCAGCAAACCCGAAGAAGGGCTCACCGGAAACGAAGTAGTACCGGGCTGTCCCCGCCCCCTGCGCGGCAACGCTCGCCAGGCCCAGGTTCACGAGCCCCAGTTCGCCGAGGCCGGTGAGGCTATACCCAAGGCCAGGGGAGTCGAAGAGCTTGCTCAGGCTCATCGTGGCCCGGCCCGCGTTGACATCCACCCCAGGCGTGGCCGCATCATCGAAGTAGCGGTACGTCCCCGTGACCCACAGGCTCGTCAGGTCCGTCTGCGGGGGTCGGTAGTCGCACAGCCCCACGGCCCCGAGGGCACCCACCCCAACGAACGCCACACCCACCACGGTCGCCACTGCGATTCTCATCATCCTATGATCCCTCCTCATCTGCGGTTCGCCGCAGATGGATTCCATTATACATAACAGGAGGGGGCAAGCGAAGGAACCTGTGTCCCCCAGAACCGCGCGATATCGGGTCTAGCCCTGCAACTGGGCGCGGACCTCCGGGGTGAGCTCGGTGACGCCCCCCGCCCCGATCCGCACCCAGGCCGTCCCAAGCTTGAAGATCACTTTCTCCCCCAGCGCCAGGATGGGGCCGATCTCCGGGAACCGGTCCAGAAGGGCAAAGTAGGCGTCGCTGAGGTAGGCGATATTCACCGTCGGCGTGTCTTCCTCGTAAGTGCTCTCCTGCCACGTCCCGTCCACGAACAAGAACACCCGGCCCCCGACCTCGCGGACGTAGTCGGCGCTCTGGGCCGTCTCCGTCGCGGCGAGGGACTTCGCCGCCTGGGCAGCTCTGACAGCCGACTCTCCGGTCCGCATCATGTACGCGGTTGGAGGCGGTGCGACCGTTGCCCGTTCCTCTTCTCTCACCAGGAACGAGGTGTAGGGGGTGGCGATCCCGTACTTCGTGGCGAGCTCGATGATGAGCGGCTTCAGCTCGTCCTCGGTCTTCTCCTTGAGCCGGATGAGGTTGAGGAGGTGCCCGATCTTCCGCGCCGCCCACAGCCGGGGGAGCGTGCTGGCCTCGGTGGCTGCGGCGGGGAACTCCACGTTGTAGGTGAGGACTACGTCCTCCGGCCCTCGCTCGCCCGTGAGGACGATCGTCGCCTCCCCGCTCCCTTCGTACCGCCCGAAGAGGGCAAGCTGGGATCCGTAGAAGAGGTCGGAGAGCTGCACCGGGTAGAGGTTGGACACTTCGACGCCGTCCACCTCTAGCGCGAGGTCGGTAAGGGCGGGCTCGGCGATCTTCGTGTAGAAGCTCGACAGGGCAACCTCAAGGCTCTCCCCGGGGACCACGTACGTCGTTGTGCCGCGGTTCTGCTCAGCGAGGAGGTCGAGGAGCTGGGTGTTCACGTCGTAGCCCACCCCGAAGGTGAAGACCCTTGCCCGCGCGCGGTTGGCGGCGGTCACGTCGCGGACGATCGCATCCGTATCCGTTTTCCCTTGGGTGGGGAGGCCGTCGGTGAGGAACAGGACATACTGCGGCCGATCGGCCGGTTGGAGCCACTCCATCGCCTGGAGGAGGGCGTCGTGGATGTCGGTCATCCCGCGGGCGGTGAGCTGGCGCACCTCGCGCTGGGCCGCGGACACGTTCGCTGCACTTGCCGAGACGAGACCGGAGGTGAGGCCGAGGATCTCGTGGTCGAACGCGACCACGCCGAAGCGGTCCTCGGGAGCGAGGCGCTCGAGGATGAACGCGGCTGCATCCCGTGCCTGGACCATCTTCTCCCCGTCCATGGACCCCGAGCGGTCGATCACGAGGGCGAGGTCCTTGGGGAGGGGAGCGAGGTCACGAACGGCGGGCGGGGTGACGAGCACGAGGAAGAACCCGTCCTCGTCGTCGGGCTTGTAGGCGAGGAAGTCCAGCCCCACTCCGTCCCCGGCCAGGGAGTAGTAGAGGATGAAATCGCGATCGGGAAGAACATCCTCCTCCTGGTACAGGGCGCGGGCGCTCGTCGGCGCCTCGCGGCTCACCGTCACAGTGTGAGTCGGGGAGTACACGCTCCCCACGGGCCGGCTCGCCTTCACCACCACCTCGACCTTCACTTCCTCAAGCGGCTTGGCCGAGAACCGCTCGGGGGACAAGGGATACCGGTAGCGGAAGAGGCCGCCCTCGGGAGAGAGGAGCTCCACATATTCGAGGACGATCCGACGCGTCTCCCCAGGCTCGATCGGGAAGATCCGGGCCCGAAACGCCCCCTGGCCGATGTACTCGAGGAGCGCCGGGTCGCGGGCCTGGCGGAGGTAGGAGAGGTAGATCTCCCGTGCCTCATCGGCGGGGAGAACGTCCCCCACCGCCGGTTCCCCATGGACCCACAGGGAGAAGTTCTGGATCACCGCCCCCGGCGGGACGGGAAAGACGTAGGTCCCCTCGATGGGGAACTCGCCATCGTTGCGGAACGCCTGGTCCACCTTGGTGGTGGCCACACCGTTCTCGATCGTCACCGTCACGTGGTGGTAGACGATCGTGAGCCAGCGCAGGGGGGGGCCGGGGATGTCCGGCCCTGGGATGGGGATGATGATCCCATCCGCGAAGCCGGGTACGAGTGGCGCCCAAATCGCCACCAGCGCGACAATGAACCCCAACATTTTCCGCATGCCAACCACCTCCCAGCACGGGAATCTACACGGCGGGAGGCCCGGCGGTTACATCGGCCGGCCCTTTCCGGTTAGCATCGAAGGCCATGGGGTACGTGAAGTTCCTCGGCACGGCCGGGGCGCGGTTCGTCGTGGCCCGCCAGCTCCGGTACTCGGCCGGGACGTGGATCGAGCTCGGGGGGACGCAGCTCCTCCTCGACCCCGGCCCGGGGACCCTCCTCCGGGCCCGTCGGTCCCGCCCTCCGCTCGACCCCGCCAAGCTCGCCGCAATCCTCCTCTCCCACAAGCACCTCGACCACTCGACCGACGTGAACATCATGGTCGAGGCGATGACCGATGGCGGCTACAAGCGGCGGGGGGCGCTCCTCGCCCCCACCGATGCGCTGGAGGGCGACGATCCGGTGGTCCTTCGGTACGTCCGCCCGTTCCTAGAACGGATCGAGACCTGGAAAGAGGACCACGAAATCTGCGGGGTGAGGATCCGCCCCGTGCCCCACGCCCACGGGGCGGTGGAAGCGTACGGCCTCGTGCTCGACTCAGCGGAGGGGAGGGTCGGCTTCGTCACGGATTGCCGCTTCGCCTCCGGTCTCGCCGCGCACTACGCGGGGTGCCATCTTCTCGTCCTCAACGTCGTCCTGAAGGACTGGAAGCCGGAGATCGATCACCTGTCCCTCCCCCAGGCGGGGGAGATCATCGCCGCCGTGAGGCCCAAGGTTTCCGTCCTCACCCACTTCGGGACGACGATGCTGCGGGCGAACCCGCGCCTCCTCGCCGCGGGCCTCGCCGAATCCCTGGGGATCCCCGTGATCGCCGCGAGCGATGGCCTGACCGTGGAAGCGGCGGAGTGGGGGGGATCCCGATCCCAGTTGTCGGCCGAGGGTGAACAGGCGGACAATGGCAGCGGAGGTGGACGATGAAGCGAGTTTTGTTCACGGTGTTGTTGGGGGTGGGCCTCCTCGCGGGAGGGTGTTCTGAACCTCAGCTGGGGAAACCACCGGTGGCGGGCCTGTGGTACAACCCGTGGCGGGGCGAGGTGCCGCTCCTCGTCACGTTTGTGAGCCAATCTCAGCCTGGTGATGGCCAGATCGTGGGCTACCACTGGGACTTCGGGGACGGGTCCGTGAAGGATGGAGGGGCAACGGTCACCCACTGGTACACGCGGGAGGGCACGTTCTACCCCACCCTCACCGTGACCGACGAAACGGGGCTGACGGCGACCACGCGTGGCGTGGTCGAGCCCGGCGTGTCGTACCCGCTCGACGTCGTGGAGTGGAGCGCGGAGGACGAATACTTCGGCCAACGGGTGGTCGGCCGGGTCAAGAACGTCGGCGACCGCACGATCAACGAGGGCCGGGTGGTCGTTCAGTTCAGGGACAAGGACTGGATCGTCGTCCGGGAGAGGTCAAAGATCCTGG
>Ga0116148_1001534_pt1 | contig 24891 bp, 20 predicted proteins | sample AD_UKC055_MetaG_FD_89786 | JGI IMG/M metagenome (GOLD analysis project Ga0116148, IMG submission 89786) | Active sludge microbial communities of municipal wastewater-treating anaerobic digesters from USA - AD_UKC055_MetaG | ecosystem: Engineered > Bioreactor > Anaerobic > Digestate | place: USA... | reverse complement strand
TTCAGAAGCCCGCCGGCCGCCGCATTCGCGGTCTGCTGGGCAGCGCGGGCGGCCTCCAGGGCCGAGCGGGCAGAGAGCATCGTCTCTACCCACGTGCCCTTCTTGACATACCACTGCGGGTCGGCGGCCGATGACGAAACCACGATCGCCGAAACCGCCATGGCGATCCACACTCGGTTGCGGAGAGTAATGGCCATACTTGTAGAACGTCGGCAGCACGGCTCCATTTCTCGCGGCTGCCCGCCAGGCGGGGCCGGAATCTCCAATCCAAAGATGGTCATCCACCCTCTGCGGCTGTGACGTATAATATTCCAGTCGAACATGAATGAGATCCTCCTGCAAGGCGGTGAACATAACGGGTGGCCGACCCCGCGGTCGTTGAAGCGTCTGCTGTGGTCGGCGGCCGGGGCCTGCGCCCTGGGCGGCTTGTACGCCTGGCGCCTGGAGGACCATTGGCTGCGGATCGAACGGCGGGACATGCCCTTGCGGGGCCTGTCACCCGAGTTCGAAGACGCCAGGCTGGCCCACGTGGCCGACCTCCACTGCAGCCCCATCGTTCTGGAAAGCTACCTTCGCCAGTGCGTGGACACGATCAACGCCATGGGCGTGGACTTCGTCGCCGTCACGGGCGACTTCATCACCGGGCCCAAGTGCTATGCCCGGCGCGTGGCGAGGGTCCTGCGACACCTGGCGCCCAAGGTTGCCACCGTCGCCTGCCTGGGCAACCACGACTACGGCATCTTCCACCCCAAGGGGCTGGGGTCGGCCCGCGACCTGCACTGCTACGTCAGCGAGCAGTTGGCCCACGCGGACCTGTTCGTGATGCTCAACGAGTCGCGGACCTTCCGCCGCGGAGGGGCCAGCCTCCAGTTCGTCGGCGTGGAGGACCTTTGGTCGCCCCACTACGACCCCGACCAGGCCTTTGGCCACGTCCAAGCCGATGCTCCCGTCATCGGCCTGTGTCACAACCCCGACGCAGCCCACGATCTCAGCCACCGCGGCGCCCAGTGGATCTTGGCCGGACACACCCACGGCACGTGCATCCGTTCCACCGCCATCCGCAAACTGGCCCTGCCCGCCAGTTTCCACTATTTCGCCGGCCATTACGACCTGGGCGACGGCAGCAACCTCTACGTCAACCGCGGTCTGGGCTACGGCAAACGGGTCAACCTGAACTCCCGCCCGGAGATCACCGTCTTCACGCTGAAGCGCTCGGGGTAGCGTGGGGTTCCTTCGCGAACGGGTCTGAGTCTCAGCGATGCGGCATCCTGCCCAACTTCAGTAATCCAGGCAGTTGCCTGCCACCCGACGCCCTCGCCTGACCTGCCCCGTGCAATCGGACACGTGTCGGGCTTGGCGGCGTGTTGTGTAGAAGGGGGCAGGCCGGTATCATCGCTGGAGCGATTGTCACGATCGGAGACCACATGACCACCTCCATCAATCGTCGCACGTTCCTGGCGGCCTCGGCGGCCGCCGGCCTGTCGCTGGCCGCTCCCGCCATCCACGCGGCATCGAAAGACAAGAAGTACCGCACCGCGATCATCGGCTGCGGGTGGTGGGGCATGAACATCCTTCGCTCGGCCATCGCGGCCGGGCAGTTGGACGTCGTGGCCATGTGCGACGTGGACCGGCGGTTTCTCGACCCGGCCGCCGAGGAGGTCAACAAGCTCTGCGGCCAGACACCCAGGCGATACGCCGACTACCGGGAACTACTGGCCAAAGAGAAGCCCGAGATTACGATCGTGGCCACGCCCGACCATTGGCACGCCCTGGCCATGATCGCCGCGGTCAAAGCCGGCGCCCACGTCTACGTGGAGAAGCCCATCAGCCACACGATCCTCGAGGGCAAGGCGATGGTCCGGGCGGCCCGCGACGCCGGACGGGTGGTCCAGGTCGGCACGCATCGGCGCATCTCGCCTCACAACGTGAGCGGGCGTGAGTTCATCCTGTCGGGCAAGATCGGCAAGATCGGCATGGTTCGCGCGTTCGTCCACTACGCGGGCGGGCCGGAGAAGCCCAAGAAGAACATGGAACCACCCAAGGGGCTCGATTGGGACATGTGGTGCGGACCGGCCCCCTTGCGCCCCTACTCGGGCGATCCTCAGAACCCCTGGACCGGCGGCATCCACCCGCGGGGTTTCCGCGGCTACCTCGACTACGCCAACGGCACGCTGGGCGACTGGGGGATCCACTGGATGGACCAGATTCTCTGGATCACCGACCAGAAGTGGCCCAGGCGGGTCTTCTCGGTGGGCGGGCGCCCGATCAAGGGCCCGCCCCTCCTGACAGCCGAGGAGCAGACCACCGACGCCCCGGACCATCAGATCGCCACGTATCAGTTCGACGGCTTCGACGTGAGTTGGGAGCACCGTCACTTCGCGGGCAACAACGCCGAGAAGGGCGAGTCGGTCGGCTGCTACTTCTACGGCGACAAGGGCACTTTCCACATGGGCTGGAAGGACGGATGGACCTTCTACCCGGCCGACCCGAAGCAGCCGGCGATCCACGAGGAACCCAAACTCCACAAGCCCGACGATCAGAACATTCCGGAACTCTGGGCTGACTTTCTCGACGCGATCAAGACCGGGCGCCGCCCCGTGTGCGACATCGAGCTGGCCTACTGGTCCACGAACGTCTCGCTCCTTGGCATGTTGAGCTACAAGCTCGGGCGCAGCATCGAGTGGGACGGCGAGAAGACCCAGTGCGTCGGCGACCCGGAAGCCAACAAGCTGCTCAAGCGAGACTACCGCGGCGAGTGGGAGTATCCGCAAGCATAACCCCAAGGCAGCGCCCGGGCGGACGCTCCCGGGTCCCCGCGAGGCCGGTCTCGTCCCCTGCGAGCGCCGCCGCCCGGTAGACCCGGGCAAATTCCCTGTCCACGGTTGACAACAGGGCAAGTCTGCTCATAGACTACCGCCGTCTACAGGTCGCGGGGCAGGGGTGCCGACACGGCCGCGCGACGTGACAGTTCAAGCTCGCCACCGCTTCTGAAAAACAGGAGACGCCATGGTTGTGAAGTGTCCCAATCCACAGTGTCACATCAAGCTGAAGATCGACGACTCGCTGGCCGGGCGCGAGGGCCGCTGCCCGCACTGCGGTACGAACTTCATGATTCCCGCGCTGGGCGGGGCCGACCATGCAAGCCATCGACCGGAACGGCATCGCGAGCATCCGCCGGCCGCCGCACCCGCTCCGCCGCCCCCCGTTGCTCCTCCCGTTGCTCCTCCTGTGGCGCCCCCTGTGGCCGCTGCCCAGCCGCACCGCTCCCCTCCGCCCGCGCGGGCCCCGCGACCAGCCCTGCCGTCGAAGGCCCTTGTGGACGGCACCATCAGCAGCCTGGCCGCCGCCCTCAGCCCACGCAAGCTCGCCTTCTTCGTCATTGGCTGGGCCGTCACCATGCTTCTGTGCTTCCTGCTGCTCCAGTTGGACGTCTGCCTGACAACCCTCATCATCGCGGTCGTCCTGGCGTTGGGCCTGTCCGCCGTGGTCGCCGGCGGGATCGCCCGAATGGCCCACACCAACCTGGGCCTGGGCGACGCCTTCACCTACTGCATGCGGAAGTTTTTCAGCTTCTTCCTGGCCGGGCTGCTCGTGCCCCTGGCCCTGCTGATCGTCTCGGCCATCATTAACGGGCTGATGCTGCTGATCTCCTCGGAGACCTCCGCGGGCTCGTACGTGGCGGCTGTCTTCTTCGGCCCGCAGTTCCTGATCAACCTCCTGCTGGTGGTGGCGGGCCTGGTGACGGTGATCGTCCCCTGCGCGATCGTCGTGGAGGAAACGGGCGTCTTCCAAGCGGTCGGGCGGCTGCTCTTCTGCATACGGCGCCAGACCGGAACGGTCATGACCCAGGTCGCCCTGGGCGTGTTCTTCGCCGGCATGATCACGATGATCCTGACGGTCCTGACGTTCTCAGCCCTGATGCCCACCGCCTCCACCAACGGCGGGGCCGTCTCGGGGCTGGGTTCCTCATCGTTCCTGCCCTCCTTCACCGCCAGTCCTCGTTCGGGCTCTCCGTCGCGGAACTCTTACAACTTCAACTCGTTCAGCAGCCGGAGCGGCTCGCGCAGCGGCTCGCCGCGGAGTGCTTTCAACCTCGATCTCGACGACGACTCAAGCTCCTTCCTGTCCGCTGGTTCCTTCTCGATCTCCGGCAGCATGTGGATTCGCGCGATCTGGATGCTGATCATCCTGGCGGCGGTCTTCTCGTACCCAGCCGTCTACTGGATCGTCTCGTTCACCAACTTCTACAAGGCGCTCCTGCCGTCGCTGCCGGCTGCGGCAACCTTTCCGCCGCCTCCGCCGCCGGCGTGATCACCGTTCATCCACTACCACCACACGCGCTCCTGAAGTCGCGGCCCAAAGGCCTGCGACTTCAGGAGTACCGCGCATCGAGCCTGGGGGCGATCTACTTCTCCGTCGTCAACTCGACCACCAGGAACAGTCGGTCTTTTCGCCCGTCTTTGCCGGGCATGGTCGTCGAGCCGACCATGACGCTCTTGCCCAGCGGGACGATCAGGTTGGTGCTGAACGATTGAAGCGTGAACTGGGGCAGGTCAATCTCGGTTTGCGGGGGCTGGCCCTGCGGGCCGGGCACGGCCGCGCCCGTGATTATGGGGGCGGAGCCCGCCGAGACCTTCCGCGTCTGTGACTCGCGCGGTTCCGCCACGATGTTGCGGACCTTCAACTCGGCCATCTGCCCACCTTCCTGGATGGCGGCGGTGGCTTCGAGGAAGCCGCCCCAGACCACCCCGCGAACGACCGGGCGAAGACCTGTGCTGGAGTCGCCGACGATCGGCTCAGCGGTCGCTACCAGTGTCTGGGCGTTGCCGGCAACCACGTGCACGATCTGCCCGTTGAAGAAGGTCAGTTCTCCTTCGTAAACCACCTGCCCGCCGCCAGCCTTGATGGACTGGTCCGTTACGCTACGCCCGCCGTCGGCGGGCAGGATCGTCTTCTCCAGGTCCGTGACAATCCACCTTGCTCGTAGCGTGAGCACCTTGTCTTCGTTTCGGGCCTTGCGGAGCTGGGCCAGCAGCGTCTCGATCGCCTTGTGGTTGGGCAGCGTGTTGTGGATGACTAACTGGGAACCCACCGTACGAACGGAACCGATGGTCCCGCCCGCGCTTCGCCAGTTCTGCGGATCGACCAACTCGGTGATCAGCGTGCTTACTTCCTTGACCAACTCTGCGCGGGTCAGGATCGTCTCCCCCTCCAGCCCCATTCCCCCCCGACCGCTTCGGGAGGTCTCTTCGTCAAAGAGTTGCCCGCTCGTGCTTTCCTCCACGCCGCCGAAGTCCCCCGTATACTGCCCGCCGCGGGGGAGAATCTCCGTCGCCGGCACGACGCCCGCCCAGAACGGGTGGTTGCCCCGCTGGAGCAGCAGATCGGCCACGTCGTAGATCCGCGTCACGGTCACACGGCTGAGGGCCTCGCGGTTGCTGATCCGCACGACACCCCCGTCGACGATATAGGCGACGGTGTCGCCCCCGCCGGCGTCGGCGATGAGGATGTCCAGCACCTTGCCCGCCCGGATGTTGGCCAGCTTGACGCTCACCCGGCTGTCCGGCTGAACGCCCATCTGCTTGACGGCGTTCCAGTTCACGTGGACCTGGACCTTGGTCAGATCGCGGAACTTTTCGATGGCATCACTGAACTTGACGTCGTCCATCTCCACGCTGGGCAACTCGCTGTCCAGGACGGCCTGGACCTTCTGATTGGCCGGGTCCTCACCGACCGGAGAGAGGAGGCCCGCCTTGATCCGTGGGGCGGCCTTGGGGCCCTCCGGCGGAGCCCCGTTGAGCAACGCACATCCGGTCAGCATCATCGCGCACCACAACGCCCACTGTCTGAACATAATTGTCTCCTTACCCAAGGTTGAGGGAATTACAGTTCTTGCCTGAGCCATGTCATTGTGAAACCCCATGCGCAGCCGCATTTGCCGCCGGCCTGCCGATCAGTATCCCGCCGCGCGGGGAACGCCGCAAGACTTTGCCCGTCAAAGAAGTGACGAAACTAATGCGAATCTCATGGCGATGCGATAGACTAAGAGGAGAGCAGGAGACGGCAGATGAGACGGCAATACGTAGTGGGACTTGTGGTGCTGGCCGTGGCGGCCGCTCTGGGGGCGGATACCATCTACACCAGCGACGGCGTCTTCGAGGGCACCTGCACCGAGCAGGGCGACACGGTCCGCATCCAGACCACCGGCGGACAGACAGTCGAGATGCCCAAGAGCAAGGTGCTCCACGTAGTCCGGTCCTCCCCTGCCGAGCCGGCTAAGCCGGAACCTCCGCAGAAGCCCGCGACGTTGCCGAATCGACCGACCATTTTCGACCATCCGACCAAACCGACAACACCCACGCCACAGACCGCCCCGGCCACACCCGCCACGCCCTCGACCCCTGTAGTCCCTGCGACCCCGGCGACCCCGGCCGCGCCGGCTACCCCGCCCAAGCCGGCCCCCGCGACACCGGCGGCCAGCGCGCCTCTGCCCCAGGTCGAACTGCCCCTCACCATCGTTCCGCGGGCGTTCACGATCGAATCTGCCGACGTGCCCGAGGCTGTCGTCTTCTTCCTCATGCGGGGCATCAGCGGGCAGAGCGCCGATCTGGTCTCGATGCGCCAGCAACTTCAGGTGTTCCTGGGCTACTGCCACGACCAGAAGCGCCGCAGCGGAACCCAGTGGATCGGCCCGGCCGATTTCGTCCGCCACCGCCAGAAGTTCACCGAGATGCTCGATGAGGCCAAGCGGGCCGAGCAGGAGGCCCGGCAACTCCTGACCATGCCCCAATACGAAACGCGCCGTGTTCGTGACCCGCGAACCGGTCGCTATTACAACCAGCGCGTCCAGGTGACCCGCCGCCCGAGCAAGCAGGAAGAAGAACGACTGCCCGCCGCAGCGGCGGCCAAGCTCCAGCAGGCGGCCAAGACCTGGCCCGACCCCACGCTGCGCAGCTTCCTCATGGGTCTGAGCGAGTACAAGGCCCACAACTGGGGCACGGCCGAGGAATGCCTCCGTCGCGCGTGCACAGACGCGCCGCGGGTGGCCGGCTTCTGGCAGGCCTATGGTCTGGTCCTGCTGGAGACCAAAGGCTACGAACGGGCCATGCAGGCCTTCATGCAGGCCCTGCGCCTCCAGCCCGACAGCACGGACGCGGCCGCGGTGTTCGACGACGCCTACAAGAAGATTCCCGGCTCGCTGGTCACCCAGCCGACATTCGAGCCCGCCCGCCAGATGCGTCAGCAGTACGCCAACGTGCCCAAGGGCTACGCCGGCTCGGGGCGAAACACCAGCACCACGTGGCTGATGCCCGGACGCAGCTGGCGCGTCCAGGACAACACGCTGCCCGTGCCGAGCTTCGATCGCTTGACCTTCCGCCAGGCCGTCGGCGTGCCCGTCGGGCAGCACACCCTGCTGGTCGACGAGTCCATCCTCAAGGACGCCGCCGAGATCTTCGTCAAGGTCGGCGAGAACGTCTATCTCCCTGCCGTCGGGCGGCCCAGCACCTCCTACGGGGGCAAGTCGCTGGGGCTGGCGCCCATCGCGGTGCAGGAGGCCCTGTTCAAGCCTGTCGTCCCGGACGAACCGCAGGCGGCCGGCTACTACGGCCAGCCCAAGCCTCAAGCCGCAAAGGAACTGGTGAAGGGAGCGGGCGTGACCGTGCTGGCCGCCAACTTCCTGGAGATCATGGGCTCGCAGGTCCGCGAGGTCAGGGGATACGTCGATTCCGTGGACGCCTCCGGCGTGCCCGCGCTCAACGTCAACCTCATGCCCGGCGAGTCGGCCTCGCCTGTCCTCGACGATAAGGGCCAACTCGCGGGCTTCCTGGCCGGGCGAACCAACGTGACCTTGGAGAACGGCGGGCCGGGCGGGTTCATCCCCATGCGCGACCTCAGTTCGTTCCTGGACCAGGCCCGTCGCTCGGCCGGCAGTGTCTCTGTCTACAGCCGTGTCAAGCGGGACGTTCCGCCGGTGGCCGCCCCTGCCACCCACTTCATCGTCGTGGCCACCATTCCGGAAACGTTCAAGTAACTGTTGCCTGCAGGCCCCACGGGGCGCAGCCGCCCGTGTGCTTGCGGGGCCTGCCCCTAGGGCACGAATCGCCCAATGGCCGCCGACACCCGCTCCAGGTGCGCCTCCGCGGCCCCCACGATCGGCGGGCGGACGGTGATGGGGTATCCGCCCAGCCGGCGGTCCAGCGCGATCTTCGCGTGTACGATCTCTTCCGGCCCGGCCAGCCGCTCGCACAGCTCGGAGATGCGTTGCTGAAGTTCGTCGGCTCGGTCGGCGTCCGACGCAAGCAGCGCCCGTTCCATAGACACATGTACCTCAGGGAAGGCGTTGGACAGGCCGCTCACCCACCCGTGCCCGCCGGCCGTGAAGCACTCGACGATTCGCCTGTCCCCGCCGATGTAGTATTGCCCCGCCAAGCCCACCAGCGACAGGTCGGCCGAGGAGTCTTTCATGCCGAAATGCGGCACGGCCGCCAGAACCTCCGGACCGATCGGGTTCTGCGTGTGCTGCGGGAAGTTATACAGAACCAGGGGCAGTCGGCAGGCGTCGGCGACGGCCTGGTAGTACGCGATCAGTCCCGCCTGCGGGGCATGGGCGAGGTAATACGGCGCGATGCAGACCGCGGCATCGGCCCCGCTGTCGGCGGCGACCCGGGTCTCCTCCAGCGTAGTCGGCAGAGAACAGCAGCCAACCTGGTACAGAACGCGAAGGGGCGCCGGGAGTCGCCGGCGGGCCAGTTCCAGCAGGCGGCGTCGCTCGTCCTGTACAAGCGAGAAGAACTCCCCTGTCGTGCCGTTGATCAGCACGCGGCGAACGCCCCGCTCGGCCAGGAATTCCAGGTGGCGCTCGTAGGCGCCCTCGTCTACGCAACCGTCCGCGCCGAAAGGCGTGACAACGGGCACAATCAGCCCAGTCATGTCGTCCAGGCCTTTGGCGGCCGGCGGCACCGAACCCAACAGAGTGTCCTTCATGGGGATCCTTGCTTGATCGTCACTCAGGAATCAGAAGACGACAATCGACAATCCTCACTACCCGTCGAGCGTGGTCGCCCGGCAACGTCTTCGGCGCGGGGGTCTTCACCACTCGCAATTGCGGACGACCACGCAGAGCGACCTCATCTCGTCGTCGAGGCGGGCCAGGACGACGTCGGCCTCATCCTGATCGTCACACAGGATGAACAGCCCGCTGCCGCTTCCGGTCAGGCAGACCGGGCGCTGGGCCTGGCATTCCAGCCGCCATCGCAGGTCGCCCAACTCCGGGCAGACCGCCTCGGCCGCCGGGAGAAGGTCGTTGCGGAGGCCATCGCGCCAGGCTGACGGCGGTTGCGACGCCAACAGCCCCGCATCTCGCTCGTACTCGCTGGGCGCCGGCAGGCGGTCAAAAGCGGCGTACACCTGCGGCGTCGAGCAGAACAACCCGCTCAGGCACAGGATGGCCGCAAACGGGTGCACCGCCAGCGGCTCAAGAACCTCCCCCCGCCCCGTCATCCGAGAAGCGGGCGGGCCCAGGAACAACGGTACGTCGCTGCCCAGATCGGCCGCCACAGCCGACAGTTCGTCGGCCGACAGCTTGAGATCCCACAGGTGGTTGCAGGCCAGCAGCGCGGCGGCGGCATCGGATGACCCGCCGCCCAGACCCCGGCCCGGCGGGACCTGCTTGACCAACCTGACGTCCAGGCCGCGCCCCACCGCCCCGCCGCCGAGGCGGCGGATGGCGCGGCAGACGAGATTGCTCTCCGCCGGCCCGCAGTCGGCTCCCTCGCACATGAAGCGGACTTCACCGTCGTCTCTAGGCCGCATCTCGATGCAGTCGAGGAGCGTGATCTTCACGACGGCGGAGTCCAGCGGGTGAAAGCCGTCGTCTCGAGGCGGAAAGACCCGCAGGTCGAGGTTGAGTTTGGCCGGCGCCCAGACACGAACGCCACCGCCTTCGAGCACCTCCAACGGGCCAGGCGGCGGAGAGGAATCCGCCAATTGAGAATCGTGAGTCGGCAATCGACAGTCCTCTATTTGACCTGGATCAGCGAATGGACGGTGCAGTCGCCGATCCGCTCGCGTCCGGACAGGAACGCCAGCTCGATGACGAAGGCGGCGGCGAGGATGTCCCCGCCCAGGCGACGGACGAGGCGGCAGGCGGCGGCCATCGTGCCGCCCGTGGCCAGAACGTCGTCGACCATGAGCACGCGTTGCCCGCGCCGGACGGCATCTTCGTGGACCTCGATGGTGTCCGTGCCGTATTCCAGCTCGTAGCTCTGGCTGACGGTCCTGTAGGGGAGCTTGCCCGGCTTGCGGATGGGGACCAGGGCGGCCTGCAGTTCGCCGGCAGCCAAGGCGCCGAAGATGAAGCCGCGGCTCTCGACGGCGGCCACCACTTCCACGCCCTTGTGGCGGAAGGGATCGACCAGGCGGGCAATCGTCTCGCGCAGGGCCTGGTGGTCGGCGAGCAGGGGCGTGATGTCCTTGAACACGATTCCCGGCTTGGGGAAGTCGGGCACGTCGCGGATATAGCGGGTCAGGTCGATCATGCAGGCGTTGTACCAGACTTTCCGGCCGGATACAAGAACGGGCGGCTCGTTGCCGGGCCAGCCGGTCGGTCAGTCATCCGTTCGGTCCGCCAGCGATCTACCCTTCGCGGACCTCCCGCTTGGCCGGGTCGTAGATCATCCGCTTGCCGGTATCGAAGGCCATCATCGCCATGATGACCGCCACGGCATGCTGGAAGCCGGCGTCTATCGATGCCACGGGCTGCTTGCCGCTGCGGATGCACTGGAGCCAGTCCTGCCAGTGGTCGGGGCACTCGACGGCCTTGATCTTCTGTTCGCCGCGAACCTTGCCGTCGCGCTTGGGCCCGCCCAGGGGCGTGACGGTGGCCTCGCTCCAGACGCCGTCCATGTTGATCGTGCCCTTCTCGCAGCCCATGCGGATACGGCTGCCCGAGCCGTTTCCGAAGTCGGTCGAGTAGGCCATCATGAAGCCTTCGGGGTACGTCCACAGGGCCTCGACGTGGTCGGGACAGTCGAACTTGTTCTGGTCCTTCCATGTGTACGTGCCGCCCAGGCACACGCAGCTCGACGGGAACGTGGCGCCGGTGATGAAGTGCATCAGGTCCACGAAATGGCTGCCCAGGCCGGGAACCGGCCCGTCGCTGTAGTCGCGGTAGCCGTACCAGCCGGAGTAGCGGACCGGGTCGAAGTCGCGCTGGGGCGCGTCCATGAGAAACTCTTTCCAGTCCACGTCTTCCTTCTTGACCGGCTTGACGTAGCCGTACCAGTACGGGCGCTCGGAATTGCGGCATTGCTCCAGGCGCGAGGGCTTGCCCAGCAGGCCCTTCTGGAAGAACTCGCGCGTGCCCGCGTTGAAGGGGACGCTTCGCATGTTGGTGCCGACCTGCACGCACACTCCGGCCGCCTTCACCGCATCGACCGCGCGGATGAGCTTGTCCATGTGCATGGCCATGGGCTTTTCGACGTAGATGTGCTTGCCCGCCTTGGCCGCCGCCTCCAGGTGCGCGGTATGCTGGTGGTCGCACGAGGCGATACACACCGCATCCAGGTCCTTCACCGCCAGCAGTTCCTGGTAGGAGGGCGTCATCACGGCCTCGTGCCCGCACCACTCTTTGACCTTGGTGTTGGCGGCCTCGCGGGCCACCCGCCAGGGGTCGCACACAGCGACGAAATCGGCATTGAGGGTCTTCAGGTGCGGCTGGATGCTCTTCATGTGGGCCCCGATGCCCCGCGAGCCGCAGCCGATCTGGCCGATGTGAATGCGTTCGTTGGCCCCAAGGACCCGCGACTGCTGGGCGGCCGTCAGCCGAACCGACGACGTCACCGCCGCCAGAGACGCACCCGTTGCCGCCGCCTTCACAAAGCTCCGCCGACTCAACGTCCGTTCCTGCGCCATCTCACACCTTGCCTTTCCGGGAAAACCCGCGTATCTCTGTACAACGCAACGACGGGGGAAACAATGCCTCTACGACAGGCGCCAACAACCGAACGGCGTGCCAGCCACCGCGGCCCCCGGAGACTCTGCCCCCCCCCGCTACTTCGCCAGCTCCTTCCACAGGGCCTGCTCGGCCTTGGTGAAGCGGGCGAAGGTCTCCTCGAGCTGTTTGCGGATCTTGGCCAACTCGGCATTGTCGGCGGGCAGGCCCTCGGGATGGGCCTTCTTCAGGGCCACCAGCTTGGTGATCGCCTGGTCGAGTTGGCTGGCCCCTCCGCTGAAGGCGGCTGCCGCGTCATAGATGTTCTGCGAGTGCAGTTCCTTGTCGTCGGGGGTGTAGAGCAGTCGCCACGGCTTGCGCCGGATTTCGCTGCTGGCGGCTTTCAGATTCACCGACACCTGCGTGAGGTTATCGATCATCTCGTCGAGGTTGTCCTTGTTGAGCATGACCACCTCGCGGATGTTGGAGCTGACGTCGGTCATGTCTTTGCTGACCTTCAAGACGTCCGTGCCCAGTTGGCGAATGTTGAGGAGAATGTCCGCGATGTCTTTTTTGGTGTACTGGCGGATCTGCTCGGCGGTCTCGGTGACCGCGGTCAGGCTGCGGTCGATCTTGGGCCGGGCGTCGGTAACGATCCCGGCCAGCTGAGTCGCCGTCTTGCCGACCTCGTCGGCCGTCTGGTGGATCTTCGCCATCAGCGAGGCCTGCTTGAGACGGTCGGTCTCGACGTTGAGATGGGCGGCCAGGGCCTGGAGATCGGCCATGCCGGAGTGGACCTTGGCCAGCAGGGAGTTGGCTTTCTGGGCGTTGGTTTCAAAGGCCAGGGCCGCCCCCACCTTGGCCGCGTCGGCCGCCAGTTCCTGGAGCGAGTCGAGCATGACGTGGATCTTGCCCAGCAGGGCCTCCTTGTTCTTGGGGTCCAGTTCGGCGTCGAGTTTCTGGGACATCGCCGCCAGGCTGCCCATGATCCCGCCCTGCGCAAGGACGATAGGATGCTCGCGATCGGCCAGCGGCTTGCCCGCCGTGCCCGGATCGGTGATTACCAGCTTGCTCGATCCGATGGCCGCCTGCTCGGCGTACGCCTTGGCGTCGCTGCGGAGGAGCCACTTGGGGTCGGAGATGTCCGCCAGGTAGACCGTGCCGTCGGGTACAGAGGCGACTTCGCCGCCGTGAGATGCCGGGTTCGACGTCGAAGCAGGCCTTGTCACGGCGGGCCTGGTCTCCGGTTCGGCCTTGGACCCGTTGCCCCTGGCGCTGATGATGTCCACGATCTTGCCGATCACGTAGTCGTTGACCACCACGGAGTCGCCCACCGCCAACCCGACCGGCCCGCGCTCCGTGGACACGACGAACGCCGCCTGCTGGGCCGGGTTATGAAACAAACTCGACGAGCCGAGCCAGACCACCACGCCCAGGCCGATCAGGACGGAAGCCACCACGAAGATACCGGCGGTCAGTTCGCTACGCTTTCTTCTTGGCATAGTCTGGTCCAATCGATAATCGACAGCCGCAAATCGAACACCCGCCGGCGGGCAAGTCAGGAGTATTTGCCGGCCGCGGCGTTGAGGATGTCTTCCTCGTAGTTGCTGCTGAGGCGCCGGCGGGTGATGGGCCCGTCGCTGTCGCCCCGGAGAAACTGGCGGATAAGGTCATGGGTCGTCTCGCCGGTCGCCGACGCGTCACGGATGGCCTCGAACTCGCTTCGCGCTCCTGCCTTGAGCACCTTGCCCCCGTCGAGCATGACCATCCGGTCGGCAATGCGGAAGGCGGAGTCCATCTCGTGCGTAACCACCACGCTGGCTACGCCCAGTTTCTGGGTCAGGTCCATCATGAGCTGGTCGATCTCCGCGGACGTCACCGGGTCTAACCCGGCCGAGGGCTCGTCGTAGAAGAGGATCTCAGGGTCCAGGGCCATGGCGCGGGCCAGTCCGGCGCGCTTCTTCATCCCGCCGGATATCTCCGAGGGCATCAGGTCTACCGCGTGTCGCAGGCCGACCAACTCGAGCTTCATGCGGACCATGACCTCGATGGTGTTCCCGTCGAGGCTGCTGTGTTCTCGCAGAGGCAGGGCGACGTTGTCACCCACCGTCATCGAGTTGAACAAGGCCCCGGACTGGAACAGGATGCCGAATCGCTTGCGGATCTTGTCCAACTCGCCATCGTCCAGTTCGCCCAGGTTCTGCCCGAACATCTCGACGTGGCCCTCATCGGGCCAAATCGAGGCGATCATCTGTCGCAGCAGCGTGCTCTTGCCGCACCCGCTGCCGCCCATGATTACCAGCGTCTGGCCCTTGTGGACCTCGAGGTTGATCCCGTCCAGGACCGCCCGCCCCTCGAAGCGTTTGACGAGGTTCACCACCCGGATCACAGGCTGGCCGTCGCGGAGCGAGTTGGCTGCGTTTTCGGGCATAGTCGGTTGTGCCTGGCCGGGCCCCGTGGCCCGGAGTGCTCACAGCTTATACACGTAAAAGACCACGGTAAACACACACGCGGCGATAATGATGGCCACGATGGAGTAGACCACGGTCATGGTGGTCGCACGCCCGACGCCCTCGGCCCCGCCGCGGACCTTGAGCCCCTCGTAGCACGCGATCAGGCTGATCAACGTGCCGAACACCCCGGCCTGAATGAGCCCGGTGGTGAAGTCGAGCATGTCCAGCTGTCGCTGCATTCGCGTCCAATAGCCCTCGTATACCGTCGGCCCCAGCACCAGCAGGGCCGTGATGTGGCCCCCCAGCGCAATGCACAGGTCGGCCACGACCGACAGCAGGATCATCGCCAGGAACGTCGCCCAGAACCGCGGGACCACCAGGAAGCGCACCGGGTTCAACGCGATCGCCTCCATGGCCTCGATTTCCTCGGCCACGACCATCGTGCCGATCTCGGCCGCAATGGACGCGCCGGCGAATCCGGTGATTACCACGGCCGTGAGGATGGGCCCGAGCATGCGGAAGCCCGCCTCGCCGATGATATTGGGGATCATCGCCTCCTGACGCCACGGATCGCGCAGGGGCGGGGTCATCTGCAGGGCCAGGATCACGCCGATGAAGAGCTGCACAAGGACCACGATGCCCAGGCTGCGGACGCCCACACGGACGAGCTGCTCCGCGATGGCCCGTCGTCCCAGCCGCACGCGCGGGCTGACCAGCCCCAGCACCGTCCATCGCAACGTGTCGCCCAGCATCAACGACATGCCCCCGACGTAACGAAAGCCCCCGAGGACCTTCGCGCCCAAGCGTTCCAGCCAGCCTCGCTGTGCCTGGCTCATGGTCATCTCAGGCCAGGGCCTCCTTTTCGGTGCTGAAGATCTCAAAGGCGGTGTCCAGCAGCGTGATCTCGAAGGCCTTGCGAGGCTGGTCGTTCAGAGCCGCCAGGCGCAGGTTCAAGCCCGCCTTGCGCGTCCGCGAGAGCAGCTTGACCAGGCTGGCAATTCCAGAGGAGTCCATGTAGCGGACCTCGGCGAGATTGACCACGATGCGCCGGGGCTTGCGGTCCAGCAGTTCCAGCAGCCCGTGCTGGAACTGCGGGCTGCGGTTGAGGTCGATGTCGCCGCTTACGCGGGCAATGACCGTGCTCCCGATCCACTCGATTTCCTTGATGGGTGACTGATGGCTGGACATATCCCTCAAGCCTCTCTTGCCTGAACAGGCAAATTCTTGGTCATGGTCAACAGCGTCCCGCCGCCGTCGGCCTGGCGGTAGTCCACGCTGTCCATGCAGTTTTTCATGATGTGCACGCCCAGCCCGCCGGGACGAATGTCGTGAAGGTCCCGGGAGCGGATCAACGACGGGTCCACCCAGCAGCCGTAGTCCCGCAGGCTGATCCGCAGCGCCGGCAGAGCCTCGGTCTCCAGCACGCTCAACTCAATCTCGATGGGCCTGTCGCACGCGGACTTGTACGCGTGCTTGATAATGTTGGTCAGGGCCTCGTCCACGCTCAGGACGACCTGCCCGGTCGTTTGGTCGTCGAAGCCCAGCAATTCGCACGTCTTTTCCACGGCGGCTCGCACCACCGGCAACTGCGCCGGCAGCGAGAAGATCCGCAGCGAAATCGGCGCCTGTTCACTCCACATCATCTGCGATCTCCGTCCGGGGTCTGGGGGGCAGGCCGGCTGGTCTGCCGCCGCTCGAGCCAGTTCCGCCAGCGGGCGATTGCCTTCTGGCGGTCCTCCCGTGAGTGATAATAGCAATAGCCCATCCGCTGCCCGGTGAGCTTCTCCAGGCTCACGATGGACACCATCCGCACCGTCTCCTCGCGATCGTCCAGCCGCTCGACCAGGAGGGCCAGCACGTCCTGACGGTCGTGTCGTCCCGCTTCGATAGCGGCCTCGGCCCGCACCGACGGGTCTTCGTCCTGCAGGCGTGCGGCCAAATCCGCCTGGGGGCGCGCCGGTCCGCAACCGACCGAACAGGCCGCCAGGGCCGCCATGAACAACAGACTTGCTCGCGCCGCTGCGATCATATTCTCTCCGTCAGGCCACCGGATTATACGACAGGCAATGGTGAATAGGAAATAGACAATCCGACACACTGGTCTGTTGCCGCGATTTGATGTACCATCCACTTGCGATGGCCAGACGAAACCCGCATCTCCGGCGTTGGGCCGGCCTGTCACTTGCAGCCGGCGTGCTGACGGGGCTGGCGCTCTTCTCCTGCTCCGCCCGGGCGGCCACCCCGCCCAACATCGTGCTCATCCTGTGCGACAACCTCGGCTACGGCGACCTCGGGTGTTACGGCTCGAAGCTGCACCGCACGCCAAACGTGGACCGCTTGGCCGCCGAGGGCATGCGGTTGACCGATTTCTACGTCTCCAGCGGCGTGTGCACACCCTCGCGGGCGAGCATCATGACCGGCTGCTACGCCCAGCGGGTGGACATGCATGTCAGCGACCGCGGCGCCGTGGTGCTCCAGCCGGTAGCGGCCAAGGGACTCAACCCCAAAGAAATCACGCTGGCCGAGGTGCTCAAGCCGGCCGGCTACGCCACCGCGCTGGTGGGCAAGTGGCACCTGGGCGATCAGCCGCAGTTCTTGCCGACCGCTCAAGGCTTCGACGAATACCTGGGCATCCCGTACAGCGACGACATGGTCGCCCGGCCCGGTCAGAACTGGCCCGCATTGCCCCTCATGCGCGGGCGCGAGGTCATCGAGGCCCCGGTGGACCGCGACTTGCTCACGCGGCGCTACACCGAAGAGTCCGTCCGGTTCATCACCGCCCATCGCGACGGGCCGTTCTTCCTGATGCTCTCGCACGCAATGCCCGGCAGCACGCCGCACCCGTTCGTCTCCCCCGCGTTCAAGGGCAAGAGCCGCAACGGCGCCTGGGGCGACAGCGTCGAGGAGATCGACTGGTCCACCGGCGAGATCTTGGCCGCGTTGAAGCGGCTGGGCATCGCCCGCGACACGATCGTGATCTGGATGTCCGACAACGGTGCCCCGCGCCGCCAGCCGCTCCAAGGCAGCAACGCGCCGCTCAAGGGCTGGGGCTACGGCACGAGCGAGGGCGGCATGAGGGTGCCCTGCCTGGTCCGCTGGCCGGGCCGCGCGCCGGCTGGGCGGGTCTGCTCCGAACTGGCCACCAGCATGGACTTGTTGCCGACCCTCGCGGGCCTGGCCGGGGTCAAGCCCCCCGCTGACCGCATCATCGACGGGCGAGACATCGCCCCGCTCCTGCTGGGCCAGCCGAACGCCCGCTCGCCCCACGAGGCGTTTTACTACTATCACGTAGATCAACTCCAGGCCGTCCGTTCAGGTCCACACAAGCTCTACCTGCCCCTGGAGAACATGCTGACCCTCGGCAGCCGGAAGCCGGTCCGCCAGGAGCCCGCGCTGTACGACCTGGCCGCCGACATCGGCGAGACCCACAACCTCCTGGACAAGCATCCCGACGTCGTTGCCCGCCTGACTGCCCTGGCTGAGCGGGCCCGCGAAGACCTCGGCGATCGAGGCCGGCCTGGCAAGGGCCGCCGCCTCGCCGGACATGAACCCACACCTACGCCCCGGGTGATGCGTTAAGGCGTACGGCGGTTACCAGTCCCCGGGCAGGCGGGACGAGGTTCCGTCTGGATGCATTGATGCCGCTGGTTGCGGCAGGATGAACACCGGACATGAAGACACGATGTATTCTCCTGGCAATGTGTCTAGTTGCATGCGGCTCCGCCGCCGCACAGGATGCCGACCGGGACGGCATGAGCGACGCGGTTGAGACTCTCCTCGGCACCGATCCGCAGACGCCTGAGACCTTCACGGTCATCTGGGAGAACAAGGGTCTGACGCCCGGCAAGCCGCCCAAAGACCCCGGCCGGACTATCCGAAGCATTGCCATCGCCAACGCGGGCGGCAACCGATTCATCTGGCGGGCCCAGTTCGCCGCCGACTACCCGCCCAACTCGCTGCTGCAACTCTACCTCGACAGCGACAACGACAAGTCGACAGGCCGCCAGGGCAACCACGGCTGCGAGTTCATGCTGCGGCGGTTCGACAAGGGCACATCGACGCAGGCGTTTGAGCGGGACGGCTCGTCGCACTCCGCCCCCGCGCCGCGGGTGGCCGTCGCGGGCACGTTCGTCTATTACAGCTTCGACGTGGACCTCGCCCAAGCCGGGGGCCAGTCTCGCTTCCGCATGAGCCTGCTGTCGGAGGTATTCGAGCCGCACGGCCCGGCCCACGGCACGGGCTACTTCGCGGCCGCGGGTCCCCCGATCGGCTCTGCTCCCAAGATTCTCATGGACGCCGACCGCACCGAAAGCGTCGGCATCGGGCAAACGTGTGGCCTGGACCAAATCGAGCAGTTGATGGAGAACCCACGGAACGTGGTGCTCCCGATCCGCCAATGCGAGTTGGACGGCTTCCGCCTGGACGCCAGGGAATATCGAGCCGATAACGCCGTTGCGACTGCCGCCGGGGGGTCCATCACAGCCAAGGTCCCCGCCGCGGCGGCCGGCCGGTTCCACGCGGGCTTCATCCTCTACGACACCGGCGGACGCGAAGCCATCGCCATCGAGATCAACGGCAAACGTCGCGGCCTGGCGGTCGGCCGCTCCGACGACAACAATCAGCACCTGTTCTTCCTGAGCGAGGCGGTCGAGGTGAAGGGCGGCGACGAGATCCGCCTGCGAATGATCGCCAGCGAAGGCCGCTGTCGTATCGAAGACCTCGTCCTGCTGCGGGACAAGCCCACGCCCCGTCCGCCGCTCTATGAGTTGCGACACGTCGCGGCCCACGAGAACCGTCTGACTTGGATCACTACCTGGACGGCCCGGTGCACGGTGCAGGTCGATGGCGCCAAGCCGATCATCGAGGACCAGCCCATCCAGAACCATCGCGTGACGATCCCGGGCCTCAAGCGCGGCAGCCGGCTCCGCTACCGCATCACGGCTGAGACGCGCGAGGGCCGGAGCATCGCCACCGACTGGCGCGAGCACACGTGGGCGGCGCCGTCCGAGCCGCCCACCACGAAGAAGGGTCAGGTGCTGCTGCACGTCGAGCCGCCCGCGCACGTTGCCGGGCTGTTGCGCGGCTGGCCTGTCACGAGCGGCGTGCCCTTCCCGCGCGGCGTGCTCGGCAGCAGCCGAAACGTCCGCCTGCTCGACTCTGCGGGCAAGGCCGTCCCCCTCCAGGCCGCCGTCACGGGCCGTTGGAGCGACGGAAGCGTGAAATGGCTCCTGCTGGACTTCCGCCACAGCGGCGGGCCCGCCGACTACGTCCTCGAATACGGACCCGCGATCCAGAGGCCGCCTGGACCAACGCTTGAAGCATCGCGGCTCGAGTTGGGCGAGATCGTCCTGACGGACGACGCCGGCAAGCAACACACGCAGGCCCTGACGGATTGGACAGAGGAAGAGGCCGGTCCGCTCCGAACCTGCTTCAAAGCGGCCGGGCGAATCGGCCAGACGTCATTCGCCTTTGAGGCCCGGGCTCATGTGTATCCGGGCCTGCCGTGGGTGCGGGTGCTGCTGACGACCGGGCACGGTGAATCCAAAGACGAGTTCACCACCCTCCGCAACCTGGCCTGGCGCCTGCCCCTTGCCGGTCGCGAACGGTCCGTTCGCCAACTCCGCGACGATTCGTTCCAGTCTACTGACGGTGGCGGCAAGCGTTTCACTGGCCCGGTCGGGGCGATCCACCTCCGCGACTTCTGGCTGAACTACCCCAAGGCCGTCGAAGTCGGTCCCAAGGGATCGACCGTCTGGCTGATGCCCCCCCTTGCGGCGGACGAGTACGCCGGCCTCAAGGGCAAGCACGACGAGCACAAGCTGTTCTTCTGGTTCGCCCTCACGGACGACGGGCACGAAGGCGGCTACCGCCTCCGCCAGGGGATGACCAGGACGCACGAGGTCTGGCTCGGCATGGACGGCAAGGGTCCTCCGCTGGACCGTCCCGTGCTGGCCGTAGCGTCTCCGCGCTGGTACGCGCGGAGCGGGGCCTTGGGCGAGTTGGCGGTCGCCGATCCGGACCGGGCGGTCATCCGGGAATACGACCAGAAGGTCGCGGCCACTTTGAAGGCCTACCTGGCCAACCGCGAGCGCAATCGCGAGTACGGCATGTGGAACTTCGGCGACTGGTGGGGCGAGCGGGTGATCAACTGGGGCAACGTCGAGTACGACACACAGCACGCGTTCTTCCTCCAATTCGCCCGCTCGGGCGACCTGCGGTTCTTCCAGGCGGGCGAAGAGGCGGAACTCCACAATCGCGACGTGGACACCGTACACTACCACCGCGACGCGCAGCGAGTCGGCGGGGCCTACGCCCACTGCATCGGCCACGTGGGCAACTACTACGCCAAGAGCCCCTTGCCCGGGCGCAACCAGGGCACCGCCGGCGGGCACTTTAGCGTATCGCACACGTGGTGCGAGGGACACATCGACCACTACTTCCTCACCGGCGATCGCCGCTCGCTGGAGACCGCCCTGAAGATCGCCGACCGCTACGATACGCAACTGATGAGGGGGTACGACTTCACCAACACCCGCGTGCCCGGATGGCACCTGATCCTGACGATGGCCGCCTACCGCGCCACCGGCGACGAGTTCTACCTCAACGCCGCGCGGATCATCGTCGAGCGGGTGCTGGAGCGTCAGACGCCCCGTCCCAAGTTCAACACCCGCGGGGGCGGGTGGCGGCGGATGATGGTGCCCGGCCACTGTCTCTGCACGCCTGCCCATTACGGCAACGCGGGCTTCATGGTGGGCGTGCTGCTGACGGGGCTCAAGTGGTACCACATCGAAACGCAGGACCCGCGCGTGGCCCGCAGCATCGCGATGGGCGCCCACTTCCTCATCGACGACATGTGGGCGGAAGAGGTCAATGGCTTTCGCTATACGAGCTGCCCCAAGTCGTCGGCCGGGGCGTGGTCCAACTTCCTGCTCTTTGACGGCATTGCCTACGCATACCGCCTCAGCCAGCAGGCCGGCAAACCGGACCAGAAACTCGCCCTGCACCTGCGCAAGGGCACGGCCTCGGGCATCCAGGCCATGAGCGGCATGGGCAAGAGCTTCAGCCAGTTCATCCGCGTCACGCCGCACTTTCTAAACGTGCTGGCCGAATTAGAGGACAAGTCAACCGACGGCCTTCGATAGGGTCTGCAACCCTTTGGGGTGCCCAAGGCGGGACCGTCCTACTTCGGTTTGATGAACAGCACGTCCGCCCGAGTGACCCAGCCGTTGCGGATGTCCATGCGATACCACCCCTCGCTGTTGGGCGGGTGGATGCGCGTAGGCGAGCGGCGGCCGAACTCCTTGATGTCGTACTCAGCCCAGGTCTTGCCCAGGTCGGTGGAGATGATCACGCCGGTGGAGAACGGCGAGGCGGGGGCCAGGTGCGTAGCCAGGATCAGCTTATCCCGGATGATCATCATGCCGCACTCGTACTTCGGGTTGTAGAGCATCTCGTGGCGAGTGCGGTCGGCGATGTCTTCAGGCTTGGAGCGGAAGACGCCCCGGTCGTGCGGCTTGGGGCCGTTGGCGTCGCTGATCCAGTACAGCTTGCCGTCGACGAAGTTGATCCCACCGGCCTTGTAGCGCGAGTTGAGGTGTTCGGAAACGATCACCTTCCAGTTCCACTTCTCGGCTTGTGCGTCGTACGTGCCTCGCAGCCAGTGGCACTCGAGCCCCTCCTTGCGGTCGTGGTCGCCGGTGCAGGCGTAGAAAGCCCGCTCGGCTGGATTGTAGGCCACGCAGTGGATGTGGCGGCAGAAGACGGGATTGTTCGGATCGCCCAGAGGCACGCCCTTGGGGCCTCCACCGCCCGTACCGTCGTCGCGGTGGAACGGGTTCTGCCCGAACGAATATGCGATCTTCACCGTCCGGCCGTTGTCGGTAGAGTAATAGATGTTCACCGGCGTGGCCCCCTCGACCACGCTGCAATAGTTGCCCCACACAAGCATCTCCCGGCCGTCGATCTCCCAGGAGCAGACGCCGCTGAGCGTGTGGAAATACCAGCCCGGACAGTTAGGGTTCTTCGGAGTGTGCGGGAGGTAATCGGCCCCGGTGACATCTTTGACAGTCACGGGCGCGATCGTCTTGAGGTTATCCGTGCTGAGAAACAGTCTGTTCTGTGTGGCGAACAGGAGGTTTCCGTTCTTGAAGATGTGGCTGAAGGTCACCTTTTGAGCGTCGGCGAAGGCGGCGCGGTGGGCCCACGTGTGCCCGCAGTCTTCGCTCAGGCGGACGTCCTCGGCCGTGAACGCGAAGGCTTTGTCGTCGCGCTGGGAATCGATGTAGAGGCTGGCCGGCTGGAACCGGTAGGAGAAATGCGGCGTAGAGGCGACCCGGCCCACAGCGTCGGCGTCGGCAGCCCGGACCTGTCCTCCCGGACGCCCCCCCAGCACGAGAGCACCCGCCGTGGCGGCGGCAGTGTTCAGGAGGTTGCGGCGAGTCAGTCGATTCCGGTTCATGGTCCACCGCCTTTGGAGCTCAGTCCGTCACGTTATGAAGTGGCTTCGGGTCACGAATGCGCATCTTATCGCAATCGTCGCTGCTCTTCCAGGCCGTTCCAGCAGTCATCGAGCAGAGAGCGGCCACGTCTCGGGATTTTCCCCAGGTCCGTCAAAACGGTCCGGACGGAGGATTTCTGTTTTCCCGCCGTCGTCCCAGGGTACACTATGAGTGAGGATGTCTCTTCCAGTCATGAAGCGAAACGCCGCATTCACACTGATCGAGCTGTTGACGGTGATCGCCATTCTGGCGTTGTTGCTGTCGCTGCTGACACCTGCGCTTCAACGGGCCCGAAACCTGACGCGGGTCACCGTATGTCAGAGCAACCTGCGCCAACTCCAGAATGCCTACACGGCCTACTCCGCCCATTGGAAGGGTCGGCTGCTGCCCTACATCTGTGACGGGGCCCGCCCCGAGGCGTTTTGGATGCAGGCGATCAAGCCGTTCTACGCGGGCGGGGGCGGCCCGGACGCCAGGGGCGTCCGCTGCTGCCCGACCGTGACCAAGCGCGATCCCCGCGGCTGGGGCACTGCCTACACCTCCTGGTACGGGGGCGGATTCATGGCCTACAACGAGGGGAGCTTCGGACTCAGCGGGTGGATGTACGACATGAAGACCTATTCCACCTCGTGGCAGAACGATTGGGAGTACGTGGGCAAGATTTACAGGGCCTCCCGCGTGCCGGTCTGGTTCGACTGCAACTGGGTGGATGCCTGGCCGTGGCACACCCAGGACCCCTCTCCCGATCTGGTCGAAGGCTCCCGTCCCGGCGAGTCGTCCATGGGGCGGGTTTGCATCGTCCGCCACGACTGGTCGATCAACGTCGCCTTCGCCGACGGGACGGCCCACAACGTTCCGTTGCCTGAACTGTGGCTGCTGTTGTGGAACCCCTCCTTCGTCCCCACCGTCCGCACAGTCCCGTAGGGGCTGCGCCCTGTCAACAACGTCAGCACCCCCCTGTTTCCGCGCCGGCAGAATTGGTGTAGACTATCGGCTGGAGCTTGTATGAAGAGAACCGCATTCACGTTGATCGAGTTGCTGACGGTCATCGCCATCCTGGCGTTGTTGCTGTCACTGCTGACGCCCGCGCTTCAGCGGGCTCGAAACCTGACGCGGGTCACCGTATGCCAGAGCAACCTGCGACAGCTCCAGGTTGCGTACACTGCCTACTCGTCACACTACAAGAGTCGCCTCTTGCCATACATTTGCGACGGCGCCCGTCCGGACGCCTTCTGGATGCAGGCGATCAAGCCTTTCTATGCGGGCGGCGGCGGCCCGGACGCCAGGGGCGTGCGTTGCTGCCCGTCGGTGACCAAACGCGACCCGCGAGGCTGGGGCACCGCCTATACGTCGTGGTACGGTGGCGGGTTCATGGCCTACAACGAAGGCAGCTTCGGACTCAGCGGCTGGATGTATGACATGATGTCCGGTCGGCCGGACGGCAAGTACAACTACGCCGGCCACGACCAGTACGACTGGGAATCGACCGGACAGCTTGTCAAGCCTTCCCAGGTGCCGGTGTGGTTTGACTGCAACTGGGTGGATTCATGGCCGATGAACACGCAAGAGCCCGTGCCGGACCTGGTGGAGGGTTCACGGCCGGGCGAATCGTCCATGGGGCGGGTCTGCATCGTTCGCCATGACCGGTCGGTCAATATCGGCTACGCCGATGGCACAGCCCACAACGTGAAACTCGAGGAACTCTGGCTCCAGCACTGGTGCGTCGGTTCGACCCCGGTTGTCCGCACCAGCGTGCCGTAATCATGCCCGCGCCGCCCTACGCCGCGTCCATCGCCTGCATCTTGCGCAATTCCACCGCCCGCCAATGCCGGCTCAACTTAAAGCGAAGGAACACGGCTAATACCGTCGCTATGGTGCCCAGCAGGAGGAGAGGATAGCACACCGCGTACGGCTGGGAACTGAATGCGGCCACGCCCCCCCCAGACAGGCCCGCCAGCCCCACCGCAAACACGGCAGCCAGGATCCCCATCACGACCGGTCGAGCGGC
>Ga0116148_1001532_pt1 | contig 24929 bp, 36 predicted proteins | sample AD_UKC055_MetaG_FD_89786 | JGI IMG/M metagenome (GOLD analysis project Ga0116148, IMG submission 89786) | Active sludge microbial communities of municipal wastewater-treating anaerobic digesters from USA - AD_UKC055_MetaG | ecosystem: Engineered > Bioreactor > Anaerobic > Digestate | place: USA... | reverse complement strand
TGGCTAACACAGGTGTTCACCCGACCTTCGCCGCCCGTCGCACCGGCGGCAACTTTGGCAGTAGTAGTAATCTCGCTTTGGCAATTTCAATTTATGCGGCTCGGCGGGTGACACGTCCGCGTTGGGCACCTCAAGTGTGTTACGATTTATCATAATCGATAATAACGCTTGACAATAATAACGTGAATCGTTAATATAATATATGATACGCTCATTTAAAGATAAAGAAACTGAAAAAATATATAATCGTGAATACTCGCGCAGATTCCCTAACGATATTCAACGTATTGCCATGAAAAAATTATGGATGCTCGATGCTGCTCCGGATCTTAGTTCATTACGTGTACCTCCAGGTAATCGCCTTGAAACTCTTAAAGGCGACCGCATTGGCCGATACAGCATTCGAATAAACGATCAATGGCGAATCTGTTTTAAGTGGTCAGATAATAACGCGTATGATGTTGAAATTCTTGATTATCATTAGGAGTAATGCAATATGAATAAAAAAATCGCACCAATACATCCAGGCGAAATTCTCAAAGAGGAGTTTCTCGACCCGCTTGAAATCTCCCAGTATCGTCTCGCAAAAGATATCAATGTACCGCCTCGCCGGATAAATGAAATTGTACATGGTACACGTGCTGTAACCGCAGACACCGCGTTGAGACTTGGGCGATTTTTTGGCGTAGCGCCGATCTTCTGGATTAATCTGCAAGCTCATTATGATTTGGAGATGGTAAAAGACAGAATTGGCGATTTGCTGGAAAAGAACGTTAAAATATATTCCGAAACCGTGGTATAAGCAGTGCCCAACCCTCGCACGCACGCGACGCAGCAGTATCGTTCGCTAGCATAGTACTGTTGGTTTTCGTATCAGTATTTGATCGTTACATAATATTTTATTCGGGCTGCGCGCGTGGTGCGTTGTCGTTGGCACGCTTAAAACATTTCGTATCTAAAGTACTTGCAATCTACCAAGATTCTATGTATCTTCTATGTAGATACAATATTAATTATAAGGACAAAAATGGAAACAAAAATTCAAAAATGGGGAAATAGTCTCGCTGTTCGGTTGCCAAAAGCATTTGCAGAACAAACTGGAATTGAGAATGGCTCGGATGTCCAAATCTCGATTCAGGATGGGAAAATAATTCTCGTTCCAGTCAAAGATCGCGCTAAATTGCTTGATGCTTTGTTAGAACAAATCGACGAATCCACAGTTCATAGTGAAATCAGTTTTGGCAAACCAGTTGGAAAAGAATTGTTATGAGCTATGAACCTGATCGTGGCGATATTATCTGGATAAAGCTAAATCCTCAAAGCGGTCACGAACAAGCAGGTCGCCGTCCTGCAATCGTTCTTTCCCCGTTAAAGTATAATTCTAAAACAGGTCTTTTAATCTGTTGTCCAATAACTTCTCAGGAAAAAAAATATCCTTTTGAAGTCAAAATCCCAAAAGGCTTTCCTGTTTCCGGGGTTATCCTTGCGGATCAAGTAAAAAATCTTGATTGGAAAGTGCGTGAAGCGCAATTCGTTTGTCAAATGCCCAGCTCAGTAATAGAACACGTCATTGAGAAAATTTCACTGCTTCTACAAATTTAAATTCAGCGATCAGGAGCCAGGTGCCAACCCATGCGTTAACCAGACGCAGCTTCCCCGATTCCTACTCCACCACCGCTGCGCTGGTTACGCTGGTCGTTGAGCAGTAGAAGTACTTGCAAATTAATTAATTTCGAACTATTTTTGAATAGCGTAATAAAATGGATTAAACATGCTCCTGGATATTCAAAATAAAGTATTAAGAGATGAATTTGAGTTTTCAAAACATGCAGCTGACCAATCTATTCTGCGAAATATTCGGGTAGAGGAAATACGTCAAGCTTTTTTAAATGGTATAATAGAGGATTATCCAGAGGACAAGTACGGTCCAAGTTGTCTGATATTTGGATTTACAAAAGGAAATCGTCCTATACATATTCATTGCAGTTACCCGAATCGTACAATCTTGAAAATTATTACAGTGTATGAACCAAATAGTGTTGATTGGATCGATTTTAGGATCCGTAGGAGATAACACAATGTTAAGAGAAGAACATTTAATTGATGAAAAAGTAACCTATTCGATTTTCAAGGATGGTAAATTTATCATCATTGAAAATGTTCCAGCAAGGGTTAATCAAGAAACAGGTGAGCAATTTTTTTCTCCCAAAACTGTAGAAAAAATTCAAAAACTAATTCTCGGAAATCCGAAGCCCCAAAGAACTATAAAGACTCCAGTTTTTGAGTTTTCGTGATCATCACTTCGCCCAACCAGGTATTAACCGGATGCCGCTCCCTCTCCCATCACCGCACAACCGCGGCACCGGTTATACTCCGCGTTAACCATCTAATTCACGAAAATCCAGTTGACTTTTAGTAGCTTTTAAGCTACATTAGAGATGAAATCAAAACATAAAGAATTGCTCGAATATATCACCGAAGATGGCAAATGCCCTTTCGATGATTGGATAAAATCATTGAAAGACATAAAAGCTCGCGCCGTTATTCGTGTCCGACTTAACCGAATTATCCTGGGTAATTTGGGAGATTGTAAACCAGTTGGCGAGGGCGTATCAGAGCTTCGAGTTGATTTTGGTCCAGGATACAGGATTTATTTCGGCCAGGATGGTACTACCCTTATTATACTCCTCTGTGCGGGTAGTAAAAAAAGTCAAACAAAAGATATCGACTTGGCCAAATTGTTTTGGGCTGATTATTGCCGGAGAAAAAATGAATAAACTCACTAAAAATTACAAAGATGATCTCATAAAAGATCTCAGAAATCCAAAGGAGGCGGCTGAATATCTGAACGCTGCACTCCAAGATGGAAATCAAGAAATATTTCTCATGGCGTTAAGAGATGTAGCGGCAGCAAGGGGAATTAAAAACATTTCGCAACAAACATCTCTTAATAGAGAGAATATGTATCGGATGCTATCTAATGAAGGAAATCCCAATTTGTCAAGCCTTTCGACAATATTAGATAACTTGGGACTCAAATTGGCTATAGAAATAAAAGGAATTCACCCTTCGCACTCGGCTTGAAATACCTTGACAATTTGGATGACAATAAATGGTTAACACAAGTGTGTAGCCGACCTGCGCCGCTTGTCGCGATACCAGTAAATAATGGCCGTAGAAAGTAATGTCGTTTTAGCAATTTCATTTTATACGGCTCCGGCAGGTAACACTACTCGTTATGCACTGGAGAACATATGATTATTAAGCACGATGAAATAGAACCAGTCGAATTTGATAAACTTAAAATTATCGACTATACAGCAGGGCAAGATAATAGCTCCTCGTTTGCTGAGATTACAGTCCCTATAGGTGTTAGTCATAAAATTTCTTGGTCGAATCGTTCAGACAAATACTACTATATTAGCAAGGGAAATGTAAATTTTACCGTAAATGAAGAATCATACTACCTTTCACCCGGTGATGTATGCATCATTCCAAAAGGACATCGTTTCAGTTACGCAAATACCGGTTCGACTGAGGCTGTATTGATTTTAGTTCATACGCCAAGTTTTAGATTAGAATATGAAGTATTTGTGGAGTAGTGCATAACAACGCAAATTAACACGGATAGTCGGCCCGTTATGCCTTACAAAAATTTCCTTGCATTTTATCATAGTATTATATATAATACCATATGAAAACATCAAAACCCAGACTTGTTATTGACACTAACGTCTTTATAACCGCGCTAAAATCAAAGCGTGGAGCATCCTACAAACTTCTTTTTGATGCAGATCGGAATAAATTCATTTTGAATGTCTCGCCTACGTTAATTTTTGAGTACGAAAGTGTTGCCAGGCGAAAAGAGCAAAATATTGTCCTAGCCCATTCAGAGATAGATGCCATTATCGACATGATTTGTAAATGGGCAGAACATTGGGAAATATTTTATCTTTGGAGACCCTTTCTGAAAGATCCGAAAGACGATTTTATTTTGGAATTAGCAATAGAATCTCTTACTGACTACATCATTACATATAATAAAGCCGATTTTGAAGGTATAGAAAAATTTGGAATTCAAGTTTTAACCCCCAAAGAAATATTGGAAATTTTAGGAGAAATATAGATATGAGCACCTTGAGCCTCAGAATACCGGACTCTGTCCACAAAAAAATAAAAGAATTTGCAAAACGAGAAGGAATTTCTATTAATCAATTTATTGCCAGTGCAGTATCTGAAAAAGTTTCTGCCTTTGCAACTATCGAATACTTGAAACAACGAGCTACTAGCGCCAATGCCAAAAGCTTTCGTTCTGCATTATCGAGTATTCCCGATATGGAACCAGAAGAATTTGATAGAATTTAAAATTTGGCATAACATTAATGCGCACCAGACCTTCGCCGCCGTTCGCTTTCGCTACCACTTTTGAGAACGCAATTGCATGCGCGACGTCGAAGTTAGTCTTAATGCGGCTCAGCTGGTGGCACTCCGCGTTAGGCGTATAGAAAACATCTATCGTCATATTAACATCAGAAGGTGTATGTATGTTATTCAAAACCATACCAACGTCACAGATCACCCCCAATCTTTATTCAGTATGTACAAAATATGTCAATTTTTATATTTACAAAGATGAGAAATTTACGCTTTGTATCGATACGGGAATTGGCGTATCAACGATAAGGATTGCTATAGATCGTATTTGAAATAACATAGTGTGAAAGACAGGAGTGCAAAGAGAGATGAGAGAGACAAGAACGAGGTATAATTTCCTGATAACAGGATGATCTGCCTAACAAACGCTTGCACCGGAGCGCAAAGGGCGGGCGGGAAAATCCGGTGCATTACTTCAAGTGTTGTTGCGCCCACCCTTTCTGGCGCGTTATGCGCGGCGTTGGGCCGACACAGGGGAGCAACGCAATGGAACGTGCTGTTTATGAGGACAAGGTGCGTGGGGTCATCTTTGGCCACGCCATTGGTGACGCCCTTGGGCTTGGGACGGAATTCCTCTCCAAACAAGAGGTCAGGATCTACTATCCAAACCGTTTGGAAGACCTTGGACAAATCAAACGGGATGCTCACCGAAGCCGGTGGGCGGCTGGGGATTGGACAGATGATACAGATCAGATGCTATGCATACTGGACAGCCTGCTGACTCAGGGCAGAATCGATATATTGGATGTGGCCTTCCGCATCCACCGGTGGGCTTGCGAGGGCGGGATGGGTATCGGGAAAACAGTCGCTAACGTGGTGTACTCTCCAGATTTCCGACAGCAGCCGCACGCAGCTTCAGAACGTGTGTGGCTATCTTCCGGGAAGCAGGCAGCCGCGAATGGGGGCGTAATGCGGACATCCGTACTTGGCGTCTGGGAGAGTGAATCCGCTGATGCTGTCAGGAGGAACGCGGAGACAGTTTGCAGGATTACGCATTACGACCCCAGATGCGTAGCTTCGTGCGTCATTATTTGCTTGGCGATCCGGTCACTGCTCAGAGAAGGCATCCATGCGGATCGCTTGGTTGACGACTTGACGGTAACAGCGGACGAGTACGACGCGCGAGTGCGTGAGTACATTGAGAAGGCATCGCAGTCAGAGATCGCTAAATTGGCCCTAGATGAACCCAATTCGATTGGCTATACCCTCAAGGCTATGGCGACAGGAATCTGGGCCTTGATTCACCCTATCACCTATCGGGACGGAATACTCTCAGTAATCCATGAGGGCGGCGACGCAGACACCAATGCGTCAGTAGCAGGAGCTATTCTTGGCGCGCGATTCGGCTTTTCCGGGATACCCCGAAAATGGGTTGACAGCCTTCTCCATAGGGCTGATCTCGAGGTTCGCGTGGATCGCTTGCTCACAATGATATAGTGGACTATGACAGGGCCCAACAACCGGTTGCAGCGGACAGCGTTTCGCTGCCGCTGAGCCGTCCCTCCGAAAGCTTCGCTTTCTTCGGACCATGCGGTTGATCCGTCGGCCCGTTCTGCGGACCACGGCGGGAGGATCGGATGACAGCAACTGCTAGACGTTCGTCAGGAATCCGATATGTCCTCGGAAGTCTGCTCACGTTCGGCGCGCTGAACGCCGCCTACGGCGGATACTACGGGCTGTCCGGAGCGAAGGGCGTGCCGTTGGAGTGGCTGAGCGGAAGCCCTTTCCGGGACTACTTCATACCCAGCCTGATTCTCCTCGTAGTCGTGGGCGGATCATTCCTGGCTGGTGCGATCGCGGCATTTGCGAACTCCCGGCTGGCGCGCACGGCGGGACTGTGGGCTGGCGTAGTGGTCCTTGTCTGGATCAGCGTACAGCTCGGCATCATCGGATACGTGTCGTGGATGCAGCCTGTCACCGCTGTGGGCGGCATCGCTGTACTTGGACTCGCGTGGCTACTTCCAGGACAAGGTGCACGGACGACGGCGAGATGAGTTCGGAGTTCGAAAGCAGGGAGGGGCCGCAGAACAAGGTGATGAAGCTGACGAGGCTCGCGCCGACACCCGGACGAATGCGACAAGGTGCCGCTGCGTGGCCGCGACGGCGGGGAAGCGCGGCCACTGCCTGCAGCCTATCGCCGGTGTTAGGATGCGACATCCGTGAGACTGCGCATGAGTCTGGCTAACAGAATCGGGTATCTTTCATCGATCGGCCTTTTCGTCGTGGGCGTAGCGTACGTGGTGGTCGTGGCGTTCGGCATTTCCCAAGCCAGTTTCGACGATCCGATCGTGGATCCGACCCTCGCCGTGATGGAGGTGCTTACATTGCTGTCGGCTCCTCTCGTCGTTGCTGTCATGGCATCGATCTATGAAACTGCGAGCCGGGATCGCAAGATATTTGGTGTCATGGCCCTGGTTTTCGCTGGGGTCATGGCGAGCCTTACCAGCGCCGTTCACTTCGTAGCGCTGACGTCCGGGCGCCAAACTGATTTTGCCGTTCTTGAATGGCCGTCGACGCTGTACGCCGTTGAGCTTCTTGCATGGGATATCTTCCTGGGACTGTCCCTCCTCTGCGCCGCTCTTGTTTTCGTCGGATCCGGAACCCGGGCCTTTGCCCGATGGTCTCTCGTTGTAGCAGGTGCGCTATCGCTGCTTGGCGCCATTGGCCCCATTGTCGGCGATATGGCGCTTCAGCGGATAGGCATATTCGGCTACGGCGTCGGACTCCCCATCGCGGCGTTGGCGCTATCACGATTCTTCCACCGGAACAAAGACTCATGAGGAAAGCCAAGATTGAACGACGTATCCTAACAACCAGTTGCAGCGGACGGTCCACTGCGCGCCGCGGCTGAACCGAATCGCTATACGAGTCAATCTCCGCTTGACAATATCACTTCTTGAGGCTATATTTAGGTTATAATAACAACCTAAATTAGGAGCTATTTATGAAAACATTATCTATTGCAAACGATATTATTCCTACTGGCGAGTTTAAGACAAAAATCGCGAAATGGTTCAAGAGTATCCAGGAGACTGGCCAACCACTAATTATTACACAAAATGGCAGGCCTGCCGGGGTTCTGCTATCTCCGCAAGAGTATGATGAGCTCATCTACAGAAGATCTTTTTTATTATCTGTCGATCGTGGTATTGACGACGCGGAAAAAGGCAGGCTTTTCACCACGGAAGAAGCAATTTCCAATTTATTCGAACCTGTCACTAACGAAACGTAGTATATGAAAATTATGTGGACTAATGAAGCACTTACAAGGCTGAGAGATATTAAGACCTATAACGCTCATAATAATCCCGATCGTGCAAGGCTACGTATCCAGAAAATTATTGATCGAACAGATATTATCATCAGTAACCCTCAAATTGGCAGGGTTGTCCCCGAAATTTCCCGGCCAGACATCCGCGAACTATTGTTTCATAACTATCGAATAGTATATAGAGTCAAGAGAGACTATATTGAAATTCTTACTGTATTCGAAGGCCATAGGCTTTTGAATAATAGTGAATTGAATGATTAATTCGTTTTCAAATACAAGTTAGTAACCGAACTTTGCCGCCTGTCGCGATAACAGTGAATAATTGCGGTAGATAGTAATGTCGCTTCAGCAGGCTCATTTTATGCGGCTCCAGCGGCTAGCACTTTGGGTTAGAAAACCAAAAAATCATTGCATGAATCCGTCAAAATTCATATCGTAATACGATAAGCGCTTTTCCAACCGTTTCATCAACCGATCTCATAACTTTCACCTTCTCGGAGTAAAACCACTTTCGCTGTTGCTCCACTGTCTTTCAACCTTTGGGTAAACTGCTCGGGTGTTTGACTTGTGCGAAGTATCGGTGAACGTGGAATGATGCCCAAGTGTATCGGTATAACCACTCCAGGCTTTATCATCTGCACTGCTTTCACAGCCCCCTTGTCACTCATCGTCATTGGAATTCGATAAGTCGTCACGGGCATTAGTGCTACATCGATTCGAAATCTTTCTCCTATCTTTTTCATGAACCCCGAATAAAAAGTGTCTCCCGCAAAAAAGACCCGTTGATTTTCACTCTCCAGTACATATCCCACTGTCACTGTCATGTGGACAGCAGGCACTGCCGTGATTGTTACGCCTCCAATCTCCCTACTCTCCCATGACTTTATCCCTATAACGTTCCGTCCTCCCAATAACTTGATTAACCAACTCGTCAACCTTGGAGCAAGCACTGGCGTTTCCCCAAGCATACGTAGATACTTCCCATCCGTGTGATCCCAATGATCATGGGAAACGAGTATTCCATCTACGGCCATCATCTCCTCGCGCGACTTTGCAGGTTTACCACAACGTGCGAAGGCTGGATTTCCCCGTGTGCCAAAGTATGGGTCGGTAAGAATCTTCTTCCCATTCGTTTCAATCAAAACCGTGCTGTGCCCGATCATGGTTATACGCATACCCAACTCCTCATGTAGTGTAATTTTTTAACGATGCGCTTTTGGCCTTGAATCTCAGGCGCCGCGCTGGCCTTTGTGGGCATGCTGCAAGCCGCCTTACGATTGATAGAGAATTTGACTTTGCTGAGGTCGTAAAAAATCGAGGAATCAGCCTTTGTCAGGCGCCTGATACCCAGCCATTTCCTCTTTTTCAGAGCGCCAAGCTATATCCGGCATCCTCATAGCTTCTTACCTGCCGGTAAATTAGCTAATCAGACTCTGAAAACCAAGTGAAATTTCTAATAAACATATAAATAGGCAATATCGCTACGGGATTAACTTGCGCAGGAATTAAGGAAGGACTCGTTAAATGCAGACACGGTCAAAATAGCCAAAATCATAGCTTGGCTCACGCTCTGCCACTCGACTTACTGCCGGCGGCGGCCGGGACACCGCATCCCTTCGGCACGCTCAGGGCAGGCTCTTGTCTGGTATATGCTGCGTCACCTCCGCCAGGAATTCCAGCGCATCAAATATCTGGAAATTGCGTGACATGCCTTCCCTGAGCCGATCATCACCAGGCTGCGGAAACCGCACACACTTGCTTTTCCCGGCCCGATAGAGCACCTGTCCATCTTCAGTAACCCTGATCATTCGCGTCAGCGAAAAGGGACAACACGAAACATAGGAGATCAATCGCTGCATGCCTTCTTCATCCTCTGACCCAATCTGTACCGAGTTGTCGATGTTGAATACCGAGTGCGGCCATCCCCGCATCGAATGCACCACATTCTTATCGATCTTTTTCTCACGCAACAGCAAATCAAAAATGCGTCAAGAGTCAAAATCGCCAGTGATCCTTGCCCTGAGATCGGTACTCTACAAAGAACTTGACCTCAAATCAATAATGAGCTATATTTAAAGAAATGTATGATTCCGGCGGTAAGTGGAGCGATGCGATTGTCAAAGCCAAGATCGCCCAACCATCGGCTGGTGTGGATGGCCGCTGGTGATGTGCCTCGTATAATGTTGCAGAGGTAACCGAAAAGCCATTCATCCAGGCAGATTCATCACTCTATTCCGCGGCCATCTAACAGCCGCGCGTTAGGCATATAAAAAGGTAATATTATATGTTATTTTATAATTGACAGGTCAACTACTAACTGCTAGTGGTGCTTCGTTAGCAATATTAGGTGATTCTCGTAAAAATAAGGAATTCACTAAAATTGGATGGGCCGCAATTATCCTATATGCATAGGACTTTTTAATTCATTAGTACAGCTGATCACCCCACCATTCATTCGAACAACTGGAGAAGATGACACGAGAAAAATCTCGAATCTTTCAACCAAGCGAGCGTTCGCGAGGGCAAGCCATTCTCGTTCGGCAGTCGCTGTTTTTGTATTGGTCGGCGCGCTTGTATCTCAGACCCTGGCGCAGAACGACCGGATGACACCCATCGAAACGCCTTCCCAGCCCGATGCGATCGAAATCGGGACCGGTCCGCTGCCTGGTGCGGCGAACCCGGAGGCCTGGCACATGCAGTACGGCAGTCACTTCGCGCGAAACGTTACAGTTCCGACGCTGACGCCCTTTCTTCCGGATCCCGCCAAAGCAAGCGGTGCCGCCGTTGTCGTCGCACCCGGCGGTGGTTTCCTCACCTTGTCAATGGAAAATGAAGGCTGGAACGTCGCCCGCGCGCTGGCGGAAAAGGGTGTCGCCGCGTTTGTCCTCAAATACCGCCTGAACCAGACACCTGCGGACATGCCGGCGTTCGAAAAATCCATGCGGGATATGTTTTCTTCCGCGGCGCGGCCGACGCGCCCCGCCCCGGAAAAAGCGATGGCCGGTCTTGCACCGCAGATCGCCGACGCCCGCGCGGCGTTCGCGCTTATCCGGAAACGTTCCGCCGAGTGGCATGTCGACCCCGACCGGATCGGCATGGTCGGCTTTTCCGCCGGCGCTATGCTGACCATGTCGACCGCGCTTGCGGGCGAGGATGCGAAGCCCGCCTTCATTGGCAACATCTACGGTCCTCTCGCGACGGTCACGGTGCCGGCCGATGCGCCGCCGCTGTTTATCGCCTTGGCTGCAGACGATCCTTTCTTCGCGAACAGCGGCTACGGGCTCATCGACAGCTGGAAAGCCGCGAAGCGCCCCGTTGAATTCCATCTTTTTGAACAAGGCGGCCACGGCTTCGGGATGTACCCAAAGGAAACGACGAGCACCGGTTGGTTCGACGCCTTTGTGCGCTGGCTCGGAATGCACGGTATGTTGAAGCCAAAAGGATGATAAAGCAGTACCCAGTAAGGCAGGACCAAGCCATCATCTATGTAACTTATTGAAGGCCAGGAACAGTACCAAAATCGGGGCTGTGCCTCGATCGGAGGGCGCAGCCCTTCGTGATGACACGCCCCGGGGTACAACCAAATTTGCAAATGCCCCAAAAAAATCAATATCTTGGTTCTAAAGTCACATTTGCGAATAAGCAACGGAGCTGTTGAAGAAGAAGACAAGATCTCTCCAGCGTGTCGCAGTATCGTCAAAATTCACATTTCATAAAGAGAAATTTATGACAACAGAAAAGCGCAGGTTTGTTTTCCTGATCAGCTTTTTGCAGGCCGGACTCTTGCTGTTATGGACGCTGCCGGGCCCGCTTGCCCAGGATGCAACGGTTCCAAACAGTGAAAACTGGACCACGGACGATGATCACAAAAACATGATGCAGCAGCTCGGCATAAAAGCACTCCGGCCGGGTCCCAGTGGAAGAGAAGGCGCACCGGACCAGGCGAATTACGATGAAGCCAAGGCCAATCCTTTTCCGGTTCTGCCGGAAGTGCTGACGCTAAAGAACGGGAAGAAAGTTGCCAAAGCAAAGGATTGGTGGAAAAAACGGCGGCCAGAGATCGTGGAGGATTTCGAGCGGGAGGTTCTTGGCCGCATCCCTCCCAATGTGCCCGAAGTGACCTGGACTGTTGATAAAACCAGCGAGGCTCAAGTCGGCGAGCATCCCGTTATCGGGAAGCAGCTTGTCGGACATGTGGATAATTCTTCTTACCCGGCGATCAATGTAAACATCCAGATGATCCTGGTTACACCGGCTGATGCCAAGGGTCCGGTTCCAGTTATGATGATGTTCGGCTTTGGATATCTTCCGGGAACGCCGCCCCCACCCACACCGAAAGGATTTAATTTCGGGCCGCCGCCGGCGGGAAGCGATCCGCCGGCTACGGAGCAGTTGATCGCGGATGGATGGGGATATGCGTACATAAATCCCAACAGCATTCAGGCCGACAATGGAGCAGGATTGACCAAGGGCATCATCGGCCTGGTGAATAAAGGACAGCCGCGCAAGCCGGAGGACTGGGGAACTTTGCGGGCGTGGGCATGGGGCGCCTCGCGTGGGCTGGATTGCCTGGAAGCCGACAAGGCTGTGAATGCCAAACAGGTTGGAATCGAGGGTGTATCGCGCTACGGCAAAGCGGCGCTCGTAACCATGGCCTTTGATCAGCGATTCGCCATGGTCCTTATCGGCTCCTCCGGTGAAGGCGGGGCGAAACTGCATCGGCGCAATTTCGGCGAAACCGTGGAAAACCTGACCGGCTCCGGCGAATATCACTGGATGGCGGGCAATTTCTTGAAATACGGTGCTTCGGATGCGGTTTTCGGAAGCAAGAACGCCGGCGATATTCCCGTAGACGCGCACCAGTTGCTTGCTTTGTGCGCGCCCCGCCTGACTTTTATCAGCTATGGCATACCGGAAAAAGGCGATGCCAAATGGCTCGATCAGCAGGGCAGCTTCATGGCTGCGGTTGCCGCCGGACCTGTATTTCGGCTGCTGGGCGCAAAGGATTTAGGAACTTTAGATTACATGAGCGAAAAGATGCCGGCCGTTAACGTGGGATTGCTCGACGGTCAACTCGCCTGGCGCCAGCATGACGGCGGCCACACCGACGGCCCGAACTGGAAATACTTTATTCCATGGGCGAACAAGTTCTTAAAACGCGCATCTCCAACAAGGTGATGATCCACGGGATTAAAAACGGACTTGCTTCATGATAATTGGATTCGGCTATGATTTTTTGATGTGCGTCACACTAAAAACAGGCCTGGCTTTGTGTCCTTCGCCAATACAAAAGGTTGTTGTTATTTTGTCTGGATCAAGGGACTCCTGGATTTCGAAGGTGTTCGAAACGTAACGGTCATGCTGTGATAAAGAAAACTCCTGCAAGTTTCTGGAACATCATTCGCGAACACCGGACGACATTTCTGATTGGCGCCCTCATCCCAGGTGTCTTTGGGCTTTTCTTGGCGGAGATAGTGATGGCTGTCCAGTTTAAAGCCCTGCAGCCAATTTTTGGGGGTGTGACTTTTCTCATGGTCGAAGTCCTGGGTGCCTGGCTGGTGGATTTTCCTTTGTCCGTCGTTGCGGGATGCATTATCGCCAAGAAAATGGGGACCTCTGAAGCCAGGTATGGTGCGCTAGCTGGAGCTGTTTTTTTGACTATCTTCATCATACTCGTCGCCTGCATAGGCGGAGGTTTGCACCAGTTTACTACGTTCTTCGATGTGTTCGGATTAAGCAACGCGGTGCTTCTCGCCGTACAGACCGCATGGCAACAATTAGGATTTCATTTGGTAGCGATAGCGTTCATGTTCCTGGTTTCTGACTATTTTCTCTGTATGCTGGGGGGAATTCTTGGATTTAAAATCATCCAGTTGGTTTATCCTTCAGAGACCAAGGAAGCCTGAGCATGATCGTGTTCTGTATTGATCAGTGGCCTGGTTTCGTGGCCGCACGTAAATCAAAAATGGTTGCAGGCCACCCAACAACCGCTTGCACACCGACGCGGCGCTCCGAACTAAAGTAATTTGCGTCTCAACATTGGTTTCAGGCCGACGCCCGCGCCGCGATTAGGCAGCCGAAACAGAAGGGTTATAGAGACTTGAACGAGACAATCCGGACTTTGCGACTTGATTTGGTACCGGCAACGGCTATGTTGCTTTCATCGGAACTCGAGTCGATCGATGGCTTTGGTACTCTACTTGGAGCAGATGTGCCCGAAGGGTGGCCACCCGGCCAGTACGACCGGGGAGCGATCACATTCTTCCGGGATCGAGTGAACGAAGATCCAAATGCTGCTGGGTGGTATAGTTGGTATGCTCTACTTCGTGCGGATGAAAAACGAGGTCGAACGCTTGTGGGGGCGGGAGGTTACTTTGGTCCACCGAATCCCAACGGCATACTTGAAATCGGGTATTCGATTGTTCCTTCATACGAGGGTCAGGGATATGCTACTGAGCTTGTCCGGGCACTCGTGGAACACGGTTTTGCGGATAGTCGGGTTCGACGAATCATTGCTCATACCACGAAAGATAATCCTGGATCAGTCAGGGTATTAGAACATGCTGGATTCACATGCATGGGTTCAAGTCAAGACCTGTGTCTCCTCGAGAATTCGGTCGATCGTCCAGCAGCCCAACCATCGGCCGCACCGGATGCAGGGCATCCTACGGTGGCCGAAGATCGGTTCAGCTTTTAGGTAAAAATGATATTGCCGGCTTCTACCGCGCATGCCCTGCACCGGTGCGCCGTCTCATTGGACAAGAATAGATATTGCTCTTGAATAATAACGCTTGACATTAATAACGCGAATCGTTAATATCATATATGATAAATTCATTTAAGGATAGAAAAACAGAAAAAATCTACAAGCGTGAGTATTCTCGCAAGTTACCTCACGACATGCAACGCATTGCTATGAAAAAGTTATGGATGATTGATGCTGCTCCTGATCTTGATTCACTAAGAGTTCCTCTCGGCAATAGATTAGAGTCCCTCATAGGTAACCGATCCGGACAATTCAGTATTAGAATAAATACCCAATGGCGTATCTGTTTCAGATGGTCCAAAAATAATGTATATGATGTTGAAATTGTTGACTATCATTAGGAGCACTTTAGATGACTGCTAAAATACCACCCGTTCATCCTGGTGAAATTCTTCAAGAAGAATTTCTGGAACCTTTATCTATTTCACAATATCGTCTTTCGAAGGATATCAATGTCCCCCCAAGAAGAATCAATGAAATCGTTCATGGTAAACGTTCCATCTCTGCTGATACTGCTCTCAGATTAGGAAGATTTTTTGGCATATCTCCACAATTCTGGATAAATCTACAGGCTCATTATGATCTAGAAATTGAGAAAGACAAATTAGGTAAACTACTTGAAAAAGAAGTCAAAATCTTTACAGAATCGGCAGTTTGAGTGATGCCCAACCATCGTCTGGTGCGGATGGCCGCTAGGACGGTTCTCTATTTGAAGATTTGTTTTCACATTACTGCGGCCGCCGTTGAGCGGCTGGCCGTTGTACCCCAAAGTAAATTATGAGAGAAAGAATTATGAAAAACTCAAGAAATCAAAATTTCCAACGTTTGGATAAATCGCAATTATCGATACATGCATTAACCGACGATTTAGATGATCGTGACTATTGGTTTTCCAAGTCGCCCCAAAAAAGATTAGAGCACATTGAAATGTTGAGGACTTTAAATTATGGCCATCTCGCTTCATCCCGACTTCAAAGACTTTTTGAAATTGCTGAACTCTCATAAAGTCGATTATTTATTAATAGGTGGATACGCCGTTGGCTACTATGGGTATCCTCGCGCAACCGCGGATATCGATATCTGGATAGCTATTAATCCACAGAATGCTGCAAAAATGGTGAAAGTTATCGATAAATTTGGTTTTAAAGTTCCCGAATTATCTGCCAATCTATTTCTGTGTAAAAATAAAATTATCAGGCTTGGAAACGCACCTGTGCGTATTGAGGTTCTCACAAGCATTTCAGGTGTTGACTTCGATGAATGCTTTAAAAACAAAACAATCGCTTTAATCGATCATGTGAAAGTAAATATCATAAATTTAAAAGACCTAAAGAAAAACAAGAAAGCAAGCGGTCGCGAAAAAGATCTAATTGATTTTAAAAAGTTGCCCTGAATATCTATAGTTGAATTGTTACTCATTCTCCGGTACAACCATTGTGTTAGCCAGACGCAGCTTCCCCGATCCCTACTCCACCACCGCTGCGCTGGTTACGCTTGTCGTTAGCTCTTGTATATCTATAAGAGCGTGTGACGTTGATTAAACTTACGGAGCAAGGAGAAAAATGAGAAAAATCGCCTATCTCTATGTATGTGACACGATGGCAGATTGGGAACCAGGCTATGCTATCGCAGAACTTCATTCAGGACGGTATTTTAAGGATAAAACATTGAAATTTGAAGTGAAGACAGTCGGCTTAACACAGGAGCCAATTACGACAATGGGTGGCGTGAAAATACTCCCGGAGTTGACTATTCACCAAATGATGGCTCAGGAGGCTGGCGTATTGATCTTACCCGGGGGCGATACCTGGTTGGAACCTCTCCATGCTCCTATTTTTAACTACGTGAGCGAATTTTTACAGGCGCACATTCCTGTTGCTGCGATTTGTGGGGCAACGTTCGGTTTGGCAGCACATGGGTTCCTAAATAATCGTCAACACACCAGTAATGATCGTGACTATCTCAAAGCAATCTGTCCATCTTATGAAGGAGAATCATTCTATCTCAACGAACCGGCGGTCATTGACGGGGATCTGATTACTGCATCAGGGGTCGCGCCGCTTGATTTTGCTTATACAATTCTGAACAAGCTTGATGTCTTTTTCCCAGCGACCCTTGAAGCGTGGTATAAATTATACCAGACGCATGAATCCACGTATTTTTTTGCTCTGATGGCTTCTTTGCCACCGGTCGCATAAGAGATGGCGATAGGGGGTTTCAGTGACGATATAAACTGCTGGAGACATCACTCCTGAGATTTAGTAATATACATGCTTAATTTCTTGAGAAAAGAGCATACTTGAGCATATGAAGGCTTATCAGACCTTGTACGAGAGAATTGTCGAGCTAACAATAGCTTGAAGTAGACCTGGAAAGGGCGCGGGGAAACTTTAGTGGTAAAACTCAGGCTTCGGTGGCCGCGCCCCTTCAAGGCAACTGAAGCCGGCCCGTTAGCTACTTGATGAAACCAGGAATGTAATATGAGAAAATATCATCACATTGGAATTCCGACAACAGTGCAGCAAACAGGAGAGACATACCTTGACCGATTTGATGTCCACTGCACGGATGATGAAAGTAGTTCTTTCGGAATCCAGTGGATGCGCTATGGGCCGCGATGCGAATTACCGGAACTTGTCAAGAATGTCGCTCATGTAGCTTTTGAGGTGGATGATCTCTATGCAGAGATTGCTGGACATGAAATTTTAATCGCACCCAATAGTCCATCAGCAGGAGTATTGGTAGCATTCATCAAAGAGTCAGGAGCTCCTGTTGAGCTGTTGCAGTTTATCAGAATGCCATAAGCGAGACAGGCTGCAAGCATTATCGCAATCAGAGCCGGCTAATCCATTTGTTCACCTGACCGGAACCGCCTTTCGTTTGTCTGATTTATGGCACAATAAGAAAGGCTTTGTCGTTTTATAGTGATCTTTTTTCAGCGCCGGCAGATGACGCTTTTCGTTGGCACTAGTTTCTCTTTAAAAACTGGAATCAGAATCCCAACAAAAAGAAGAAATAGTTGACGATTCTCATTTCACGCATCAACATGTCAACCATGAGATCTGCTGCACAGATGCTTTCAGCTTAAGAAACAAATATGGTGTATCAACCGGAGAATGAACGGTGGAGATTCAGGAAGTTCCGAACACGAAGGCGCCAATAGAGCTGCTTTTGGAAGCGGATCCGTCAATTGAGAAAATAAAAGCGTACCTGCCACGCTCAAAATGTTTCGTAGCGATGCTTCAGGGCGAACCAGTCGGTGCGTATGTTATACAGTGCATTGCTCCGGGAGTTTATGAGTTGATGAGTATTGCGGTGTCGCCTGAACATCAACGGAAGGGCATTGGGTCCGAACTGCTCAAGCATGCCGTTACCACTGTCCGTAATCTGGGAGCGCTCCGCCTTGAGGTAGGAACAGGGACTTTTGGGTATCAGCTTGCCTATTATCAGCGGGAAGGATTTAGAGTATTTGCCATAGAGAAAGATTTCTTCCTGGTCAACTATAAAGAGCCAATCTACGAAAACGGCATTCAACTCAAGGATATGTTAAGACTGGCGGTGGATTACTAGACCATGATTTCCAAGCTGCTGGATCCGGTGCATAATGAGCCGCTGTACCAGAGGGCTGTTTCGTTTTGCCCCAGACAACAGCGAACCCGGTGGTTGTTTCAGGTGAATTGCTCGTCACAAAAGCGGGTCAAAGCTGCTGATGTGCGGCATCAGCTGGACAAACGGATTTGAACCAAATCCCGGAAGGAGTATATGCTACGATCGCCTCATCGCACGATACTGCATCCGCAAGAGACCGCTGGTCGTATCTCTGGCTGCTCATCGGCGCCGAACTGCTGCTCTTTTCCAATGGCCGCTGGATAATCCCCCCGGCCACCTGGCTGGCCCCGGTCTTCCTCATCCGCTTTGCCCGCACCCAGCCGGCCCGCAAAGGCCTGGGGCTGCTGCTGGTCACCAATGTGCTTGCGTCACTATTCTTTTGGCGTGGGATAATCCCCGGAGGCCTCTATCTGCCGGTATCCTGTGGTATCGCGGCGATTTTCTGGCTGCCCTATCTGGCCGATCGGTTGCTGGTGAACCGTCTGCCGGGTTTCGTTGCCACGCTGGTCTTCCCGCTGCTCCAGGTGAGCATGGAATACATCAACACCGTGGCCAATCCCCTCGGAAGTTGGGGATCGCTGGCGTATACACAGCACACCTTTCTCCCGTTTCTCCAACTGCTCTCGATTACCGGTATGTGGGGCCTCAGCTTCCTGATTGCCTGGCTGGCGCCGGTCGTCAATCTGGCCTGGGAGCAGGACTTTGCTTTGCCGCGGGTGCGAACCGGCGTGTTGACCTACGGCGGCATCCTGGCCCTGGTGTTGGTGTATGGCAGCGGGCGGATGGCCTTCTTTCCACCCCGGTCAGAGACCCTGCAGGTGGCCTCGCTGACCCAGGCTGTCGATCACTTCCGTTATGTGCATATGAAAATGGAGGATGTACGCGCCACGCGGGATCATTTGCAGGAACTAGGCGAGCGCCTGCTTCAACAGAGCCACCAGCAAGCGCAAGCCGGGGCCGATGTGATCATCTGGCAGGAAGGGGCCGCGATCCTGCTCCAGGAAGATGAGGCGAGCTTTATCGAAAAAGCTCGCGCCCTGGCTCATGAGGAAAAGGTCTATTTGCTGCTGGGTTTGTTTACTTTGCCTGAGGCTTTTCCTGAACTCAAGGCAGACAACCAGGCGGTCTGGATTACGCCGGATGGCGAGGTGAAATGGCGCTATCTCAAAGGGCGGCCGGTACCGGGTGGAGGAGTCGTCGCCGGCGACGGCGTTATCCCGCATGATCAGACCGTCTTTGGGACTCTCGCTTCGGTGATCTGTTTCGATATGGATCATCCCGTCTACATCCGCCAGGCCGGGCGCTCCGCCACGGATGTGATGCTGGTTCCCGCCAACGATTGGCATGACATTGTTCCTTTCCATACCTATATGGCGATGTTCCGCGGCATTGAATACGGCTTCTCGATCGTGCGGGTAACGGGGAACGGCCTCTCCGCCGCCTTCGATTATCAGGGGCGCACCCTGGCGACAGCGGATTTTGTCACAACGAAGCAGGCGATGGCCTCGCACATGCCAACCCGTGGGGTTTAAACCATCTACACGGTGATCGGCGATCTTTTTGCCTGGCTCAGCATTGCGGGATTTGTGATCCTGGTGGGATTGGCCCTGGTTCGTCCGACCCGTTCATGAAGGAGAACGCAGGGAGAGGAAAGCCGGCATGAATGTAGGCCTTCGGGAAATCGCTAAAGAGGATTTACCGCTCATTGAGCGATGGCTGCATGCGAATCATGTACGCAGCGCCTGGGGTGAGCCCGACACCAATCTCAATCTGCTCAGCGAATCTCCGGGCCAGGCTGCCTGGCGGGCCATCATCGAAGCGGATGGACGTGCAATCGGACTGGTAATGTGGCAGCACCCCTCACGCGAGGAACTGGACGTTGCCGGCCTCACAGACATTCCGACGAGTGCGATCGATATCGACATCATGATTGGTGAGCCCTCTGCCCTGGGCAGGGGATTTGGGCCGCGTGCCATACAACGGGTTGCTGAAGAAGCATTCTCTGACCCAAAGGTGCCGTTCGTAATGGCGTGCGCTCAGGTAAACAACCTGGCATCGCAGCGCGCCTTTGCCAAGGCGGGCTTTCGTATCGTCCGGGAATTCGACGACGTCCCGAACGGGCTATACGTGCTCATGGTGCGTGACCGTCCGGAGGGCGCTGATTCCCCAAAAGAGCCGGATCCCCGTTTTTGGGAGATCTTTTTTGAGGTTTACGAAGGCCTGCCCCGTCAAGGTCCCGGCAACCATGCATGCGCCGCCAAAGCTCTTGGGCTTTGCCGCGAGCTGCCGCATTTTCCCGCGATCCTCGACCTCGGGTGCGGCGTCGGAGGGCAGACCCTCCAGCTCGCTGAAATGACGCCGGGATCCATCGTGGCCATCGATAGCCACGCGCCGAGTATCAAACTGCTTCAGGCGGCGATTGCGGAGCGTGGGCTCTTGCCGCGTGTCAGCGCGGTCGTCGGAGATATGGCCCGTCCGGAGCAGCCGCCTGGGTACTTCGATCTCATCTGGTCGGAGGGTGCACTCTACAACATCGGCCTGAAGAACGCTCTTGACGTCTGCCATGGATTACTGCGCCCGGGCGGCTACCTTGCCTTTACCGACGCGATCTGGCGCAAGGAGAATCCACCTTCCGAGGTCAAAGCCAGCTTCGACATGGACTATCCCGCCATGGGATGGCTGGAAGATGATGTGGCAGCAATACTTGACCGTGGATTTGAGCTCGTCGGACACTTTACATTGCCTGATGAAGCGTGGTGGGACGATTTCTACACACCCATGGAGGCTCGTATCGCTGAGTTGCGCGACAAGTACGCCAACGATGCTGAGGCCTTGGCTATTCTGGACCAACTCGCCCGGGAGCCCGAGTTGCACAGGCGCTTCTCGGAATTCTACGCCTATGAATTCTTCGTAGCGCGCCGCCCGATTTCACCGTCGCGACCCGAGATGAATCAGGCGCACGAACACAGCGTTCCCCAATGCCACTGAACGGCGCAGGCAATCGGACATGGAGTCGTGATTGGAGAACGGAGTCCGGGACCGGCCGACAGGAGAATGGAATTGCGAACCCTGAGTGCTGCTATCTATATCGTTGGGCTCGTTATCTCTGAGGTGCTTCGTCTGCCTCAGCGGTTCCGGCGGACTGGCTTTGGCCAGGAGCGCCACAAGCCAGAGGGGTCCCGGCGCGCCTCGGAGGTAATCGTCCTCGCTGCTATTGCTGGCGGTATCTGGATCTTGCCCCTGTTGTCTATCTTTACAGAATGGTTCCACGCATTCGACTATACATTGTCGAACTGGATCTCATGGCTGGGGTGTGGAGTATTCTTGTCAAGTATTTTACTTCGATGTGCGGCACAATCAGCTCTGGGATCGTCATGGTCACCCACGCTTGAAACGGGCAGCCGGCAGCAGCTCGTAACCTCAGGTGTGTACCGGTGGATCAGACATCCCCTGTACACTTCGTTCATACTTTGGGCGATCGCACAGCCCGCTTTGCTTCAAAACTGGATCGCTGGATTCAGCGGGTCCTTGGCAGTCGCCGCCATCTGGTTTATGCGGGTGCCGGCAGAAGAGAGAATGATGTATCGCCCATCTGTCCACATTGTGGAAAAGAACTTGCAAAGGTATGGTGCCGTGAACTGGAAAGCCTGTTCGGCAAACGATATATCTACTTTTGCCCAGAATGCAGGAAAGTACTCGGCGTCTCTCATCGCAAAGGATTCTGGATGGGATAATCCATCTGAATTGAAATGTGCATTCTTTTATACAATCGTTTGCTCTGACAAAGCCAGTACAATGGAGCCAGATCCTGATTTGGTCAATTATTGAAACATAGATCGGGATAATTAACGAATTCAAGCCTGAAGTTTTGTGGATTTCTGGAACCCATTTGCGTGCATCCTTGCAGTAAGGTTTCGTGCTGTCGCCACGTTCCCTGCCCATCAGCAAGGGCGGGATTTCGAGGAAGAAGGTGGACATTTTAAATAACCGGAGAGGAGTGGATGAAGAAAGAAATCCTTTGTCAGAAATGCGCATCTTATTTGAAAACGCTGTGCGAAGAAATATTCACCGGGAGCAATTGACAATGCAACCGGAGTTGCAATCTTGCTGATTCTGGCGGAGCTCCTCAAGGATTATGAGGGTGAAAGAGTACTCGAAATGGTGGCTTTCAACGGTGAAGACTATTATGCTGTACCTGGACAAATGGATTACATCAGAAAAAATCAGCAGCATTTTGACAACATTGTTCTGAATATTAATATTGATGGTGCAGGGTACAAAGAAGGCAATTCGATATTTTCTTTCTTTGATGTTCCAGATGCTGTCAGAGCAAAGGCCTATGAGGTATTGGCAAGATTTGATGGCATCACAGAGGGTATTCAGTGGGCTCAAGGAGACCATAGCATTTTCGTTCAGCTCGGATGTCCGGCCATAGCGGTATCATCACAATGGCTAATAGAGCATATCGACAGTCAGGAGATTACCCATACCCCTAAAGACAACATGGACATTGTAGACTGCCGAAAAGTCATCGAGATTGCCGAGGCCTTGAATTGGCTTTTGCGGAAGTAAAACAATGAACGATGCGCTTAATCCGGCGTACTTTTGGCGTGCGGCTTAGCGTCCGAGTTTGCACTAAAAAGCCTGACCAGACATTCCAGCGCACCCTCCACTCCTGGTCGTCTATTTTGTACGTCACTCATCCTGAGGAGCATCCATGGAAAAAGTTGATCTCAAGAAGGAATTGAAGCATCTCTATCAACCCTCCGCCAAAGAGGTTGTCGAGCTTGAGGTCCCGACGATGAATTTCCTGATGGTGGATGGTGAAGGCGATCCAAACACATCCCAGGTATATTCCGATGCTATTGAGGTCTTGTTCATGGTCTCCTACGCGGTGAAATTCATGGTCAAGAAGGGGACGCCGGGAATTGACTGCGGGGTTATGCCCCTGGAAGGTCTATGGTGGGCGGACGATATGTCGAGGTTTGCAGCCAATGATAAATCCTGCTGGAAATGGACAATGATGATTATGCAGCCCTCCTTTGTCACGCCGAAAATCATCGAGAGTGCGATTGCCGACGCAAAAAAGAAAAAGAATCCAACGGCTATCTCCAGGCTGCGTCTGGAAGCCTTTTCGGAAGGCAGGTGCGCGCAAATCCTGCATATTGGCCCGTTCTCTGATGAAGGGCCGACGATTGAGAAGGTGCATCAGTTCGTACATTCAAGGGGCCGGCTGACTGGAAAGCATCATGAAATTTACCTGAGTGATATCCGGAAAGCTGACCCGTCAAAGTGGAAAACCATCATCAGGCAGCCAATGCAGTGATGGCTGACACAGGAGTGCAGCCGTTCTTCGTCGGTTGTTTCATCTGCTGCGCGAAACGGGGAAGGTTCTCCTGGTCGAGCCCAAAATGTGCAAGTGCATGTTTGGAATCAAGGAACGTGCTGAAGGCAATGTGAGCTAGAATCCGGCACCATTCGAGAAAAGGACACGTAGTCGCACGGGCCATGACTGTTACTTGTTTACACCCTAAAGGAGATTTTCCACTGTGGACATTCCGCGGATCTTCAACATCAGCGAAAGTGCTCACCGCATCCACGACCCGATCTCACCTGAAAAGCTCGCCATCCTCGGCGCGGTGCTGCGCCTGAAATCGGGAGCCCGGGTGCTCGACCTCGGCAGCGGTTCCGGGGAGATGCTGTGCACCTGGGCGCTCGATCATGGCGTCACCGGCATCGGCGTCGATATGAGCCCGTTGTTCACCGAACAGGCAAAACTCCGCGCGGTAGAACTCGGCGTCGCCGATCAAGTCAGGTTCATCCATGATGATGCTGCCGGCTCCATCTCCGACTTTCTCTTGCTTCCGGAACTTGTCGCCTCTTTCGGCCGCCTCGGCTGCGACGTCGTTGAAATGGTGCTGGCGGACCAGGACGACTGGGACCGGTACGAAGCGGCCAAATGGCTGACCATGCGCCGATGGCTTGAGGCCAATCCCGGCGACGAGTTTTCAAAAGAAGTCCGGGCCAAACTGACTTCAGAGCCCGGGCGCTACACCGCTTACACGCGTGAATACCTGGGCTGGGGTATCTTCGCGCTGATGCCGCGGTGATGAGTTGGGGCCTCCGGCGAATGGTCAATGACTGTGATTCACCGGGATGTGATGGCGCCCGAATTCATTTATTACGTTCCAGTTATCCTTGCAATCAACCGAAAAGCCTGTCGCAGGCAGGCCTGACAATTCATTCAAATCGACGAAGCTCCGCGGCGCGGCTTTAGTCAGGCGTTGGGCCGGAAAGTCAAGCCGTAAAGTGGCAGCATCGTCTGGAGGAGAGGAGCAAGCGATTGCATGATAGATAGCATGACACAGGAATCCAGCGAGATTCAGGAGACCATCCGGTCCGTGCTTGAGCGGAACCGGTTCGCTGTGCTGGCTACCCAGCGTAACGGTCAGCCTCACGCCAGCCTCATAGCCTTCACGCCATTGGAGGGCCTGCGGTTCCTCGCGTTCGCGACCTATCGTGACACACTCAAGTATGCGAGCATCCGGGAGGATCAACGGGTGGCGATTCTCATCGAGGACAGAGAGGACGACGACAGGCGGTCAGATCGGCGGCTCGTCGTCACAGCGGTTGGTGAAGCGATCAGGATGCCGGAGGAGGATCAACAGGCTCACATCGCGGCACACCTCGCGCGGCACCCTGAACTTGAGAGATTCCTGAGCTCGCCGGACTGCGAGTTGGTAGGTGTGGCCGTCCACGCCTATCAGGTGGTGAGCAGCATTGACGACGTACAGTGGTACGCAATCGGATAGCCACTGCCACTGAAAGACGGTGCGATGGTTTATAGTA
>Ga0116148_1001526_pt1 | contig 24997 bp, 23 predicted proteins | sample AD_UKC055_MetaG_FD_89786 | JGI IMG/M metagenome (GOLD analysis project Ga0116148, IMG submission 89786) | Active sludge microbial communities of municipal wastewater-treating anaerobic digesters from USA - AD_UKC055_MetaG | ecosystem: Engineered > Bioreactor > Anaerobic > Digestate | place: USA... | reverse complement strand
TTTATGATTCGTTAATTTGATCTGTTATATATCCGCTACGCCCGTAGGCGGGCATATTTCCTGGCTGGGAGCAATCCCGGCCATTTTTTTGGAGGTTAGCATAATGAGCATTAAAACTTCTATACTGATTGATGGTGGATACTTAAGAGAAATTCTTAATAGAAAAAGAGGTCATCGGTATTATCCAAAACCGGAAGAAGTTCTGAATTTCTGTAACTCACTAATAAAAGATGAAGAAGTGCTTTACAGGATATTTTTTTATGATGCAAAACCGGATAACGATAATAATTCAGATTATTTCTTTAACAAAATTGAGAGTCAGCCATTTTTTGCTTTGCGGATGGGAAGGTTGGTAAATCACACTCCGAAGGGCGGTCCTTTAAATTATGTTCAAAAAGGTGTTGACATGAAAATCGGCTTAGACATTGCATCAATGGCTTATAAAAAGCTCGTTGAAAGAATAGTTCTGATAACCAATGACACCGATCTTATTCCTGCAATAAAACTCGCAAGGATTAACGGCATACAAGTCAGAATAATAAATCTAGACTCCATTCATTCTCTTTTCCAGGCACACTCTGATATGTGGGAAAAAATAGAAATAGAAGACCATTTTTCAGAAAGTTTAAAAAAAGGGAAAAAACAATGAAGTGCGATATTTTTTATGATACGAGCAAGTTGTCGCATTTTGAACAGGAAGCATTGTTGAGAAAAGCACATTCCATTTGCGATCGCTGGTGGTTTGACAAGCTGGATTGTTCAATCAGTTTTGCAAGAGAGCTGGTAAAAAATATATCATTTGAAGAGGCGATGGAACATTTCGTTGAAGGTGCTTTAATGAAAGTTATTGAGAGAAACGAGATACTCTCAATTGAGAATCCTTACTTGGAGGTGGTTTTCCGCTCAATGGAAAGTCCTGTTGACTATTTTCTCTGGATTATTGTCCCGTTAGAAAATGCGGATGATATTGTGAAAGGAATGGTTAAAGAAAAAAGTGATGATGGAATCAATGAAAGTGTTCCCGATGTTATTCTTAATGATGTGTTGATCGAAGATCTTGAATTTCAGCCCGATTTTGATGGAGACAAAGAGCAATGTCGCAAAAAAGAGAATTCCCGAAACTTGGGGAAGTGTTCAAAATAAAAATAAATTTATTAGACCGAAAAGCTCTTAAAAAATCTTATGGTTTTGTCAGACCATCTGACATAAAACAAATTCTTGTTAATCTAAGCGAAATGTTTCAAGCTCATTTTTAAAAGGAGCCCGATTTTTTCATGAAGCAGATACACGAACTTTATTCAGATGACAAACCGCGGGAGAAGATGCTCTCAAAGGGCTCTGCGGCTTTAAAGAACAGAGAACTGATAGCGCTTATTCTCGGCAGCGGACAGAAAGGGATGCCGGTGATGACGATTTCAAGAAATATTGAAAATATGCTGGAAAAAGAGGGGGTTGGCGGAATTGCTCTTGAAAAACTTACAAACATTGAAGGTGTCGGAAATGCAAAGGCGTGTCAGATCGCGGCGGCTTTTGAGCTTGCAAAAAGATTCTATGTCGAATCTGAAAAAGTGAACATCAAAGTTTCGCGTGATGTTGCAGATCTTCTTGACGGATATGCTTCAAAACAGCAGGAACATTTCATTCTGATAACTCTTGACGGGGCGAACAATGTGATCAAAGTGCGGGTCATTTTCATCGGGACACTCAATAAATCAATGGTTCATCCAAGAGAAGTTTTTGCACCGGCACTCGCTGACAGGGCGGCTTCGATCGTGATAGCCCACAACCATCCTTCCGGAAACCCGGAACCATCCGTTGAAGACTTGCTGATGACCCGTAAACTCAAGGAAGCCGGTGAGATAATCGGGATCGAGATAATTGACCATGTGATCATAACCAAGAAGAATCATTACTCTTTTCAGGGAAATGGAAAAATGTGACTGCGAAAAAGTAAGTGCGTTTGTCTGTATGGAGGGAAAGATGTCGAGAATTAAAACAACTTTTACACTGGATGAAGATGTTGTTGCTGAACTTGAAACATTTTCAAAGGGATTGTCAAAGAAAAAAAGTCATATCATTGAAACGGCTCTTTCAATTTATTTTGATATGATGGACAGTCATCTTGCTGAAAAAATATTAAAAGATGTTGAGTCAGGCAAAGAGGAACTGGTTGATGCGGAAAAGGTTTATAAGGATCGGTCACAGAAAAGAAGTTTATTTTGATATTTAGTTATCTCTTGAATGGATTCCCGGAACAAGTATCACGACTTCCCTTGTGTCAAGAAGGGCTCCGTCACCGAGAACATTTATTTTTGCCCTGAAAACGGTCGCTTCGGCTTTGTCCGGTTCATAGAAATCGTTGTGGAACTTAATTTCAAAGTTCACTTTCGCACCGGGATTTACAAGATAGAAGGTGGTTGTGTCTTTTGAAAAATAGGCGTTCACAGGGTCTGATGAATCGGGAATGAGCGCTTTAATGAAAAGCGAAGTGTCTACAAGTTCAGGGTTTGCAACACTTTCGCGGGCAGTCCAGACATCGAGTTTTATGTTCGAAGTTAGTTCAAAAACTGCATCGGCGATCTGATCTGAGAGTCCTGTTCCGTCGCTTCCGATCTTGTAGAAAAACGGATCTCCGGTTGTCGCATCAACTGATCCGGTTGCTGTGCTTATTGCTTTGAAATCATTTTCTGGAGCAGTTGTCCAGAAAGTTTCTTCGCTCCAGGAATCTATTCCGATGAATTTTGCATTTATTGCATTAAGTGCAGCAATCGCCTCTTCTGTTGTGTGATAAGGAATATTCCATGTAAAATGTGCACCGAAATTAGTAAATGCCTCGTCACTGAGCATAATTATTATAGGCATTGCATCATTTCTGAAACAGCCGCCTCCGATATTTCCTTCATGTCCGGTACAGTTTGCGGCAGGAATTTCAGGAATATAATTACCGACAACATCACATTTGTTTGTGCTGACATAAGTTGTTTCAAAATAGAAATCTCCAGTATAGCCAGCCCCCGTTGCAACCTGATAAAGTGCTTCATGGTGAGGTTCCCATCCGCACAGAGAGCCGGTCTGTATTCCATTTATTGAACCGGTTATTTCAGACATATCGGTAGTAACTGGCTGAACAAGTGAAAAGATCGAATCGGTGTGCTGAAGAGTGCCTGTGCCGGAATAATTTGTTCCTTCAGTCGGATCTGAATATCTTGAAAGTCCCTTCCAGTCATCAAAGGTTGCGAGTCCGAATGCGACATCAGTTATATTTGCACTTATTCCGCCGATAATTTCAGAGGAAATACCGTTTTTTACATTCGTGCTTTCCTGACTCATTGAATCAGAAAGATCAAAAAGAATAAGAACATCCGCCTTCTCAACATTGGTTTTAAATTTCAGTATCCGTATCTCATCTGCCGGTGCTTCAAAAGGAAGTTTAACATAAAAATCATCTTCGGGGATACCGTCAGCTTTATCAAGAGGGTCAGATCCGTAAGCGATCTCTGAAAGATCATCAAATCCGTCGTCATCACTATCCTGTTCAAGCGGATCGGTATTAAGATCGTTTTCCTCTTTATCGGTCAGCCCGTCATTGTCCGAATCAAAATCAACATAATCAGGAATGGAGTCTCCGTCAGTGTCACGGCAGGGAAGAGTCGGACACTCAGCTGAATCGGAATATCCGTCACCATCACTGTCTGTATCCCTGTAATTGGGGATGCCGTCTTTGTCAATATCTTCCAGACCCTCGATAGAATCAGGGATTCCGTCGTCATCGCTGTCTGTGTCAAGATAATCGGGATCAGCATCTGAATCAGAATTTGTCAATTCTCCGTCAACTGCCTCAATGCAGTTGGGAAGTCCATCGCTGTCTGCATCCTGTTTGCACCAGCCGTCAATTCCCCTGAACTGTTCAGGAATCGTATATTCAGATCCGAAACAATCGCATTTATCTTCATAGAAAGCGGTGTCTTCGTCAGGAAGTGGTGAGTCGTCTTCATCCGACTCCGCCAAGGCTTCGTCGGACAGGTCGGTGTCGTCGTTGGTGGCTTCCGACTCCGCCAAGGCTTCGTCGGACATGTCGTCGGACAAGTCGTCGGACATGTCATCCTCAACTTCTCCCGGTTCATCATCGCTTGTCGGGAGCTGCTGATTTTCATCTTTTGTTTCGCCTGTTGCAATATCTTCATCATTAATTGAGCTTTTACCGCTGCTGCATGCAACGAAAAAGATTGTAATAAGAATGACAGAAAAAAATTTCTTCATGACATCTCCTTTTTGAGAACAAGATTTTAACCGCTGATATTTTACAGCAGTTTCAGATATTTGCAAATGTTCGCCGTTGGAGAGACAGGGCGTGTCATAATGTCAATTTGCCTTTTTGTCATTTTTTCACATAATGTAACATCCTGAAAATGTTGAGTTCTCAGGATGGTACGGTTATTGCATATTTCTGCGGTTTTTTTGGAGGGAAACATGAAAAAGTTCAATGTTGCCATTGTGGGTGCTACAGGTCTTGTGGGTCAGGAATTCATAAGTGTACTTGAAGAAAGGAAATTTCCCGTAAATGAGCTTATCCCTTATGCAAGCGAAAGATCGATCGGCGAAACAGTGAAGTTCCGCAATAAGGAAATTGATGTCATTCCCATGACGGTTGAATCTATACAGTCAAAAAACATTGACATCGCCCTTTTCAGTGCGGGTTCAGCAATTGCCCTTGAGTTTGCTCCGGTGTTTGCTCAAAAAGGGGTTTATGTCATTGATAACAGTTCAGCGTTCAGAATGAATGACAGTGTTCCGCTGATCGTTCCTGAAGTAAATGGAGATCTCGTTAAGCCGGATGGATCAAAAATAATAGCAAATCCGAACTGTTCCACCATTCAGCTTGTCTATTTTCTTAAAGTCGTGAACGATCTTTTTAAAATAAAAAAAGTGGTTGTGAGTACATATCAGAGCGTAAGCGGTGCAGGGAAAAAGGGGATAGATGAACTGAGAGAACAGGTGACAGCCCTTTTTTCGGGCAGAAGCGTGGCTCCTGCAGCATTTCCACAGAGAATTGCTTTCAATCTCATTCCGCAGATAGGTTATTTCCACAGTGACGGATATTGTGAAGAGGAAGTCAAAATGATCAATGAATCAAGGAAGATACTCTCAATTCCAGACCTTGACTTCGATGTCACTACAGTTAGAGTTCCGACATTTTTCTCCCATGCTGAAACGGTTTATGTCGATCTTGAAAAAAAGTGCGATGTCGAACTTGTCAGAAATAAAATCAGCGAACATCCTGAAATGGTTGTCATGGACGATTTCGAACAGCTCATCTATCCGACACTTGTCGATTCATCCGGAAAAAATGAAGTTTTCGTCGGCCGTTTGAGGACAGGGAGAGAGGACGGGAAAAGACTTTCGGCATGGATCGTCGCTGACAATGTGAGAAAAGGGGCGGCATACAATGCTGTGAGAATTGCAGAAACTTTGATCGGGGGAATGGATGAATAAAATTACAGTTTTTGTTTCGATCATCTTTTTTTTGTCAACAGTTCTAGCGGATGATGCGGAATATCTTGAAAAAGTCCGACTGGAGCCGGAACATGGTTCATTGAACTATGAAGGGGAGATAAAGATCCTTTTTGACCTTCCCAAAGATGATCTTGTTGAAAAGGTCTATCTTTCATATACTCAGGGTGTTGAGGAGCACATTTTCTCTTCAACGGAAGTGAGCGGATCAAAACTCGGATATCTCAATAATTCACTTACTTTGAAAGGTTCTGAACTCTATGAGCTTCTTGAATCGCTCCGTACCTCTGTAAATTTCAGAAACATAACTGCCGCCGCAGACACAGACGATGACGATGTTCTGATCGATGATGATGCCGAAGAGAGCGATGATGATACTGTAAACGACGAAGACGAAACTTATGATGAAGAGCTGCCTGATGATGATTCCGGAACGGGCACGGATAGAAGCTGGGCTGATAAAACTTACGACATAAAACTTACGGTTGAGCTTGATAATTCCGGAAACAATGAAGATAACGAAACAGATGATTCAGACACAGCACCGGTAACAACCACGACAATTCCTGAGAAAGTGACGAAAACCCTGAAAATAACATTTGACAATACTGCTCCCCAATCTCCCGAGATCAATGATGATGATACGGTAAATCCTGAAGGTGGAGACAGAAGAATAATCATCTATGTAACGCCTCCTGTTGATCCGGATGACAAGGAAGAAAGGGATGAAATAGGAAAATATCACGCAACTCTTTCCGGATTATTTGACAGGGACGGGACTGAGGTGCAGTCGGAGCTGAAGTTTACGACAGAAGTTGAAAGTTCATCATACGACGAGGAATGGGAGTTTTCTCTTTCCGGTAAGGAAGGGCTGGAACTTATCAACAACGACAGCGGTCTTGATAAATATGTATACACGATAAGAATATATGCCGAAGATATTGCAGGAAACTCCGATCCGGAAAAATATGTTGAAACTGCGGGTTCGGCTGTAACTACCTATGGATACTGGAAAAATTACAAGGAAAAGGGCGGCAGGGACGACGGGGGGTTCTGTTTTGTCGCAACTGCCGGTTTCGGAAGCTATTTTCATCCTCAAGTTAAGATACTGCGCGATTTCAGGGACTTGGTCCTTGCAAAGTTTTCAGCAGGCAGATCGTTCATAAAAGCTTACTATGAATATGGGAAAATGCCTGCGCGGATCATTGCAGAAAGTCAATTTTTAAGAGCAGTTACAAGAACGCTTCTTATTCCTTTTGTCATAACCGGCTGGCTTTTTACGACAACTTACGGGCAGATCATTCTTCTGATGTGGCTTTTTCTCATACCGGTTTTCATTTTAAGGAGAAAAGCGGTTGTTCTCCTGATGGTCATTGCTGGGATATTTGTTTTAGATCCTCAGGAATTAAAAGGAGTTGACGGAGAATTCAGCTTTAACAGCTCTTTTTACTATCCTTCAAAAATAGATAGTGAAGCAGACGGAGCTTTCAAGGAGATAGGGGGTGACGGATTGAGGTATCTCCCTTCTCTTACTTTCGGTTTTAAAGTGCCTGTGCTTGAAAATTATATCAGATGGTCTTTCATAGGGGGGATCGGATACACCCGTTTCAAAGGGACTTCGGTAAAAGCTGACGGGGAGAAAAGTTCTGATGAAAGTGCCATGCATTTTATTCCTCTCATGGGTGAAATGAAACTTCGGCCCGGATATGATTTTCCATTGTGGCCTTATGCAACTATCGGAATTGATTACTATATCTGGTGGATCAGGGAAAAAGGCGAAACATCTGAAGACGGTGGAACATTCGGTTTTCACGGATCATTCGGGCTGATGATCTCTCTGAACTGGATGGACGATTCGGCCTCAAGAAAGCTTGAAGAGCTGTCGGGAATAACAAACACATCGCTGTTTGTCCACTACCGTCTTGAAAAAATAAACGATTTCGGAAAGGAAAAAAGTTTTGATCTGAGCGGAAGCAGATTCGAGTTCGGCATAGTTTTTGAATTTTAAGGGACACTTTAAAAATTGCTTTTTTTTCTTATAAATGTAAAATCTAGACCCGAAAAGAAAGGATGGCCTTGTTTTTGTTCGTTAATTTATACCATTTGGAGGTAACTTTGAAGAAAATGATCTTATTGGCAATTGTTGTTGCCGCAGTATTTATGTTTACTGCCTGTCCGAAAGCAGGCGAACCTGAGCCCAAGGAAAAAGTTAAACTTTCTTTCCATGTTATGAGTAAATGTCCTTACGGCGCACAGGTTGTTGCGGGAGTCAAACCGGCTCTTGACAAACTTGGCAAAGCTGTCGATTTCGAACTTAATTACATCGGTAATGAAAAAGAAGGAAAATGGCTCCCGATGCACGGAGAACCCGAACTTAAAGGTGACAAAATAGCTGTCTGTGCAAAGAAATACCTGCCGGAAAAATATATGGACCTTCTTTTCTGCATGTCAAAGGATAAGGAATTCAGAAAGATACCTGACAATTTTGATGCATGCATCACCGAAACAAAATTGAGCGGTGACAAAGTTAAGGCCTGTGCTGATGGTGAAGAAGGAACTACACTTGTTGTTGAAAGTTATAAGGCATCAAAGGCAAAGGGCGCAAGCGGCTCACCCACTATCTATCTCAATGATCAGCCGTATCAGGGCGGAAGAACAGGAAATGATTTCTTAAGGTCTATCTGTGAAAAGTTCACAACTGAAAAACCGAAAGCATGTTCAGAAATTCCTGAGCCGACAAAAGTGAAAGTAACCATGATCTCTGACAAAAGATGTCCTCAGTGTCAGGCAGAACGGCTTGCGCAGAACCTCAAAGGCGTATTCCCGGGTCTTGAAGCGGAAATACTTGATTATGCAGACGAAAAAGGGAAAGCTGAATATCAGAAATATGCGGCAAAGGGACACACACTCCTTCCGATAATTGCTTTCAGTGCAGAAGCTAAGAAAGATGAAGGATATGCAAAAATACAGAAATGGATCCAGGAAGTTGACGACAAGCTCATTTTGAGAGTCGGTGCAAAATTCGACCCGACAAAAGAGATCTGTGACAACAAAACAGATGACACAGGAAACGGCAAAATAGACTGTGATGATGATGACTGTAAAGAAGAGCTCATCTGCCGTACGGAAATAAAGAAAAAACTTGATGTGTTTGTTATGAGCCAGTGTCCTTACGGAACAATGGCGCTTGATGCGATGGCAGAGATACTTGAAATGTTCAAGGAAGACAAAATTGATTTCAACATCAATTTCATTGCGACTGAAACAGAGCCAGGAAAATTTCAGGCACTTCATGGTCAGCCGGAAGTTGACGAGAACATCAGAGAGCTTTGCGCAATAAAGCATTATCCGAAAAATTACATGGACTACATTCTCTGCAGAAACAAGAATATCCGCAGTGCTGAATGGAAAGAGTGCGCAAAAGGCGCTATAAAGCCGGATGTTATGGAAAAATGTTTCACCGGCGGCGAAGGTGTTAAGCTTCACAGCGAAAACATAAAGATCGCAAATGCAATGGGTATCGGCGGAAGTCCGACATGGATCATCAACAATAAACATAAGGCAAGCGGAGTTTCAGCGGCTGACATTCAGCGTAATCTCTGCACACACAATCCTGATCTCAAAGGATGTTCCAAAACTGTAAAACCCCAGGACAAACCGGCTCCGAAAGGCGGTTGCGGAAGTTAGTTATATCTGAGATGAATAATTACAGGGCGGTCTTCGGACCGCCTTTTTTATTTGTTCAGATTTATATTTTGAGATTTATTTAAAGATTGGCTGCCGGAACTATTTTTTTGAGTCGCATCCGCAACCGCAGCCGCAGTTCTCATCATCTTCATCACATTCTTCATCGCAGTCGTCATCACAATCTTCATTTCCACAGCAGCATCCGTGATGATGATGTTCGTAATCGGGAATGTCAACACCGGTTTCAATAAGCTCTATCTCGAAAGTAAGAGCTTCTCCTGCAAGAGGATGGTTGGCATCGAGAACTACATTTTCATCCTTTATTTCAACTACTCTGACAGGAATTACATCTCCGTGATCGGAGTGCATTTCAAAAATTGAGCCGGTTTCAATTGCCGCATCAGCGGGGAAGCTCTTTTTTTCAACTGTTATCACATATTTTTCGTTTCTTTCTCCGTATCCATTTTCGGGAGATATGGTTATCTTTTTCTTGTTTCCGATCTCCATTCCTATGACGGCATCGTCAAAACCTTTGATAACCATTCCCTCTCCGACCTGAAACTTAAATGTCTCGCCTGAATCGACCGAAGAATCAAACTTTGTACCGTCTTCAAGCCATCCAGTATAATGAACAGCGATCTTGTCTCCATTTTTAACGCTCATTAATTTCTCCATAAAAATTTAAAAAAACCTGAAAAAGCAACCTTTTCTGAAAAGCTATGTTATTAAAACAGCTATAAATCGCAAGGAATTGTTTTAAGACATTTAATTTGAAAAAAAACATGATGGCTGTAATATATGCGCGAACTTTATTGCGGAGCAGTTAAATGAAGACAACTATTTTAAAGACATTTCTGGCGATCACCTTAATACTTTTTCTTGCCGTTCTTTATTTGTTCCGGCAGGAATCTGAGATGAACAGAAAACTGAATGAAGAGATAATTCAGCTTAAAAAGGAAAAGATCTTTGTTCTTTCCGAGCACGAAGAATGTCTTAAACACAAGGAAATGTCACTGAAAAGGGAACTGATTGATAAATATATTGATTCTATGATAGTTCTTGTCAACAAGATCGAAAAAGGGACAAATCCTTCAGAAAAGGAACTGTCCGATTTTAATGACAGAGTTAACTTTATACTCGAAAATATGGAGCTTGCCGGCGTTTCAAAAGAAGAGGCGACTCAATACCTTCTTTTTGTAAGCTCGGCACGAAAATCGATAGAGCAGTATGTAAATGGAAATAGCGGTAAAAAGGAGTGAACAGGGCGAATTATCTTTGCAACGCCCCGATTTTCAAACTTCTTTTAAGTTTTTTTTGAGGTTTTTCTTGAAAAAACAATATATTTTTATAGCATTGCAAAAGTAAATCCGGTGTTCGTGAGGATTAAAAATGGGAAAATACAGCTCGTTGGTCAAGGAATCGGGAGCGGCTGCTGATAAAATGAAGTTCCGTTTCATAAGCGGAAAATATTCTGGCGGTGAATTCTTTATCCGCGATGGACAGAAGCTTTCGATCGGCAGGGACATCTCCTCTGATGTTGCAATTGTGGATTCAAAGGTCAGCAGAAATCACGCAACAATAATTTCAAGGGCAGGCAGGATATTCATCGAAGATCACAACAGCACGAACGGTACATTCGTAAACGGAGAGAAGATTCTTCCCTCTTCTCCGGTAGAGATCCACAACGGTTTTAAGATAAGCATCGGAGATTCTGTCATAGCTGTCGGAGAAGGTGCTGCAGATAATAATGAAAAAGTGGAAAGATCTGTAAAAGAGGATACTCCTTCCGGACAGATTGGAGTTTCTTCGACACAGAATACAGGAAAGGTCATGCCTCCTCTTGATGAATATGATGAAGATGAGCCGCTGACACTTGATGCAATAGCCGAAAAGGCAGAAAAAGTTGAAAATAACAAGATCAGCGTTGCAAAAGTGGCTCTGAAAAAAGGCGGTCCGGCAACAACGTCAAAAACCGTTCCTGATTCAGCGGTGGCTTCATCAAAAGGAAGTTTGTCCGCCATTGATCCGGTGGATCTTCTGAAACTTCTTTCGCAGTCTTCTTCTTCCGGATACCTCATTGTAAATATATCTTCACCTTTTGAAGAAAAGATCGAGATAGCAATAGGCAGGGCGGGTATTGTGGCATCTGAATGCATCAGCTCAAGAAACTTTTCACAGGAAAAAGCCCTTTCGAGATTTGTTCTCGCAAAGGACGGTGAATATGAGTTCAAAGTCGACGAAGCCCCCAAAAGAGAGGAGATCAACAGATTCCTTGAAGATGTTTTCATGGAAATATCTACCCAGAGAGGGCTGCTTGCGAGATACAGGAAGATCATAAATGCCGACCAGCTCAGGTTCATGATCCCTATCACAGGCAAGCTTTCAGACCTTTCAAAGCCCGAGCTCGAAACCCTTCAGTTCATGGTCAATACCAGAGAGGTTCTGCCATATCTTAACATGTTCCCGGATAATGATGACTTCATTCTTCTTTCGGAGATCCTGAAATTTATTGACCTTGGAATACTTTTCGGAGACAACAACGAAGAAGACCATATTGAAAATCTGGTTCCTGACGATATCCTTCAAATTTAGGTGAGCAATGTATTTTCGAGTCTATCACAAAAAATCAAAACAGCCGATAGCTACTTTCAATGAAAGAACCATCGTTGATTTCTGCATAAACAACAAAGAGTCCGTAAAAAACTATTATTTTTCAACGGGCGGACAGAAAGATCTCATGGAATGGGAGGTTTTTGCGGTTAAACATTCGGAGCTGTTTGAAAAGAAAGCCGATGAAAGAGACAAAAAAGAGTTTGGTGAAGTAAAAGATGAAGGTGAAATAAAAATAAAAAGCAGAGGTTCAAGGATCCCTTTCATGATTGTTCTTACTGCGCTCTTTTTTGCTTCGGGGGTTGCATATTACCTTTATCTTGAACAGCAGAAAGAGTTTGAAGAAATGACAAGAAAGTCTCTTCTGGCATCACAGGAAAAGAAAGCTGCGATTGTTGAAAAGCTTGAAAAAAGAGCGGTTGTCGAATCAGATACAAAATTTACGGCGGCAGTTCCTTCAGAAAAAGAGCTGAATGAAACATGGAGCTCAAACAAGGGAAAAATGGAAAAATCTCTTGGTTTTGATGAAATAAAAGAACATATGGATTCATATCTTCCCGATCTCAAGGAATGTTTTGTCAAACGGTCGAAAGCAGGTGACAATACATTAAGAGGGATGATAAACATGAAGATCAGGGTCAGTGGGGACGGAGTTGTGAGAGATGTGCTCTTCACTGATGAGAAATATCAGGCAACACTTTTTGGAGACTGCATAATATCTGCAATGAAATCAAAACCTTTTAAAATGTTCAAAAGTCGTGAACAGACCTTCTCCTATTATTGGAATCTCTGATAAAGCTCCCGTCATATATATCTGGGGGGATCCCCTCGATTATACTCTTTCGCCGTTTTTTCAGGAACATGCACTTGGTGCTTGCGGACACAGGATCATCTACAAAGTTTTCAGAGGAAATGTAGAAGAATTCAGGCAGATTCTCATGTCCAGAAAATGTATTGGAGCAAATATTACTTCCCCGCATAAGCAGAAAGCGGTTGAGATCTGTGAGGAATTAAGCGACAGGGCATCTAAAGCCGGAAGTGTCAACACAATATATAAAAAGGATGGAAAACTTTGTGGTGACAGCACAGACGGTTGTGGATTGGTCAAGTGGTTGAAATTTAAAGATATTCTGTCTGAAGAAATGAATGTTACCGGTAACGGCGGAAGTGCGGTGTCTATATGTCAGTCACTTGCTGAAGAGGGTGTCAATATAACTATTTACGGAAGAAAGGAAAAGGGATGGGAAAAGAAGTCCGGAGTTTTTAAAGATCTGAATGAGCGGAAAAAAGGGGTTCTTTCAATAAACACACTTCCTTTTGAGATAAATGAAGAAAATGTAATGAATATAAGCTATTCCTTTGAAAAGATAACAGAAGATGCCGCAGGAATGCTCGCTTTTCAGGGTTTTCTGTCTGCAGAAAAATGGTTTCCCGGCATATTGATAAGTGAGTCAGATTTCTTAAGAATTGTCTTTATTCACCGTCAGGCGGCCCTGAACAATGCACTTATACTTAAGCTTGCAGGTCTGAAATGAGATTCAACCGTTTTCTTGAGGCAAATCTGCTTGATGCAGTAACGGGTTTTTCAACATCAAACCTGAAAGCGGACTTGTTTTTAAGCCAGTTTCTGAGGTCAAAAAAGATCGGCAAAAGAGACAGGTTGTGGATAAGTGACCGTTTTTATTATTATTTAAGGCACAAGCTTTTTTTTGATAAAATATCTTCACCAAATACACTTCCAAAAAATATTGCAATGATGTTTGAAAATGAGCCGGATGATGAACTGCTTAAAAAGAGAGAGGAACTAAAGGAAACCGGTGATTTTGAAGATCTTTATAACAGAAGTTTTTCGTCTTTTCTCAAAAAAAGAATTGCCGGGTATTATAAAGAGAATGTTTTTGAATGGCTCAATACAAAATCGAAGATAGCAGTAAGGGCAAATCTCCATAAAATTCAAAGAGATATTCTTTTAGAAAAGTTAAGGGAAAATGGTTTTGAAGTTGAGTTGACGCCCCTTTCATCTGCCGGGATACTGATCTTGAACGGTTCCTCAAATTTAAAAAATTCAGAGCTTTTTAAAGAAGGGTTTTTTGAATTTCAGGATGAATCAAGTCAGATCGCATCAATGCTTGTGAGCAGAAATTCAAAGACGATGTTTGACTGTTGTGCCGGCGGCGGCGGTAAATCTCTGGCGGCAAGCTCCTTTTTCCCTGAAATTGATGTAACTGCAAGTGATATCAGGTTCCACCTGTTCAAGGAGATACAGGAAAGGGCGCAAAGAGCGGGAATAAAGATCCGGACAGTAAGTCATGATTCAGTAAAAAACCGTCTTTTTGATACTGTCTTTGTTGATGCCCCATGCAGCGGAAGCGGAGTTTTGAGGAGAAATCCTGCCGACAGATATGAAATAACGGAAAGATCTGTGGAAAACAATGTTGCGTTGCAGCATGAACTTATTGCAAAGTTTTCAGAAAATGTTTCTAACGGAGGCGAACTGATATATGTGACATGCAGTTTCCTGAAAGATGAGAATGAATCCATTGTTGAAAAATTCCTTAATGAAAACAGTGGTTTTGTCCTGATGCCGGCTTGTGATAGATTAAGTGAGAACGGATTAAGGAACCTGTCTGAGAAACAGATAACGGACAACGGATATTTCAGGACGGCTCCGTTTTTTGAAAGAGACCTTATGTTCGGAGCGGTTTTGAAAAAAATAAGATGATCTTTTCTTGCACAAATATGAGAAATCTAATATTTTCTTTTCGGTTCTTTTGATAAAAACTTTTAATAACGAGGTGAAAATGAAAAAGTTCCTGATCTTAAGTGCGATCGCACAGTTTGTTCTTTCGTCATGTTCAAGCGGTCCTGATTTCAGCAGTTTTGATGACAAGGTATTTGTTGAATGTATAAAGAAAACGGAAAAGAAATTTGAGGAGATAACCGAACTTGACTGTTCAAACACTGAAAAAACTCTTGCTGACAACCCTTTCGGAGAAACAATAATTAAAAGCATCAAGGGTGTGGAAAAACTGGTAAATCTCAAGAAATTTGCCATGAGCAAGAATAAAATTGAAGACATTTCGGGTCTTTCAGGGCTGAAATCGCTTGAACATCTTGATCTTTCAGAGAACGGAATAAGCGACATGTATCCTCTTTCCGGCCTTGTTAATCTTCAATACCTCAATCTTGACAGGAACTATATCGGTGACATGAGACCTGTGAAGAACTTTGAGAATCTTGTTGAACTCGATATGAGCAGAAACGGTATTCAGGGACTTGCCGAATTTGAAAAGCTTAAAAAACTGAAGAAACTTTCACTTAACAACAACAGAATAAGTGAAGTCAAATCAATTAAAGATCTCACAGAACTTGAATATCTTTCATTGAACGACAACGCTGTCATCGAAATATTTGACCTTGAGCCACTTAAAAAACTTAAAGTTCTGTCCCTGAAAATAAACAGAATAGATGTCATAATCGTTCTTGGAAAAATGCATTCTCTTGAAGAGCTTTACCTCGCTGACAACCAGATCCGTGACCTTGCTCCGATCAAGGACCATCCGAATCTGAAGATCCTTGATGTTGAAATGAATTCGATAATAAGTTTTGACAATGTTGCAGAACTTGAATCCCGCGGCTGTAAGATCCTGGGTAAAAAAATCCAGACGAAATAAAGAACTTTCGCAAAACCTTTTTATATTCAGCAATCGGGCGTTGTGTTTTAAGTGGTTGAAATTAATGACAAATCCTTTTTGAAAGCTTTAAAATTCAATAATTAGTTGTAATATTAGCCATAACATGTAAAAATAGCAGGTGTTTTTAGTAACTTGTGAGGAGGAATTATTTTGGAATCGTTCCCTACGATCGAGTTGGTGGGGGTTGTTGTCTGTATAATCATGAGTGCCTATTTCAGCGGCACGGAAACCGCTCTTACAGCATTATCGGAGATTAAGACAGCAGTGCTTCAGGAAAAATGGAGCTTTATCTCGCCGACGCTAAAAAAATGGACACATAGCCCCGGGATGATCCTTTCGTCGCTTCTTATCGGAAACAATGTCGTGAATATTCTGGGTGCGTTGCTTGCAGGAAAGGTAACTTATTATTTTTTAAGTACTTATCCGGCTCCTGTAGCAGATTTTTCGGCTGTTGCGGTAATGACGGTGTTTGTTCTGATATTCGGAGAAGTGACGCCGAAGACATTTGCAAAGGTAAATCCTGAAAAGTGGGTTGTTCCCGCACTTATAATTTTCCGTTTTTTTGAATGGATGCTTATCCCTTTCGCATATATTCTGTCAAAATTTGCAGTTGCGGCTGTTAAAGTCATGGGTGGGCAAAGCTCCGGGAGCGGACTTACCCAGACTGACATAGAATACCTCATTGAAAAAGGGAACGATCAGGGTGTTTTTGAACAGGAGGAACAGGGGGAGCTTCTTACGAGTGTTCTTGAATTCAAACACACTCTCGTAAAAGAGATAATGACTCCCAGAACTGATACGAATTTTCTTGAAACTGATACTACAATAAAGGAAGCCCTTGAAAAAGTTGAAGAATGGGGCCACAGCAGGATTCCTGTTTTTGAGGATAGTGTCGATAACATTCAAGGAATTCTGTATGTTAAAGATATGGTAACTCTTATAGCCAAAGAGAAGACCATTCTTTCCGAAACGATAAACACAATAATAAGAAAAGGTGTTTTCTATGTTCCTGAAACACAGAAGATAAACGAGACACTCAAGAAAATGCAGGAAGACGGAACTCATATTGCAATAGTTGTCGATGAATTCGGTGGTACGGCAGGGATAATAACTCTTGAGGATATCATTGAGGAGCTTGTCGGCGACATAAGGGACGAAGATGATCACGATGAAGATCAGATAATCATGCTTAAAGACAATGTGCTCCTTGTCGATGCCCATATTTCGGTCAGCGATCTTGAAGAAGAGCTTGAAATATCAATTCCTGATGACGGGGAATACAACAGTCTGGGCGGATTTATCGTCAATGAAGTCGGGAATGTACCACCCGAAGGATACATTCTGAAATACAACGGATATGAATTCAAAGTTGTTGAAAGCAACGAAAGACACATTGTCAAAGTTGAGATCAGAATTCTGAAAGATGAAGATGAAACAGACCTTCCTGTTGATTAGATAGAGGCGCTTTTGCGGAATAAGATCGATCTCATAAAAAATGTTTATACAGCAATAAAGGAATCAGCGGAAAACTCAGGAAGAGATGTGACGCAGGTTCGGCTCGTCGCGGTTTCAAAGACCAAGCCGGTTGAAGATATTCTGCAATTCCGAAGGGCTGGAATAAGGGAGTTCGGTGAAAACTATGTGCAGGAATTCATTGAGAAATATGAAGCCCTTGCAGACCACGACATCCTCTGGCATTTCATCGGCACGCTTCAAAGCAACAAGGTCAAATACATTATTGACAAGGTTTATATGATCCATACCGTTGATTCTGTTTCGCTTGCCGCTGAAATTCAGAAACAGGCCGAAAAAAAGAATGTTCACAAAGTGAAAGTGCTTATACAGGTCAATGTCGGGAACGAGCCGCAGAAAGGGGGCGTAAATCCTGAGGATTTGGTTGAAATATATAATGAGATCAATAAGTTTGATAGAATTTCAATTCGAGGATTGATGAGTATTCCTCCGTTTCTTGAAGCAGAGGAACTAAGACCTTTTCACAGAAAGCTTTTTGATCTGAGAGACATGATATTAAAAGAGAGTTCCGCCGATCCTTCAGAATTCAGGGAACTTTCAATGGGAATGTCAGCCGATTTTGATGTTGCAATTGAGGAAGGGGCGACAATAGTCAGGATCGGTTCGATCCTTTTCGGTGAAAGGTAGAATGATCATTCCCCGATAATTTTAACTAAAACCCGTTTTTTTCTCATTCCGTCATATTCACCGTAGAAGATCTGCTCCCACGGACCGAGATCAAGTTTCCCGTTTGTGACGGCAACAACAACTTCTCTTCCCATGAGCTGTCTTTTGAGGTGGGCATCGGCATTGTCTTCATATCCGTTGTGATTATACTGCGAATGGGGTTTTTCGGGGGCGAGCTTTTCAAGCCATACTTCAAAATCGCGGTGAAGACCCGATTCGTCATCGTTTATGAATACTGATGCGGTTATGTGCATCGCATTTACCAGACACAACCCCTCAAGAATTCCGCTTTTATCCACCTCTTCCTGAATTTCATGAGTAATATTAAGATATTCTCTTCTTTTTGCAGTGTGAAACCAAAGTTCCTTTCGGTGACTTTTCATAATGATCTCCATTTAAGTTCAATGAGCTTTTTAATGATAACGGCAAATTATAAAAAGTGAAGTAATCTGAAGCTTGATAAATATTTTAAATAAAAAACAGTACAAAAAACGACTAAAGAAATGCTGTTGAAAAAAGGAGGTAAAATGAGAACTGTTTCATTAATTTTCGGTTTTATCGTAATATTTCTTATAAATGGATGTTTCTGCAATGAAAAAAGCGATAAACCTGAACCTGTTGAAGAAAAGGAACCTTCATCCTGTGCTGATATTAAATGCAAAGACAACAGTTCTTGTGAAAATGATATCTGGGGAGGAGGATGCAGCGGGAATGTCAGTTTGTCGTGTCGGTGTGATGACGGATTTGAATCAACGGAAACATCTTTTGACAAGTTCGGCAACACTTTTGAGCATTGCGTTGACATTGATGAATGTGCGGATGGCAATATATGCGGTTATGGAAGAAGATGCACTAATACTGAGGGTTCATATTATTGCGAGGAGATCGATGAATGTGCCGAAAATCAAGGTGTCTGCGGTCCGCTCGATTGTTTGAACACTGAAATATCATATAAATGCGAATGCCCTTCCGGGAACATATTCGAATTCAACAGGTTCGTGTCACTGGAAACTTTAATCGAAGCCGTTACTGTTGACGATATGCACTATACCTTATATCTTTCCAACAATGAAATATATGACTATTCATTTGACAGTAGTGATCCCGGAGCACTTTTGAGCAAGCCGGTATTAAGCGCAACAGCGTATTTTGATAAAGGAACGGTTCTTGGAATGGTGTCTTACGAGAATAATATATTCATGATCTGTGAAAACGGGGTCTACTTGATTGAGCGGGAATCTGATGGAAAACTGAATATAAGGGAAGAGCCACTCTTTTTGATGAACGGCACCAGTGCCTGGGCGGAAGATTCGGGAGTTCTTGTTATGGCGGGATATGATGATGAAAGCAATGATAACGCCCTTTTCTTTCTCGATCTTACAGCCGGAGATATTCCGTCAAGCTTACACACCCTGCAATTGAATAATGCTGACGCTGTAAATGTTCTTGGATACAGATATAATGCGGCTGTTTTAATAGGTTATCTTGATGATCCCGGTATGTCCATGAACATAAAAAGTATGAGCGGAACATCCCCCGAAGAATTTTCGTTAAAAAGTGAGATTCAGATCGAACCATTGGATGATGACGGATGGGGAGGAGATTTATACGAAAATATGGCAATAGAAATTACTGAAGACAAAGCTTTTGTAATTCGCAGCGGATATATGGATATATTAAAACTTGCTGATGACGGAACACTTGAGCACACATATTTTATGGATTCTTCAATATTGTCAGATTGGATTGTTGAAAAAGATCAACTTATACAGTTTCGTAATTATTATGAGCCCCCGTATAAGGTTTTTCACTGGGACATTACAGATCCTTATGATCCTCAGAACTTTCTTACAATAGACACCGATTATTCCGCAGCAGGGGTATTGAAGAACAACGATGTCTTTTTTATCAGAGAATTTACCAAAACAAATGGAACAGGCACAAAGATAGTTACGGATCTTGAAGATGATCCGGTCCACACTGTTTTTACCGAGTACAGTTTCACCGGCTATTCATCGCATGCCGTATCATACTCTTCCGGTCTTACTGAAATAAAGCTGTGTTCTGACTTTTCAGAAACTTATTATTCCGACCCTGTAATTCTTGAAAATAACGGCACTTTATATATTCACAATAATACCGGTATTGATATCTATGGTTGCGATGTCGAAGAATTTCAAGTGCTTGAAAAGAATGCATTTACAGTTTCAGAAAGATTTGCAAAGGAGAAAGACCGGCTGTTAATTAAATCACCGGACGGTATTGTTGTAATATATAACGGTACAGGATTAGGATATTATCGCCTGGGTGAAGATCGCACGCAGGTTGAAGGAATGCTTAAAGACGGTATTGAGATAGGCGAGGGAACAGTAAGATCAGAGTCTGAGGTAGTCAGTGCCGCAATTCTTGGAAACAGACTGTATCTTGTTGACAGTAATAATGTTTTAACATTCGGAGATTTTGATAATTTTGATAAAACCGCAGTTTCAATTGACATAGAATCGAATATTTTTGCACCATCAGAAAAAGGAATCTATGTAAAAAGAGGAAATGCTGTTTACTATTATGACACTGTTTTTAACAAAGAACCTTTGCGGCTTGATACAATTGTAGATCTGAAGAGAATATTTGCCGTTAACGGTTATCTTGTAACTCAAACTTCATCATCGATAACTGTCTGGGTGCGTTCAACTGACGGATCACCGGTACAGGTTGAAGAAAAAATCATTCTGAGTCAAATACCCGATACTGCTAATGTTTATATTGCTGAAGCTCATGTAGAAGGCGAAGCTGTTTTTTTCAGCACGATCGATGGAGACATTTACAAACTGTCACTTCCTGACTGTTTTTAATCTGAAATAATTTTTCAGCATTAATTCATAAAAGTTTCACAATTTTTTTTTGCTGATTATACTAATTGCGGATTTGATCTTATTTAACTTTCAGGAGGAAGATATGTGCGCAGTAAGTTACAAAGAGCTCGGGTTGGTGAATACTGTTGAAATGTTTAAGAAAGCTGTTGACGGCGGATATGCGATCCCTGCCTATAACTTCAACAACATGGAACAGCTCCAGGCGATCATCATGGCTTGTGTTGAAACAAATTCTCCAGTGATATTACAGGTTTCTAAAGGTGCAAGGGATTATGCCAATGCCACGCTTTTAAGGAATATGGCCAAAGGTGCAGTTGAATACGCACATGAACTCGGAAAAGATATTCCAATCGTTCTCCATCTTGACCACGGCAGTGATTTTGAAGTTTGTAAACAGTGCATTGACAACGGTTTCAGCTCTGTCATGATCGATGGATCACACCTTCCTTATGAAGAAAATATCGCACTCACAAAGAAGGTTGTTGAATATGCCCATTCGCAAAAGGATTATGTAACGGTTGAAGGGGAACTTGGAGTTCTTGCAGGCATTGAAGATGATGTGGTTGCAGCTCATTCAACTTATACTCAGCCAAGCGAAGTAATTGATTTTGTTTCAAAAACAGGCGTTGATTCACTTGCAATTTCAATAGGCACAAGTCATGGTGCCAACAAATTCAAGCCGGAGCAGTGTACAAGAAATGCTGACGGAATACTTGTTCCGCCGCCTCTCCGTTTTGACATTCTTGAAGAGATCGAACACAAGCTTCCCGGTTTTCCGATCGTTCTTCACGGTTCTTCATCAGTTCCTGCCGACCTTGTTGAAATGGTCAATAAGTACGGTGGAAAAATGAAAGATTCAGTCGGAATTCCGGAAGAACAGCTTAGAAGAGCGGCAAAAAGTGCAGTCTGTAAGATCAATATCGACAGCGACGGCCGTATCGCAATGACTGCCGCGATAAGAAAAGTTCTTGCCGAAAAACCGTCAGAATTTGATCCCAGAAAATATCTCGGACCGGCTAGAGAAGCACTTAAAGAGGTTTATAAACACAAAAATTTAAATGTGCTCGGCAGTGCCCACAACGGCTGAGAAAATTCATGAGAATTTATCATAACCTCAAAGATGTTCCTAAAAATGAAAAGATCTCCCTTGCGATAGGAAATTTTGACGGCGTTCATCAGGGTCATCTTCAAATAATTGAAAAATGCAGAAAGAATGGCGGTTCATGCACACTTCTGACATTTGATGTTCATCCCAGAGAGTATCTTTACCCCGGCTTTGCACCGCGGCTTCTTACCCTGAAACATGAAAAATATGCTTTTTTGAAACACGCCGGCGTTGACATCGTAATTGAACTTCCGTTTTCGCAATACTGTTCGATAGATCCGATAAAGTTTCTCGGGATACTTGACAGAGAACTTCAACTTGATTCGATAACCATCGGATTTAACTTCTTTTTCGGTCAGAACCAGAAAGGAAATGCAGATCTTATGTTCTGGTGGGGAAGATCAACCGGTGTCAGAATAAATGTTGTTCCTCCGATAATAAAGAACGGAATGAGGGTCAGTTCGACCATAGTAAGGGAATTTCTTGCAACCGGCGAAATGTGGAACGCATTTTCATTTCTTGCATATCCTTATGTAATTTCAGGAAAAGTGATAGAAGGCCGGAGGATCGGAAGGACAATAGATTTTCCCACGCTTAATCTTGATGTTCCGCCGAAAATAATACCACCTGAGGGAGTTTATTTTACCCGTACGGTTTTAGAAAATGAGACATTCTTTTCTCTGACTAATATTGGAGCGAATCCGACTATTGATTCTGAAGAAAAGACAAAAAGGATCGAGACATGGATCGCAAACGGAAATATTGACGAAATGTACGGCAGAAATATTGCAGTTTATTTTTATAAAAAAGTAAGGGACGAGATCCGTTTTTCATCTAAGGAAAAACTTTCAGAGATGATCAACCACGACAGAGTTCAGCTTGAACAGTTTAAAAACGCCAATAAATTCGAAGATTTGCCTGATATATTCTGAATCTTTGTCTGGAAAAATTTGCATTTACACCCAAAGCATGTAATATCCACCTGATTTTTTGCTGATGTTAACATATGAAGGAGAGAACGATGTCACGCAAATGTGAAATATGTGGAAAAAAGCCGATGTTCGGTCACAATGTAAGCCATTCGAACAACAAGACACAGAAGATCCAGAACCCGAATGTTCAGAAAGTGAAAATAAAAACAGAAAACGGCTCCTCTAAGAAAACAGTCGTCTGCACAAGATGTCTCCGTTCAGGAAAAGTTCAAAAAGCTCTGTAATTTTCTGAAAGTATTTCTGAAGATATTTGTTTTAAATTATTCGAAGTCGGCAAGAGCTGATTTAAGATTATCCATCCCTTCTGCAATGTTATCCATACTTGTTGCATATGAAAAGCGGATATATCCCGGCATACCGAAGCTTTCTTCCGGAACTACTGCAACATGGGCTTCATCAAGAAGATAATTTGCAAGATCAACAGTTGAGTTTATCTTGTGTTCATTCACTTTTTTATTTAAGTAATGTTTAAAGTTGGTGAAAATATAGAAAGCCCCCTCAGGATATGCAGATGTAAGGTTCGGAATGGAGCTGAGTTCGTCATACATGAACTGTCTTCTCCGGTTGAATCTTTTAACCATCATCTCAACTGAGTTCTGACTTCCGCTCAGTGCTTCAACTGCCGCATGCATCGCTATTGAGTTTGCGTTTGATGTCGTGTGACCGAGGAAATATTTCATTCTTTCAATGATGTCTCTCGGTCCTGCGGCATAACCTATTCTCCAGCCGGTCATGGCATAGGATTTTGAAACTCCGTTTACTACAACGACATTCCTTCTGTATTTTTCCTTTACAATGCTTGCCAGTGAAATGTGCTGCATGTTGTCATAAATTACCTTTTCATATATTTCATCACTGATCACAATTATGTTCCTTTCCGTAAGGTAGTTAACGATCTCCTCAAGGTCTTTGAGTGTGTAAACAGCTCCTGTAGGATTGTTCGGAGAGTTTATCATTATTGCCTTGGTCTTGTCAGTAACAACAGGTTTTATGTCTTCAAGAGTGAGACGGAAACCGGCCTCTTCTTTTGCATAACAGAAAACGGGAACTCCTCCGTTAAGACGGACAAGCGTCGGATAGCTGACCCAGTAAGGTGCAGGAATTATAATTTCGTCGCCGGGGCTGGTAATTGCGGCAAGAAGGGTGTGAATGGCGTATTTTGCGCCGTTTGTAATGATGATGCTGTTTTCATCATAGTGAAGATTGTTCTCTCTTAAGAATTTCTGGCGGATAACACATTTGAGTTCAGGTGTTCCTGATGAATCTGTGTATCTTGTGAAATTGAGATCAATTGCCTCCTTCCCTGCATTTTTTACATTCTGCGGTGTGTTGAAATCGGGCTCTCCGGCAGAGAAAGAGATCACATTCAACCCCTGCGCATTCATCCTTTTGGCTTTTGCCGCTATTTCAAGAGTGGCAGATTTCTGAAGCATTGAGGTAGTGGTGCTTAATCTTGGGCGCTTATTGTTGTCGCCGTTTTCCGGATTTCCGTTCAAACTTTCACTGATCTTTGTCTTGGGAGCCATAACTACACCTCATCAAATTGAAATTACTAAAGTTTATAGTTTAAAGAGCTGTATCGGGGCGAGTATATTGCTCAAAAAATCTTTAATCAAGATAAATTTAAATGGAAATCAGTCGAAATTCTTGATCATTCTCTGATGTTCACCGGGTTTAAGATCAACCGGAAAGGTTTTATCGATATTGAATTTCGGATTTTTAAACTGGATCTTATAACTTCCCGCAGGAAGAGAATGCTTGATGATGGGTGTCGCTTTAACGAGTTTTCCGTTTATGTAGACATTGGTCCACGGGCGACTGTTAATGCTTATGAATGCCTGTTCCTTTGCATTTACTGAGGGCTTGTTTTTCTCTGCTTTTCTATTGGTCTGCAAAGGGATCGCCGGAGCGTTTTTCATCGGTTTCAGGATGATACTTATTTCTTTATTTACTTTGGCCGGAACCTTTCCTATATTCTCTTCATAAGGGAAGTACCCCTGTTTTTCAATTCTTATTACGATGTCAAGACCCACAGGAATGTCATCCACAACGGTTGGAGACAAAGCTTTGGCTTTAACATCATTAACATAAAGGACTGCCCCTTCAGGATCGGTTTTGACGGTTATCATTGTTTTCTGTTCGCCGATCTTGAACATTTTAATGCTTTTATTGAAAACTTCACCCTGTCTGAGAGAGACTGTTTCTTTAACAGGGACGAACCCGCTCTTTGTAAGCTCTATCTGATGATCTCCGGGGAGTATTCCCTCGATCTTGCAAGGTGTTTCACACCTTTTTTGATACATTGTCCCTTCGTTCAGCATGACA
>Ga0116148_1001503_pt1 | contig 25197 bp, 25 predicted proteins | sample AD_UKC055_MetaG_FD_89786 | JGI IMG/M metagenome (GOLD analysis project Ga0116148, IMG submission 89786) | Active sludge microbial communities of municipal wastewater-treating anaerobic digesters from USA - AD_UKC055_MetaG | ecosystem: Engineered > Bioreactor > Anaerobic > Digestate | place: USA... | reverse complement strand
GGATCGGGATGGTGGATTAACTACACAATTACCGTTAATGAGGGAGAACCCTTCTTTGAAGCCGGTGCTGATACATGGTATGAAATAGCGCTTTATTCGTATGGTCCGGTTTTATATGAATGGGATTACGCACGAAGCATAATAAGCAATGAAAGGGAGGAAGAGACGTTACCAGTAACACCTTCTTTATTTAAATCCAGTAAACCCATCAGCGAGGGTAAGGTTATTGGAGAAATTCTTGGAACAGATGAAATAGTATCTGCAAAAGGAAGTATAAGAATCGAATATGGAAGAATATTCGACAAGTAACCAACAGAAATTTAAGACTTAAGATTAAGAGCCCTTTTATCAAAAGTTATCAGATAAAAGGGCTCTTGTTTATAATAAAATTGAACTTTTTAAAAATACTAAAGAGTACCTTCATATATCAGTTTTTCACTGCTGTCTATCGTTATAGTTAATCCGGGTTCAAATATTTTCATGGCGCCGCTTACCTGAGATATCCAGACCAGATTGGGGTTTACAAGTGACAACAATTCTTTTGTCATCTCCGATGGATTTTCTACAACAAGTCCGTTTATGAGGCGAAGCAGGGGCACAAAGGACATATCAAGATTGGGAATAACAAGAATCTCCCCTCCTTTTTTACCCAGAATAATTCGTGCTTCTTCTGCTGTTTCTGCGCGTACTACCCTTCCTGTCACCCGGCACCTGCTTTTAAGGGAACAGTAACCGCCTGCATTTAAACCGCGTGCTAATACATTCCCGACGAAAAGAACCCTTATGGTATTTACCATTAAAGGGCTGATAATTGGAACCCCTGCGACCATAACGAGCTTATCTGAACTTTTAATAAAGCGGTTATCCAGGGCAACGGCTATTGCATTTTGAATCATCTCCTCAGAATCTGATGCAACCGGAACATGGAGGGGAATGACGCCCCAATTAAGAAGAAGCTGATGGTACACGGTCTTATCAGGCGTAGCTGCAAGAATCGGCTGCCTTGGCCGGTACATGCTTAAAAGACGGGCTGTATTGCCGCTCATAGTCGGCGAAAGAATTGCGGCAGCCTCAATGGCGCCCGCTGTTTCGTAGGCTGCCTTTGTCATGGTTTCTTCCAGACCCCGCGTTATCCTTTCAAGCCTATGATACTGTCTCATCTTTGTCTGATACTCTTCCGACACTTCCACAGTCCTGGCTATTTTGTCCATCATCTGAACTGCTTCTACAGGATGCGCTCCGTTTGCGGTCTCGCCCGAAAGCATGACAGCGTCTGTACCGTCGAGAATTGCATTTGCAACATCGGTAAGCTCTGCACGGGTAGGACGAGGATTAACGATCATTGAATCGAGCATCTGCGTCGCAGTAATTACAGGTTTTCCTGCAAGGTTACAGGCATGGATTATTTTTTTCTGTGCGAGAGGGATCTGCTCTGTAGGAAGCTGAACTCCAAGATCTCCCCGCGCTACCATAACACCGGCAGAAACTGCAATAATCTCTTCAATATTATTTAACCCTTCTTCATTCTCTATTTTTGATATTACCTTTACTTTGGTATTAAACGGTTCAATAAAACGTAAAATGGACACAACATCGGAAGGGGAACTGATAAAGCTTGCTGCAATATAATCAATTCCCATGGAAAGGCCGAATTCAATATCTTTTTTATCCTGATCGCTTAAGACTGGAATATCAGGATGTATACCGATAACGTTTACATTTTTTCTGCTGCCGATAGTTCCCGAGTTTAAAGCTCTCGTTGTAATAACAGACCTGCCGTCTGTTTCAAGTACTAAAAGTTCTACAAGACCGTCTGCAATAAGAATACGGCAGTCCTTCTTTATTTCTTCGGGAAGTTTTTTCCAGCTGAGGGAGATACGGCCCGGTATGAGAGTTCCGTCCGCATTTTTTAAAGCGGCATAAACAGGACTGTCATCGTTGGTAATTAAATATGTGTCGCCTTCATTAATCGTAATTTTGCCGTTATCAGGAACAAGGCCGGTTCGGATTTCGGGGCCCTTGGTATCGAGAAGGAGGGCACAGGGAATACCGGTGCGTTCAGAAGCCTTGCGGACATTTTCCATATTTTTTTTATGATACGCATGATCTGAATGGGAAAAGTTGAATCTTGCAACATTCATTCCCGATTTTAAAAGAGAACTAATAACATCAATTGATTCTGCAGTAGGACCCATAGAGCACACGATTTTTGTCTTTCTTGAAAACATTCTTTCTCCTGTTATCTGAGTTGTAATCATCAGGGAAAAGTATAGCATAAAAAACATCTGCTATCCACAAAGTCATTCCTCCGGATTCACGAGGCCGTACACATAGGTATTCTGCCAAAGGGGTTTTCCGTTCTTTTCTCTAAAATAGATATTTTTCTTAAGCTCCCCTTCCCTCTCAAATCCTGAACGCTCTAGGAGCTTCCACGATTTTTGATTGGCAGGATCGCATTTTGCCTCGAGCCGGTGTACATTCAGATTAGAAAAACAATAGGATGTAAAAGCTTTAAGAGATTCTGATGCGTACCCCTTACCCTGAAATGCAGGATTAAAAATGAAACCGATCTCATAAGTTCTAGTATATTCAGGCTCGGCCTGGAAAAAAGAAAAATGCCCGATTAGTAAATTCGTTTGTTTATCAGCTACGGCTATAAAATTTCTTTTATCTGCCCTTTTTTTTGCGGCGGCTTTCGCATCTTCCATACTGATAGGACTTCCGGGCTCAAACTCGTATATTTCATCCAGCGACAGATAATTGAATAAATCTTCATAATCATCTTCTTTGAAATACCGGATAATTGTGCGTTCTGTCTCAATAATCATGCTGTGCTCCCTTAAATGTATAGCAAGGAGTATACTACACGAAATATTTTTTTTCCATTGATTGTCTTCTTACAACTGATAATGGAATAAGGAGATTTGAAAAAGGGAATTGACCTCAGAGGCTTTTTAATACTAGTATTACACTATGAATAAAACACAAAACTGGAAGAAAAACGCTGTCTTTTTTCTCGGCGGACAGACCCTGTCATTATTCGGCTCGTCACTAGTTCAGTACGCCATGATGTGGCGCTTAACACTCGATACGCAGTCAGGCTTTGTAATGACCGGCTATATTATTGCAGGTTTTCTCCCGGCCTTTGTGCTGTCGCCCTTTGCAGGTGTCTGGGCAGACCGCTATGACCGCAAAAAAATTATTGCAATTGCAGATGCCTTCATTGCAGTTGTAAGCATTATTACTGCCGTTCTTCTTTCCTTTAATTTCTCAGAAGTCTTCCTCTTCTTTACTGCAGCAGCGCTTCGCTCACTGGGCAATGCGGTACATCAGCCTGCTGTCGGAGCTTTTTTACCCCGCATAGTACCTAAAGAACAGCTTACACGGGTAAACGGAATTAACGGAACTCTGCAAAGCGCACTCATGCTTGTCTCCCCCATTGCAGCAGGCAGCCTCTTGGCAGTTCTCCCCATGAACTATATTTTTCTCATAGATGCCCTTACCGCTCTTTTGGCAATATCAGTATTGATCTTTTGTGTGCATGAACAAAAAAAAGAAGATACCAGTGTTCAGGAGGATGATACACAGCCTGATACTGCATCTTCTGCCCCTCCCGCCTCCGGCGGATTTTTAAGCGATTTCAAAGGCGGGCTATCATACATAAAAAACCACCGCTACCTTCTTTCTTTTTTCGCCTATAATGCAGTCCTTTTAATACTCGTTTCGCCTGCAGCTTTTTTAACGCCCCTGCAGACTGCCCGCTCTTACGGCAGCGAAGTATGGAGACTAACCTCTATTGAAATTGTTTTCTCTGTCGGTATGATGATCGGCGGAGGTGTCATTGCAGCGTGGGGCGGTTTTAAAAATAGAATGAAAACAATTCTCAGCGCAAATACCGTGATGGCTTTCTGCACCTTCGCGCTCGGACTTTCGCCTTTTTTGTCCAGGATTTTAGATCTTGATAATTCAGTTCTTTTTGGTATTACTAACCTTTTGCCCTTTATTATCTACCTTTTTTTTATGGGGATTTTCGGCATTGCTCTGCCCTTAATGAACACGCCGGCAACAGTCATGCTGCAGGAGCACATAGAAGACGCCTACCTCGGCCGTGTATTCAGCATATACGGAATGCTCGCACAGTCTTTGATGCCGCTTTCAATGCTGATCTTCGGTCCCCTTGCAGATGCTGTTTCTATTGAATTAATCCTTGTAATAACGGGAGCTGTTATGCTTACGGCGGCTGTAATCACACCGCTTAATAAGAGGCTCATGGAAGCAGGTGAACCTGTTTAAACAAAGCTTTCTTGATTTATTCTCACACCTGTCCTATACTTTTGACAGTGTGTTTTGAGGAGGCTGAATATGAAAAAACTAAAGGCGTTGTACAAAAAAATTATACAGTCTGTTTTAGCACTCATCGGAATAGGTACACTGACTGCCTGTTACGGCTCCCCTCCCCCTGCTGGCTTCATTGAAGGATCCGTTCATTTTTTAGATGATGACGGGACTGAACAGCCCATAAAAGACATTGCGGTAGCGCTTCATACCGAAGGCGTCACGTATAATGCGTTTACCGGAACTGACGGCAGTTTTTTACTCCAGTCTTTCACCTATGCGGAGAATCCTGTAACTATAACCTTTACTGATACTGACGGAGAAGCAAACGGAGGAGAGTTTACATCAAAAACACTAAACCCGCCCGCGTCTTCTGTGTATGATACCGCTTACAATGTTGCCCTTGAAAAAAAATAAGCTCTCTATTCGGCAGCGACTGGAACTCTCCCTTTTTTCGCTATACAGGGCTCACGAAATTACACATCACAAGCTCACCTACCTTTTTTGGGAAACAACACTCCGCTGTAATCTGTCCTGCCTTCATTGCGGGAGCGACTGTCTTAAAAATTCAACCACTGCTGATATGCCCTCAGGCGATTTCCTCAAGGTTCTTGACGAGATTGCTCTCGTGTATAATCCGGCAGATATTTTTATCTGTATAACAGGCGGGGAACCGCTTCTCAGGTATGATCTGGAAGACACCGGAAGTGAAATCACAAAAAAAGGTTTCCCTTGGGGAATCGTTACAAACGGAACTCTTCTGGATGAACAAAGATTATCAAACCTTTTAAAAGCCGGAATGAAGTCTGTGAGCATCAGTATTGACGGATTAGAAGCCGATCATAACTGGCTAAGGCAAGATGACAGTGCTTTTACAAAGTCCATGCATGCAGTTTCTCTTTGTTCACAGGTTTATTCGCAGAATAAAGGCTTTTTCGGCTTTGATGTTATCAGCTGTATTAATAAACGGAATCTAAAAACTCTCCCCTCTATACGTCATTTGTTAGAAGAAAAAAACGTTCCTGCATGGAGGCTGTTCAGCATCTTTCCGTCGGGAAGGGCTCAAATGAATACAGAACTTGCCCTCGACGGTGCAGAACGGGAATCGCTGATGGATTTTATAGCAGAAACCAGAAAATCATCTGCAATACAAACATCGTATTCCTGCGAAGGGTTTTTGGGCAGGTATGAGAAAAAAGTTCGCGATTATTATTTTTTCTGCCGCTCGGGCATATCTACAGCCTCTATCATGTGCGATGGGTCTATCACAGGATGCCTGAGTGTGAGGAGCCCTGAGTTTTTGCAGGGTTCGATTCATACTGATAATTTTACCGATGTCTGGGAAAACAGGTTTACTATAATGAGAGACCGCTCTTGGACAAAAAAAGGCAAATGCGCGTCATGCAGAGATTGGAAACACTGCCGGGGAGGTTCACTTCACCTTTATAAAGATACTTCTTCAGAAATCCCGTTTTGCTCCCGTATGTAACTAGGTTATTATCAGTGTAAAAGACACATCAGTTTGCTAATGACAGTTAGCAGACAGTTTTAAAAAAGCATCAAATATTGCCGAGATGCATAGCCAAGGCTATAATGAGCGGCATGGTAATAATTGAAAAGAGAGTCGAAATCGAGACCATCGTAACGCCCAGTTCAGGATCCTTGTTAAACTTTACTGCAAACATGACAGTATTGACGCCTACAGGAGCAGAGGCTGCAACAATCACAGCAGCAAGCAAAACGCCTCTGATACCGATTGCATAAAGAAAGAGAAGAGATATAAGAGGCACAACAACAAGACGGAGAACAAGACTCCATAAAAGCTTTAAATCTTTTAAAAAAGAGAGACTTGTAATTTTAGAAAGGTAAAAACCTACAACCACCATTGGAAGAGGAGTATTGAGAGCAGCTAAATACTGAACGGGTTTAAATATCAGCTGGGGAAGTTCGAGAGGGGTTAAAAAAAGAAGAAAACCAATACCGACGCCGATAACACCGGGATTCAAAAACATCTTCTTTAGTGCAAGCCCCCTGGTTGTTTCATCCATTATTTTAATACCGTAGGTCCAAACGAAAAGATTAAAGACTGCAATGAAGGCAGCACCGTAAAATACCCCGTCGGGCCCCAGCAGCGCTGACTGCAGAGGGAGAGCCATAAAGCCGCAGTTTGAAAAAACAACGCCGAACTGCATAACACGCTTTCTGGACTGTTCCGGATCTTTTATGAGAATTGAAACAAGAATTATTGTAAATACATGAACGAAAACAGCACAGGCAAAAGCAATAAAAAGGGAAGACAACATGGAAGCATCAAAAGGCCTGTTAAAAGATTCTATAATAACACAGGGAGTTACGACATAAAGAATGAAGGTTGCAAGATTTGCAATGGTTTCTTTATTAAAGACTCTTTTTTTTGATGCAGTAAAACCGACTGCAATAAGAATGAAAAGGATGAGAACCTGCTGTCCTACCGATAAAAAGCTTATGAGCATATAACCTGCCTAATACTGATATTGTCTGTTTACTGTATCAAAAATATGCAAAAATTGATATACTCAAAAGCAGTATGAATTATTTATCAGTTAGTAATATATCGCGCATGGGTCGTGAGAACCCCTTATTTAAAGATGTAAGTTTCGGCCTGAACGAAGGCGACAAGGCAGCCCTCATTGGAAAAAACGGATCCGGGAAAAGTACCCTCTTACAATGCATTGCAGGAACGCTCGAAAGCGAAAGCGGCAGCATCGTTATAAATAAAGAAGCAGGTGTTTCGTATCTTCCGCAAAATCCTTTATACGATGCAAAAGATACCATTGAACAGCATATTTTTAAAAGCGACAGCCCCAAGCTCCACACCATACGGCAATACGAACATGCACTGACAGAAATTTCAAAGCATGCCCGTCTTCATCCCGGAAAGGATATTCCTCAGTCTCTTCAAAAAGAATGCGACTCGCTCATGGAGATTATGAATAAGGGCGAACTTTGGAATTATGAAACTGATATTAAATCGATTTTGACAACGCTCGGCATCTTTGACCTTGAACGGAAGATGGGGACATTATCGGGCGGAATGATAAAAAAAGTCTGCCTCGCTCAGGTTCTTGTGGAAGACACAAAACTCCTCCTCCTTGATGAGCCGACGAACCACCTCGACATAAGCACGATCTTTTTTTTGCAGGAATATTTACGGACAACAAACCGCTCAGTTCTCATGGTAACACACGACCGCTACTTTCTCGATGCGGTGTGCAATAACATCTACGAGCTCGACAGAGAACGGGTAAAACTCTATGTGGGAAATTATTCTCAGTACCTTGAAAAAAAAGAAATTGAAGCCGAGATCGAGAAAAACACCGACAGGCGTATAGAATCTGTTCTACGAACTGAACGTGAATGGCTCCTCCGGGGTCCCTGCGCAAGAACCGGAAAATCGAGAAGCAGAATAGACAAAGTTCACAGCATGATCAACCGCGACAAGTTTAAAGAAGACAAGGGATTCAGTTTTGAAGTTGCAGGAAGACGAATGGGAGGCAAGGTGCTGGAACTTCACAGCATAAGTAAGTCCTACCCGAAAGGCGGATACCCTAAAGGGGGGAAAGACGGAGAAGCTTCTCCTGTACTGGATTCTTTTTCATACACCTTTACGAAGGGCGAAAAAATAGGCGTGTTCGGCGACAACGGAACAGGAAAGACAACACTTCTCAACATTGTTACAGGCCGCCTCACACCTGATAAGGGAACTATCGTAAAAGGGGAAAACACCGTTTTTGCCTATTATGAGCAGAACCCGGTCTTTGAAAATACAGAATCGACCGTACTCGAATATCTTAAAGAAACAGCAGAACTAATAACCCTCAATAATGGTAAAACCCTTACAGCGTCATTAATGCTCGAAGAGTTCGGCTTTGAAGGACGCATTCAGCATTCCGCCGTCAGCACACTATCGGGCGGGGAACGTAAGAGGCTTTTTCTTGTGCGCCTCTTAATGACAAACCCCAATTTTCTAATACTCGATGAGCCGACAAACGACTTCGACATCTTTACCATGTCGGTCCTGGAATCTTTTTTGCAGAGTTTTTCAGGATGCCTTTTAGTCGTAAGTCATGACCGCTATTTTATGGACAAGGTCGCAGACACGCTTTTTATTTTAGAAGATGACGGATCGGTGTCGGGCTTTGTCGGTAAATGCTCCGACTACATTCTCCTAAGAAACGAGCTTAAAGCTTCAGAGGAGGCTGAGAAAAAAGCAGACAAAGAAAAAGAAAGATACATAAAGGCAGAAGAATCTAAAAATTCCCTGCCGGTACAATGCGAAAAGAAAAAGCTTTCTTTCAAAGAACAAAAAGAGTTTGAAAATCTCGAAACTGATATAGCCATCCTTGAGGACAGAATTACTGAGCTTGATGCGCTCCTTGCAGGCGGTGAAACTGACCATGTAAAACTTGCGCAGTACGGAAGCGAATATGAAAATATCAGTAAAGCGCTGGAAGAAAAATACTTAAGATGGGAAGAACTGGCTGAAAGAATATAAAGCCGGTTGCGGTACATCCATGAACCGCAACCTTCTCGAGTTTTGCATTGCAAAACTCGTCCATTGTTATAGTCAGCTCCGGTGACATCCCTGTCAATCTTTATAGTCGCAAAAAAAAGTGTACCCGTGCTAAGTGCAGGTCGCAAAGTCCGCATCCATGCAGACTTTGCTTACCGAGTATTTTGCTTCGCAAAAACTCGTAAGTCGTACTAACCAGCCCGTGCGGCATCCCTGCCGATCCTCAAAGTCCTTTGGGCATTCCCACTGCGAGACAGTCGCAAGGGTAGCTTCCCTGCTACCCTTGCTTCTCGAGTTTTGCTACGCAAAACTCGTTCATTGTAATAAGCGGTTCCGGTGACGTCCATGTCAATAATCATTACTTTTTTTTGCGGCGTTAATGTGTTTACTTCAATCAGAATACTAGAATTAGGAAAGTTCCCTTGCGCTAAGCGCAAGTCGCAATGTCCGCATACGCCCCTTCGGGTCGTTAATGTAAGGAAATTGTGATACTAGATTTTTCTCGTTCATTATATTCACTGCGAAAAATCTGATTATCCATGTCAATCATCATTAACTTTTTTTTGCTGCATTAATGTGTTTACTTCTATCAGATTGAGGGAAGAGGAAAAAGTTGCAAAATACGAATATACCCTACAACGTAAACTTAACACCGAATGAGGGAATGGGGAAAAAACCAATATCTATAATGTTCGGCCTTTCACCGATTGTCCATTCAGAGTTCATATAATAGAGGTTGTGTTTCTTTGCAATGTCGTAATTAACTGCGGCTCTTATTAAACCGGTTATGTTTTCTACGGCAACATACCATTCCCAGCTGTATTTAGGATTCTTCTTAAATAGTCCCTTTTTACTAAAACGTATATCCAGAGGCCAATTCATAAAACCCCGCTCCGTATCGCTGTATAATTCCAATAACAAATGATCGTTTAATCCGGGGTCACTGCAGGTCCCGTCAATAAATTCCTGAGACTTATCGATGTATTTTTTTTGAGGAGTTCCCGATACTAGTGAACCGTTTAACGAAATAGCTGCATCATTTTTCAAACGGAAATTGAGTACATAATGCACCGTGTGAAAACTATGATACATAGGATAATACCATATACCCAAAGGATCTCCGGTTGTTGTAGTCTGGCTATCGTACTGGGCACTTACAGGATTATAAAATCTGGCAAACAAAAAAGAATAACTGATATAGCCGTCAAGTACGCTTGATATCTTTTTTTCCAGCATGAGATCCGCTCCAAATAAGAATCCCTGCCCGTCATTTTTTGCATAGTAGATAACCTGTTCACTATTACGCTCATCGGCATACATATAAAACCGTGAAAAATACTTTTTTGCATAAGCTTCAAAACGGATTGAATAATTATTGATGAATGCAAGATCGGAACCAATATTTAATAACCATACGGTATCCGGTACGAGTTCGATATTTTTATACTGCTCCTTCCCTGCCGTATAGGCTGCTTCGTTTAATGATGAAAACAAGCCGCTTCCCGCACTGAATGTTACGTAATTAAAAATTTCAGTATCCTTCCAGGGTATATACGAAATTGTTGCACGAGGGTTAAATACCGGAATACTATTTTTCTCAAAGCCCTGCTCATTATTCAATATATAATAGTGAAGAGCACGAACTCCGGCTTCTCCCTGCAGTAAAGAATTTTCAGTTCCGAAATTCCATACCGTGAAAACATTTGAGTTAAAAACAGTATTCCCGGGAGAACTAATGTCTGTAATAAGTGTTGGTCCCTGTGCAGGAAGGTAATCTATGCTTAGTTTTTCAAACACCATCTGTTTATCAAAGCAGTTATACTCTGATGAAGCAGATCGAATAACTTCTTCTAAGCCGATCGACAGTAAACTTTCACCCGGAAGTTCTATCTCGGTTTCAACCTTTGCCTGCGTCTGATTAGTATTTTTTATAAAGCTTTCAATTTTATCCTGCTCGCCGACGTATAGTTTTGCTTCATCTTCATAAAAGTAAGAGGAAACAACATCCAAGTAGTAATTATGCAGTGTACTATTCATGCGGTGACCTGTGTATGAAACAAGAAGATTCAGCAATGTTTTTGGATTAAAAAGATAGTTAATACCTAAGGAGCCTACACCCTGCATGCCAGAATACCCGCTATTGGAAAGCTGGTTATAAGGAGAATAGTCGCTGTATTCATCGCTATACTCTCTGTAAGGGCTGCCTTCAGGCTGTATGACTTTCGACTCAATACTGTAGCCATCAACAGAAAAAAGTCCGTTACATACAATGCGCAAATCCAAAAGCGGAGCTGTCTCCCATTTTGCATATAACGAATAAATATACGGCATTCTAACAATATTCTGAATAGAAGAAAGAGCTCCTAAGAGCATGTCGTCATCTGTAGTTTGTTTTTTTAATTGATTATATATAAAAAGACTTGAATACTTTACCAAAGATAAATCGGTTGCGTGACCATATACGAAAAGTTCGTTTTTCATCCCAAGAGGAACTTCAGCGGCAATATCAGCAGATATTGTAGAAATGTTGATCGTTATCTTTTTTGCATCAGATATTTTTGTACTCGTTGCATCAAGAAGACCCGAGCAGCCCTGACCATACCGGGAAGAGAATACTCCAGTCGAAAGTTTTACGGTATCTACCATGTACGGGCTTAGTATAGAAACCATGCCGTCCCAAAAATACGGCTCAAGAAGATACACTCCGTCAAAGGTTACGCCCATTTCCTTAGGGTAGCCTCCGCGGATAGAAGGCTCCACATTCATGCCAAGCTTAAAGCCGACACCAGGCAGCGTTGCAACAGAGTTCATAATATCTTCCACAACACCAACCTGTGCAGTGCTCTTCATCTCTTCGCTTGTCCTCACCAGAGCGACGCCGCTTTTTTCTTCCGCCTTACTGCTTCTTTTCCCCTCCACAACAAGTTCTTCCCCTTCTACTAGCATACTTAATCCCATGCTAATAACAAGCGGATTACGACTGGTAGATAAAGCCTGTTCTGTAAGTTCTATGCGGACATCATCATAGCCCGGTGTTGCAGAAGTAATAATAATCGGGAAAGAAGCATCATCAATCAGAGTAATAAGGACAAAGCCGGTTTCATCCGTTATAAAAGATGTGATTTCTCCTACAGTATACTGACACCTAACTTCGGCTCCTTCGAGCGGTATTGAAAGTTCGCCGTCTTCTACATAAACCGGAATGTCGAGGGCGAAAATTACAGCTATTACAAGAATGTAGATACCTATCGCTATTCGTTTTCTCATTATTCCAACCTTCCAGAAACTTTAAATATCATTTTTTTATTGTCTTTATTAAGTTTTTTAAAATCAACGACATACATAGACATTTCTCATTAGAAGAAACTTAGATAAAAGGCAAGTTACTATCAAAGATACTATCTTGCCTTTTTACTTAATAATGTTCTTTTATTTTTATATTACCAATAAATATCCACATCAGCATAGCCGGAAATTGCACCTTGAAATCGAACTGCCCACTGCCACAAACCCCAAGTCTTCCTTACTGATTGAATGTACTGAGGGTTACTTATTGTTATACTATTTGGGGAACCGCCTGCAGATGTGTATTTTTCTAAATCAGATACAAGAATTGGTGCAACAAATATTTGACATTTATACGCTGTATTTGGATAATATGGAGATACTTTTGCATTAACATCAATTGCATTTCCCCTACAACCAAGATAAAACTTTTCTGTATACCCTGTAGGAATTTCATAATAATCTGTTTTCCGATATGTTACCCTATCAGGGGATACAGTGTCGACAGGATTCGCAGTAATATGAATAGATCTTGTTCCAATTAATGAAGGATCTTCTTTTTTTACTTTTGCTAGATATGCTTGAACTCGAGGATCACTATAATCAGCTGTTCCTTTTCCAAAAAAAGGATCCTCCACACATTCTAGTACAGATTGGGAATTACCTTTTAGTTCAATAAGATATAGCACATCACCTAACTCTTCATTCTTTGATGCAACAACATCAGATGCTGTGCAAGATCTAATTGCTTCAATTCCATCGGGAGAAGTCAATTCCCATCCATTAATTATGATGGAATTATCTCCTTCTTCCATCTGAAATCCGGAATCACATCCTGCTGCTGTTACCAGTATAAGAAAACATACTGCCATTACGACAATTTTGGATAACACTCTCATGTTTACCTCTCCTAACCAGATATATTATAACACTAAAAGGCATTATTTTACCTATTCTTGGAGAGTTTTTTGGAAATGAAATGAAATGAAATGAAATCAGAGCAACTCTCACAAAACTCTGTTTACTATAAAGTAATAAAACAAATGATTATTTTTGTCAAGATTTTTTTTCTAAACAAGAGAACAATCTATCTACCAGACAGGCAGACAAGGAGAAACACACTACCACTCGGTCATAAAAAAGTCTTTTGCGTGCATACAGATAATACCTGAGGGAAGAGGGTTACGAATTAGGGGATCGAGGGTAACAATGTATTTAGGAAAATTATCGGGTATATTCATGAGGTTTCCTATTTCCCTGTCAAAAGTATTTTTATCTGCAATGCTGAGCGAAACTTGAACATAAATCTTACCTTGTCCCTTTTCTGCAATGAAATCAATTTCCTTTGCACCCATCTGTCCAACATAAACTGTAAAGTTCTGCTGTGTTAAAAAATTATACACTGCATTTTCCAATATCTTAGCAGAATCGTCAAAATAGGAGTTTTTTGCATTACAGTTCCGCAGTCCAATATCTTCAAAATAAAACTTCTCTCCTATTTCGAATACTTTCATACCCTGAATATCTTTTCTCGACACTGATGAAATAATAAATGAATTTTTGAGCGCCTGAAGATAGGTAATGATTGTTTGAACATTCATTGTTATTCTTTGATTTTTTAAATACTTACTTATATTGTTTGCAGAAAAAAGACTACCGGTATTATCAGCAAGGTAAGAAACCAGATTTCGCAGAAAACTGATATTACGGATTTTTTCCCGTGCTATAACATCTCTAAAAAGAATGGATTCAGAAACATTGCGTAAATACTCAAGTGCAAATGACTGCTCCGGGGGCAGCGAATGAAGAAAAGGAAGCCCGCCGCGCTCGAGATACAATAAGCAAGTTTGGACACTATTTTCCATGGTATAAAACTCAAGAAATTCCCTGTACGATAAAGGATGAATCTGTATTTGTATGCATCTTCCAGCCAAAAATGTTGATAACTCTCCGGAAAGCAAGTGAGCATTGCTCCCTGTACAGTATAAGTCACAGCAGTTCTCTGCAAATAGCGATTTTACTGCAGATTCAAAACTCTCAATCTCCTGAATCTCATCAATAAAAACAAAGTTATCGGCGGTATCCATGAGATGCGAATGAACATAATTATACAGTTCATCGGATGTTTTTATTGTTCTGCCGTCTCCGGTTTTGGTACTTAAATAGATACAGCGGGCGTTTGGTTTCAGTTCTTTAATATAATTTGCAATATCTTTTAGAATATAACTTTTCCCAGCCCTTCTCTGACCGGTAAGTACTTTTATGAGATGAGTGCCTATATAGGGTTCAATTTTTTTGAGGTACAAAGGTCTTCTAATTAAATCTGTATATATATCAATCATGTTTTATATAATATACCAATTACTTGTATTTATCAATCATATTTGATGAAAAATGTTAACACATCATTTGCTACCGTAAAAAAAAGTGCCCTTGCGCTAAGCACAGGTCGCAAGGGTAGTTTTCATGCTATATAATTTGGAAAAGGCTGAATAACAATATTCTTTTCGTGATTAACCCGCCAAAGATCTAGTTTACTCTGCATATTTATCCAGCTCTCAGGACTCGTATTAGTTGCCTTTCCTATTCTTACTGCCATTTCCGGTGTTAAATTTGTCCTGGCATTTATTAATTCTGATAAAGCCTTTCTTGAAACCCCCAATCTTAAAGCCGCCTCGGTAATTGTGATAGGTAATGCTTTTATAACATCTTCATATAATACTTCACCCGGGTGGGAGGGTTTTCTACTATTCATAAAGTATCTCCTAATGATAATCTTCATAGTCCACTAGAATTGCATCTTGATTGATAAACTCAAATGTAATTCTGCAATTTCCGTTTACAGATACAGCCCAGATTACATATAATTATACATAACAAGGCAATTCTCATAAAACCATTGCTCCAACCGGCAATACTGCTATTTAAATATGCGGTTACACTTTTTCTTCACTTGACGGTAATAGCCATGCCCTTTACAATTTGAACATGACGCTTGAACACATTATTACAAACCTGCATTCCTTATTCTCTTCCAGAAGTGATATTTTGTTTATTGTCGTATTCGGCTCAAGAGCCCGTAAAGAGGAGCATAAAAACAGCGATCTTGATGTTGGAATATATTATACCCGATCACCCGATCTTCTAACCCTTGGCGGAGACATAGCAGATATTGAGGAAGAACTTGGTATAAAAACCGATGTACTGGTGCTTAACGGAATCGCCTCTTCAAATCCTGAGCTTGCATATAATATTGCTTCGGATGCGGTGAGTGTTTTTGAAAAAGAGAAGAACATGATAACGGAATTTAAAACAAGGGCGTACACTTCCTACTTCGATTTTTTACCGGTTATAGAAAAGAGTAAACAGGACTTAACGCAAAGAGTACAGTATAATATGGTAGCGGAGGCTTTGTATGCAGAAGAAAATCCAAAGACTTGAAGAAAACCTTATTGTATTACAAAACATCTATGCACAACACAACCTTGAAAAAATTAAGACTGATACGGCCGTTCAATGGTCAATCCGCTACGGTATTATGGAATCTGTTCAGATTGTTATAGATATTTCCTGTGCACTTTGTTCCAAAAATAACCTGGGTTCTCCCAAAAGCTATGCCGACTGCATAAAAAAACTATCACAATTTTCGTATTTGAATCAAAATACCGCTTCCTCACTGGTAAAACTTGCAGGGCTGCGGAATATTCTAGTTCATGAATATGTAGAGATTGACATTGAAAGAATGTACGAAAACCTCTCAGACCTGGGTATTTTTAAGCAGTTTATTTCTGAAATATATAAGTACTTGCCGTAATATGGCTGCAGAATTTTCCTTCTGATAAAATAACCGCGAATAGACACGAATTAACGTTAATACATACGAATAGAAAGAATCTAGTAATCCTCAGATTATAAAGCTTATATTTGCTAACTAGAGAGGTGTATTTTTACGTGAACGTAGTGAACAAAGTAGAAATATCAACATAGCATTCTTAGATTGATTCAGTTATGAGGAAATTATATAGTATAGATTTATTCTTCAAGTATAGTTTTCCAATCTCGTCGGCCATATAATATTCTTAATACTGATACAGTTTTTTCATCCTCATTTATTGTATAAAATACCATATAATGCTTTACTACTAAAAATCTAATGCCTTTTTGACTAAGATACTGATCTTTAACTAATTGACAACAATATGGTGATGTTTCCAGTATTTTTACTTTACTCTGAATTTCATGTAATAGATTTTTTGCTGCAGTTGGAGATTTCAAAATGTTTGTAATATACTTCAATATTGAAAATAAATCTTCCTCTGATTTACCTGTAAATTGAACAGTGTACATCATAAACCTAAAGCATTATTAATCCGGTTAAACACAAGTTCACTTTTTGTGACCCGTCCTTCTTTAAGATCTGTTAACCCTTCATCAATTAAGGAGTATAATTCCATTTTTCCTGTCAAGTATTCATACGTCTCAATACTCATTACCGCAAGATCACCCTTGCCGTTTTTAGTTATGAATACAGGCTCTGTATATTTATGACAGATTTCCGAAATTTCTGAATAATTGTTTCTTAAATCAATACTTGGTCTAATTATCGGCATAACAGCCTCCATATCATTATTATACACTTATTATGATATTTTGGCAAGAAAGTTTCATTGTACAGTAGTTACACCTATAGTATTTTGAGAGTTTTTGTCGACTACTGCACAATCTCACGCCATCTGCCAAACTCCAAGTGCTTTAAAGCGGCGCATGAGCCACGAGCCATGAAGCACGAGCTGGCGCAGTGCTGATACTAATCATTTAACCCGCTACATTCCGAAGGAATGACAGCGGCGATACTAATCTATGAGCCCAATATTATTTTGGGTTGGGGTTAAGGGGAAGAATTCGATTATTGGCATGGATAATTAGATTTTTCGTAGTGAATATAATGAACGAGAAAAATCCAGTATCATAATTTCCTTACATTAACGACCCGAAGGGGCGTATGCCACCGGGATAGGTTTTGTCGATTGGCGAGTTTTGCGAAGCGAAACTCGGTAAGCAAGGGCAGCAGGGATGCTGCACTTGCGACCGTCGTAAAAGTTGGTTTTCCACCCCTAATTTCACATTGGCGTATACACTACCGCTAGTATCTTTGCTTTTTCGTTGTTTGCAGTATGCACATGGTGAGCTACGATAGAATCGTAGTAAATGCTCTCACCGGGTTTTAGAGTATAGGTATCCTTGCCGTATTTAATTTCTACAAGCCCTGACAAAACATAAATAAACTCTTCACCCTCATGGGATGACATTTTTATGTCCTGCTCGGAAGAACTCTCAATATCTATAACAAAGGGATCCATGTGGCGGCCGGCCTTGTTTTGTGCAAGGGAGTAAAAATCGAGGTCTGAGCTTACAGCGTTTGTTCGGTCGGAAAACCGTGCCACAGGTTTTTCTTCTTGAGTTCGAGTTACAACAGGACCAACATTTTCCTGATCGTCCATAAAGGTGCCGAGTCTTGTTCCAAGCACGCGGGCAATTTTTATGAGAGGGGTTAGACCGGGAATTAAGCTGCCGTTTTCGATGCTTTCGATGCTTTTAACGCTTAGATTGCTTCTTTCCGATACATCCTCTAGTGAGAGCTTCCTGCTTTCGCGGATAAGACGAACTTTATTACCGATTCTATTTTGTACTGACATGGTAAACCTCTTTGTAAGAATTTTAAAAACGCAGTTTAAAGACTACCACAGCTTTAGTGGAAATGCAAGAGTTTTAGTATTTGTGAAAAAATACAAGTGAAACGAAAGTGCTGTAGTCTCTATACGCAAGGGAAAATGTCCCATGATAAAATAGTTTCCTGTAAAGGAGGCAGAATGAAAAGGCTTCGGCCGTACATCTCTTCGTTTTACAAGAAAGGGGGAAAATTCGGAACTTGTTGCCTTATCAGCATGAATCCTCATACATAGAAAAAGCCGTTCCCTTAAAGAGAACGGCCCTTATCTTTCAGCTGAAACTCACTCGATCGTGTAGTCTTTTTTAAACGCTGTTTCTATTGTTGCAATATTTACGGGATTAAACTTTTTATTACGTGCCGATATTGCCTCATCCAGTGCATACTCAAACGGTTTTACACTCGAGACCATCTCGGGAAAGAGCTTTGCAAGAACGCCGAGGACAACCATGTTTGCACCTCTGTCGTTTTTGCACTCGGATGCAATATCGTTTGCAGGAAGAGCGAGCGACTTAATATCAGTTCGGGAGGGTTTAATATCAATTAAAGATGAATTATATATAAGAAGTCCGCCTGCTTTGAGCTGTTTTTCAAACTTTATCATGGAGGGCTTATTGAGGGCTATGACGACATCGGGGCTTTCTATAACCGGGGAGGCTACCTCATCGTCGGAAACTATAACTGAACAGTTTGCCGTTCCGCCTCTCATCTCGGCTCCATAAGAGGGAATATGAGACACATATTTTCCGTCATTCATGCCTGCAAGACAGAGAATTTTCCCTGCTAAAATTACACCCTGTCCGCCGAAACCTGCAAAAATTATTTCTTTTGTCATGTAATCCTTCCTTTATGCTTTACGCTGTGCGGCCGATGTTGTCTCGGGGGCTGCTGTGTCGGGTACAATTCCTGCAGGTATGTCGCGGAAAAGTTTTACAGGATAATACGGCTCCATAGCGGTTTTAACCCACTCGGCGGCCTTCACAGGATCCGCGCCCCAGTTTGTCGGGCACATGGAAAGCACTTCTACAAACGAGTAGCCCTTTCCTTCCTTCTGATACGTAAGCGCTTTTTTAATAGCAGCCTTGGTTTGATTAATGTGTTTTACATCATACACCGCAGTTCTTTCTATATAAACAGGCGCAACTAAAGTATCTAAGAGTTCGCATGCACGGATAGGATAGCCTACGTCGTCTGCCTTACGGCCGAAGGGGGATGTCTTGGTAACCTGCCCCTCGAGTGTCGTGGGCGCCATCTGGCCTCCGGTCATTCCGTAGATTGCGTTGTTAATAAAAATTACGGTGATGTGTTCGCCTCTGTTTGCCGCATGAATTGTTTCTGCAGTTCCTATTGCTAAAAGATCTCCGTCACCCTGATAACAGATAACGACCTTATCTTTGTGAACTCTTTTTAATCCCGTGGACACTGCAGGGGCTCTGCCGTGGGCGGCCTCGAGACCGTCAACGTCGATGTAGTTATAGGCGAGAACGGAACAGCCGACCGGAGCTACTAAAAGAGTTTCTTCGCGTATTCCTAATTCGTCAATAATCTGTGAAATCAATTTATGCACAATTCCGTGACCGCAGCCGGCACAGTAATGTGTTTTAACATCGCGTAATGCGTCTGGTTTTGTATATATTTTAGACATAGCTTTTTACCTTCTCAATAATTGCATCAACCTTTGGAAGTACGCCTCCCGGAGTTCCGTAAAAATCGACATCGTCAGGGTTCTTACCTGCGTTCAGTCTGATGTCGTCAACCATCTGTCCCATGCTCATTTCTACAGTGAGCACTTTTTTTGCGTTAAGAACAGCGTCTTTAAGCTCTTTTTTAGGGAAGGGCCAAAGGGTGATCGGACGGAAAAGGCCGACCTTAATGCCTTCTGCTCTGAGCATTTTTACCGCTTTCCGGCAGATACGGGCTGATGTTCCGTAGGCGGCTATTACAACGTCTGCATCAGCGCACATATAGGTTTCGCTCATCGTCTCTGTTTCGGACACTTGAGCGTACTTCTGTGCAAGATGAAGATTGTGTTTATATAATAAATCATCCGGAGCAAGTTTAAGGGATGCAATGGCACGACCCTTTCTTCCTTTGGCGCCGGTTAAAGCCCAGCTTTCTTTTGAGGGCAAATTTTTTACTTCTTCTGGAAGCACTAAGGGTTCAGACATCTGGCCGAGGTAGCCGTCGCCTAAAATCATTACAACCATACGGTACTTGTCGGCAAGGTCAAACGCCTTTACTGTGTGGTCTGCAAGTTCCTGAACGTTTCCGGGAGCTATAACGATGGTGTGATAATCCCCGTTGCCGCCTCCCCTCACCGCCTGATAATAATCGCCCTGGGATCCTGCAATGTTGCCGAGTCCCGGCCCGCCTCTCATCATGTTTACGACAACAGCCGGAAGTTCAGCTCCGGCAAGATAGGATAATCCTTCCTGCTTGAGCGCAATTCCCGGAGAAGAGGAAGAGGTCATGACACGGGCGCCGCCTGCAGAGGCTCCCATAACCATATTAATTGCCGCTACTTCGCTTTCCGCCTGCAGAAAGGTTCCGTTGATAGAGGGCATACGCTCTGCCATGTAGGCAGGAATTTCATTTTGAGGTGTAATAGGATAGGCAAAATAGTGTCTGCAGCCTGCTAATATTGCAGCTTCCCCTATTGCCTCATTCCCTTTCATTAAGATTTTTTTATTCATTATTAGTCTTCCTTAATAATATCGATTACCATATCGGGACATATTGTTGCACAAAATGTACAGGCAATACACTGATCTTCGTTAATACACACAGGATAATGAACACCCTGAGTATTTGTTTCTTTTGACATTTCTAAGATTTTTTTTGGACAGGCTGTTATGCATAAACCGCAGCCCTTGCATTTTTCGACGGATATTTCCGGTCTTCCCTTTGCCACACTATACCTCCAAGCCTCGTTCTGAGGCTAATTTTAACCCTGTAATAAAGCTCTATTATAGTAAACTGACTCATTTCTTACAAGCATACCAGGTTTAAAAATACATCATGAATACCATAGTAAGAAAACCTTCATTGAAGGTTCTATATAATAGACAAACAAAGTCGGTAAAAGTTGCGACAGTATAACACTTTTTGTCCTTTTGTATATAAAAAAGACCGATGAAGACAGCTTGATATCAGTATAAAAAAGAAGTACATTTATACTATGAATGATATTAACCGTAAAGAAATACAGGACGTACTCATAATTATTGATCAGCTGATTCCCCTTGTGGATCAGGCTGAAGACAAGTTCCGCAGCGCCCGAAACTGGGGCTTTCTCGATATACTCGGAGGCGGATTCATCGTTGACCTTATAAAGCACTCTAAGCTCGGCTCAGCAGGCGAAATAATGAACCGCATCAACTACCTTCTTCATGATCTTCAGCGGGAATTGAAAGAGGTTGTCATACCGACCGATTTTTCCATGAATACAGCAAGCTTTGCAACCTTCGCAGACTTTCTCTTTGACGAAATTCTAGCAGACGTATATATGCAGTCGAAAATTATGTCGAGCATGGAGCAGGTCCGCGAGCTTAGAAACCGCTTAGTTTATTTAAAAGATAAACTTATAACTCTGCAAAGACAGTAGCCGGACGCGATGTATTATCAGCCTAAAACAAAACTAACATCGCTCGGCTATATTTATGTGTCGAACATACTCTTTGCCGCAACTGCCCTCATTATCAGTCTGTTGTCCAAAGAATTTGACGGCTACTTTACAACGTTTTCGCGTTTTGCAGTCGGCTTAGTCATAGGACTCGTACAGCTCGCCGCAACAAAAACACCGTTTAAAATCGTGCATTTTAAGCCGTGGATAGGACGGGGCTTTTTCGGCTCTCTTGCAATGATGCTCTATTATGTATCGATTTCTAGCGGATCACCGGGACGTGCTACTTTTTTTAACAACACCTTTCCCATTTTCGTTGCAGTTTTTGCCATAGTTTTCTTAAAAGATAAGGTACGAATCGCAACCATCATCGGCATTCTGATAGCATTTATCGGTATGTACCTGGTGCTCTCAGACGATAAATCTTCAAGCCTCATTGCAAATATCATCGGAATTTCGAGCGGTTTTTTTGCAGGCATCTCGTATCATTTTAATAAAAGAGCCTCGCTCACCGAACACCCGATCGTTATTTACCTGGGAGTATGCATCGTAGGAATTCTCATGACGGGCTTTTCTGTACCTCAGGCGGTGAACCTCAATATGCATTCCGTGATTATCCTCATACTTGCAGCAGCAGGCGCCTACTTTGCCCAGATAGCCCTCACCATAGGGCTGCGCGACATTCCCATAACGGAGGGCAGCATTCATACCTTTGTAAAAATTCCTATGACAAGCTTGGGAGCCCTCATCTTTTTCCGCGATCCCATTACCATAGCCCTCATTGCAGGAACGGCTCTTTTGTTTACAGGGATTTTCTTTGACAGATTAGTTAAGGGGAGAAAATTACCACAGATAAACTCAGATAAACACAGATGAGGAGATAACAAATAAGAAGCTCACGCAAAGGCGCAAAGCCGCGAAGAGAGGTAAGAAAAGAAAACCACGGATGAACGGACACTGCGTGCAGTACAGAACACACAGATGAGGCGCGAGACTTCGCAGCACCGGTACTAATCAATAAGCCTCCATTTTCAAGATATGCGTGATTAAGAAAAAACCACAGAGCACACGGGCACTGCGTGCATCACGGATTACGCTGTTGTTAGGGCAGAGCTGAAGAGCAGAATTTTATGAGGTTTTAGGTCTCTTTCCGTGTGTTCTGTGTCCGCGAAGCGGTCTGTGTGGTCTGTGGTTACTATTTTCTTAACTTACAATTAATTACAGTAAAACAGACCGGGAATAACAATAAGCCTATTGAAATATCATATGTGTTTTCGTGTATTTCCAATCCTGTTTGACTGTGCAGTTTTTTATAAGGAATAGAAGAACCTCAGATAACCTTTCCGGTTTTCTTACTCCCCTGCTCTACCCTCTTCATCTTCTTAATCTGTGGAATCTGCGGATAGTCAGTTATAATGCATTCAAATAATCTGTGTACATATTGTTCTAATTATTATTTAGTGAGCAGATACGGTAAATGGATTCCATAAGGGAACACTGAAAATGCTTCGCGAAAGCGGTAAATATGAAGGATACAGGCAGATAACTGCTCCTTTTCCCATTTTTACTCCGGTTTTTTCCAAAGAGCGAAATCCTTTTGTCATTGAAAGATCGGGATTTGCAGTTTTTTTTATTTCTACGGGATGAACAAGACCCTCATATTCCATCAGAATATCTATTTCATGTTTTTCTTTATCTCTATAAAAATATAAAGGCGGTATTTTTCCATTATGAATCCAGCTTTTTAATACTTCTGAAACAACGTAAGTTTCAAAGATGGATCCGTTCATAATTCCATCCATTAGTGTTTCTGCAGTTTTCCAGCCGGTTAAAAAACAGCAAAGTCCGGTATCCAGAAAATATAACTTTGGTGTTTTTATAGCTCTATTTGTCAAGTTCGAAGACCACGGCTGCAGAAGATACACTACTCCGGATGTTTCTAAAATACTTACCCAGCTTTTTACGGTATTAACACTCACACCGATATCCCGCGAAACATCGTTATAATTTAAGAGCTGACCTGTACGGGAAGCAAGCACCCGCATGCACTCAAAAAAAGAGTGCTGTTCCTTAACCCTTAGAAGAGAACGAACATCACGTTCAAGATAGGTTTGTATATATGATGAATAAAAGGTTTCGGTATCTGTTTGAGGCCGTGAATATAATGCAGGATATGAACCGCGCAAAAAACGGGCATACAGTGTTTTTAGTGAGTAATCAGTTTTTTCTTCTGTATCATTTTCACCCGATATGGGCAGTGATTCGGGGATAATGAAGGGCGCAATATCTGGAGTAAAATTAATCTCACTCTGAGACAAACCCTGAAGCTGTAATATACCGACTCTTCCTGCAAGACTTTCAGATATATGATGCATCATGGAAAATTGCTGTGAGCCTGTAAGCCAGAATAATCCGGATTTTTGTTCCCGGTCGCACATTATTTTTATATAGGGGAAAAGTTCCGGGGCATACTGGACCTCATCAATCAATATGGGAAACCGGTATGTTTGCAGGAAAAGTTCCGGATCTGTTTTTGCCAGGTGTCTAACTTTCATGTCATCAAGGGATATGTATGATCGTTTTAACGATTTTTCTAATTCCATACACTGCAAAAACAGCGTTGTCTTTCCAACCTGCCGGGGTCCCGTTATGAGAACAACAGAAAACGATTGGGATGTTTCAAGTACTTTTTTTTGGAGTGTACGAATATAGTACTGTTGATGTGAATCATTCATAATTACATTATACGACTATTTTGCAATATTTTCTATTATTTCTTGACTATTATGCAATTACATTGCATAAATACCGACTTTTTCTTGTAAAATTTGAATTTTTCTCGCATTTCAAAGCTTGTTATATTGTTTTTTAAAGAAATAGAAAATTACCACAGCTATCACCGAAATGAAAGATTTGACAATCCGCAGATGACGCACGATACTTCGCTGTGCCCACAATAATCAATAAGCCTCCATTTTCAAGATATGCGTGATTAAGAAAAAACCACAGAGCACACGGGCACTGCGTGCGGCACGGAGCACACAGATAGCCGGTGAGAATTCTTCCATGCATTCTCACCTTCTCGAGTATTTTACTTCGCAAAAACTCTCCAGTCGTAGAAACTATCTCCGGCGTCATACGCCCCTTCGGGTCGTTAATACAAGAAAATTATTATACTAGATTTTTTCTCGTTCATACTTCACTGCGAAAAAACTGATTATCCATGCCGATCTTCTTGCTCCCTTGTTCTACCCTAACATCTGTGTTGCCAAAGCTCGTAAGAGCTTAAGGCGCCGTGTGCATCTGTGGTTTAAATTCTTCAGCCTTCTTCAGCTCTACACTAACATCCGAGTCATCCGTGTCCGCGAAGCGGTCTGTGTTGTCCGTGGTTATTCTTCATCCTTCGTCAGCTTCATCCTCTTCATCTGCGTCATCTGCGGATACTATACCCATTACCAAGAAGCTTTTTCTTACCCCGCTTTCTTGCAAAAGAAGGTTATAGCCTTTATACTCACTATGATGAATACAAAAGGAGTATTTGAAACCCTTCCAGAAAACTTTTTCTCGCCTCTTGCAAGCCCAAAAAAGGAACACTATGCGGCCCTCCTTATTGTATTTTACCGGCTTTTTCAGGAATCTTCTCACGGGATTGAAAGGCCTGTTCTAATGGCGCGC
>Ga0116148_1001498_pt1 | contig 25241 bp, 23 predicted proteins | sample AD_UKC055_MetaG_FD_89786 | JGI IMG/M metagenome (GOLD analysis project Ga0116148, IMG submission 89786) | Active sludge microbial communities of municipal wastewater-treating anaerobic digesters from USA - AD_UKC055_MetaG | ecosystem: Engineered > Bioreactor > Anaerobic > Digestate | place: USA... | reverse complement strand
TAGTTTTTATAATGATGACTTATAATAACTATATGTTAAAATGTATCTAACTGTATTAATCAGATATAATCTGATACAGGCTTAAGGTGTTATTATGAGTGTGTTTGAAAGATTGATGTTGGGATTTATATTTGCTGCCGCGCCAGCTTTAGCATTGTTTAATGTTGGTTGGCATCTTTTTGATATGCTATATGATGGTAAATATATAGTTTTAGGAGCAATTGCAGGACTTGTGATAGGAATACTGATTGATATAGTCTTCTTCAGGAAAGTGCTTTTGAATGCATATAATGCAGGCTTTATAATTCCGATTTTTATTTATGTTTTTTATATGCTTTGCTTATTTCTTTGTTTTAAGAAGCTGCCTGTTGCTGGTTTGGTTATAGGTATAATGGCAGGTTATTATGAAGGTAGAAAACTATTTCATTACAAAGCGAATTCTTTCGAATCAAGTTACAGGATTGAAAGGACAGCCCAATTAACCTCTACAGGAATAGCGGTATACTGTATGGGGAGTACCTTTATCATATTCTCTCAATATGATGATACTTTAACTGCTCTTAAACAGATATTTAATATTAGTTCGTTAAATATCAAAGTATGGATGGTGCTTGCTTCAATTATACTTTTTAGTATAATCCTTATATTTTTACAGTTTTGGCTTACAAAAAAAACTGCTATATATGCAATAAGAAAGGAATCTAAAAAATGAGGAAAATTGATATCCACGTTCACAGTAGGATATACTTAACAAAAGAAGAGGAGAAATCTGTCTTATACAGGCCAGGGACAGAGAAACTTACTTATGCGACACCTGAGCAAATTCTAGAATTTTATAAAGAATTAGGTGTTGAAAAAGGCGTGCTTCTGCTTAGTGAGGCTCCTGAAGGAATGCATTATACTTCAACAAATCAAGAAGCAATGAGGATAGTTAGGAAGTACCCAGGACTTTTTTATTGGTTTTGCAGTATAGATCCAAGATGTGAAACCAATAGAGAGGACACTGACCTTTCATATTATATAAATCACTTTAAGAAGTATGGTGCAAAAGGAATAGGAGAAGTAACTGTAAAACTTCCATTTCTTGATGATAGAATGCAGAATCTATTTAGGCATGCAGAACTCTGTGAAATGCCTTTACTTTTTCATGTAGGAACTGATTATAGTTCATATGGAATATATGATGTATTGGGACTAAAGCAATTAGAAGAAACCCTTATAAGATTTCCGAAGCTTATTTTCATAGGACATTCACAGCCTTTCTGGGCTGAAATAGGCGCAGGTATAGAAGAAAAAGACAGAGACGGATATCCCTCAGGACCAGTAAAGAAAACTGGCAGAGTAGTTGAATTAATGAGAAAATATAATAATTTGCATGCAGATTTATCAGCAAATAGCGGTTATAACGCTGTAACAAGGGATCCTGATTTCGGATATGCTTTTTTAGAAGAATTCAAAGACAGGATATATTACGGAACTGATATATGTTCATCAAGAAAAGAAAAGTCTTTTCAATTATCAGACTTTCTTTATCAAGGATTAGAACAGAATAAATTAAGTGAATCAGCATATAATAAAATATGCAGAGAAAATGCTTTAAGGATATTGGAAAGATGAGGCTAGCTATGAAAAGAATTGATATGCATATACATTCAATCATGCATTATGATGAGTATGAAAAAGAAAGTGATATATTAAGACCATATCCGAATACAGGCACATTTGCAACTCCTGAGGAGCTAAAACCTGTTTATGCAAGATTAGGTATTGAAAAGGGAGTTCTTCTGCCGATAGTATCGATGGAAGGTCAGCACAGGATGATGAGTAATGAAGAGATATACAGGATAGTATGCGCATACCCAGATATGTTCTATTGGTATTGTAATGTGGATCCTAGATGCCACACCAATAGTAATGATACGGATCTTGGATATTTTATAGAGCATTACAAAAAATTAGGGGCAAAGGGCATCGGTGAAGTTACGAGCAAACTAGCATTTGACGATCCTAAAATGAGGAATTTGTTTTATCATGCTCAAAAATTAGATATGCCTTTACTTTTCCATATCGGAGCAGATAAAGAACCATATGGTATTTTTGATGAACTAGGTCTTCCATTACTTGAACGAACTCTTAATGATTACCCTGATCTTAAATTTATAGGTCATTCAGCTTCATTCTGGTCTCATATAAGCAAGGATGTAAAAGAAGAGACACGTTCATCGTACAACAAAGGTCCTGTTGTTGAAGGTGGAAGGATACCTGAGCTTATGAAAAAATACCCTAATCTTTATGCTGACATTTCAGCAAATAGCGGTTATTATGCTATAACAAGAGATCCTGATTTCGGATATGCCTTCTTAGAGAAATTTCAGGACAGGCTTTTCTATGGTACTGATATCTGTGCCCCTAGGGAATATGTTTTTTTCAACATGGTTAATTTTTTGGATGACGGGTATAGAGAAAACCGTTTAAGCAAGGCTGCATATGAAAAAATAAATAGATTTAATGCTGAAAATATACTAAAATGACAGTATTTTGTTAGTAAATTTGAAATATTGCTATTAATTTTGATTATTTTATCAATAGGTATTGCTAAAATTGAAATAATGTGTATAATCTTATTGAGATTGGATATTGGTAACTATGATTATTACAAGAAATACTGTGCAAAGGGAAATTATTTTACAAACTGTTATGAATATGGATAGTCATCCATCTGCTGATGAAGTATATGAAAAATTAAAATACGAGAATCCTTCAATAAGCAGAGCTACAGTTTATAGGAATTTAGAATTATTAGCAAAGCGGGGCAAGATACTTCATATTGAAATACCTAAAGGAGCGGATTGCTTTGATTTCAACACTATTGAACATCATCATATGCGTTGTGACATTTGCAGAAAGGTATATGACATAAATATTTTAAAAATACCCAAAATCAAGTATGACAAAATTGATTCAAGCGGGTGTATAATCAACGAATATACTATATCATTTAAAGGCATATGTCCGAATTGTCAAAAATAATAAAAAAGGAGAAATAAATGAAAGATTTAAAAGGTACAAAAACAGAAGCAAACCTAAAAGAAGCTTTTGCTGGAGAATCAATGGCTAGGAACAAATACACTTATTTTGCTTCAAAAGCAAAAAAAGATGGATATGTACAAATAGCTAATATTTTTGAAGAAACTGCGAATAATGAAAAAGAACATGCGAAAATTTGGTTCAAGTTACTTAACGGAATAGGCGAAACTACAGATAATCTTTTGCACGCAGCTGAAGGCGAGAATTATGAATGGACAGACATGTATGATAGATTTGCAAAAGATGCAAAAGCAGAAGGTTTCAGTGAAATCGCAATGCTTTTTGAACAAGTTGCTAATATAGAGAAGGAGCACGAGGAAAGATACAAAAAACTTCTTGCTAATATAAATGATGGTTTGGTATTCTCAAGAGATAGTGAAATGATATGGCAATGCAGTAACTGCGGACATATCGTTATCGGTAAAAAAGCCCCGCAACTATGTCCTGTATGCTCACATCCAAAAGATTACTTTGAAATAAGAGCAAACAATTATTAATCTATGATAAATAAGCTTTACCATAAAAGACGGATTACACCGTCTTTTATTTCTATAATTTCTTAATTTTAAATTGCTTACATTGAGGTAATAATTTTAACAAGTTAAAATCAATACTTTCCAGCCTTTTTTACTGTTTCAACGATAATTTTGAAATTTTCAAGACTAACGCTATTTGGTATTGAATGATCTGAAGAGAAAATATAACCACCATTTTCCTTTAATATAGGGACATTTTGGTTTATAGCTTGTGTAACTTCATCCACTTTATCCCAAAGAACAGCATTTAATCCTCCATGTAGAACAAGCTTGTCTCCATATTTCTTTTTTAAGTAAATCGGATCCATTCCAGCTTTTATTTCTAGTGGATTTAAAGCATCAACTCCGATTTCTACTAAATCATTTACAAAACTCATAACATCACCGCAGGAATGCAGATGAGCATAAATGCCTTTATTGTGAGCCCAGTCAACTGCTTTTTTATGAAAAGGTTTTAAAATCTCCCTGTATGTTTCTATAGAGAAAAAAGTTGTATTTTTATAACCCATATCATCATACCAAAAAATGGAATCGAATCTGTAACCTTTGTCCCATAGAAGATCAAAATGCTTGATGCAGGAATTTAAATATGTGTCAAACATATCCATGACCCACTCTGGTTCTTCCAACATAGCTATCAGGATGGTTTCTGTTCCGCACATCCATGAATGAGTGACATCGAATCCAAACCAGAACCCTGCTTCTAACCAGTGTCCATTAGCAACCCATTCTGGATATACCCTCTCATAGCGTTCCCAATTTATTCTATCAGAACCTTCAAGCATTCTTTTCTTAGTTTCTTGAAACCAGATTTTAGATGTATTAACTTTATAATCAAGGAATTCCGGTGTGGAGTCTTCTTCCTTGAATTTTCTTAATGTAACTCCGTAACTTGTTGTATATATTTTCTGTTTATCATCTTCTTCAATAATTTTCACTTCATATTGGGGTGAAATATCCACATTAAATTTCGATACCTTATCTACTTTGAAATAATCTCTCCAATCAGCATTTTCAGGCATTCCTTCTCTTTGCCATCTTTTGATTGTACCTTCCCAAGGGGCATCAATTATAGGTATCCTATCAGCTTCTTTATGTTGAAACATTCTTAGAAATCTTTCTTTAGAGGTCATTTCTTTCATATTCTGGTCTCCTTGAATACTGTTTTATATTAGTATACTATACTATATTAAAGATAGTGATGTATAATTTTTATATGAACAAAGAATTATTATATGAACAATGGAAAAAAGAAGAGAAAACGCTTTTTACAGGATGGGACTTTTCCCATATATCTTCTGCATATGAGTGTTTTGACACTCCTTGGGATTATGAAAGTATTGTAAAAATATTTTTAAAAGAAGATATGATGCTTTTAGATATGGGAACAGCAGATGGAAAAGTATTGCTGAAATTCAATCATCCTTTTAATAAAACATGGGTCACAGAATGTTATCCGCTAAATGTGGAAATAGTAAAAACAAAACTGATTCCTCTTGGAATACGTCTTTGTGAAGTTGATAATGATAACAATCTGTTACTGGATTCATGCTATTTTGATATTGTCATTAACAGGCATGAGTCATACAATCCCAATGAAGTTTTCAGAATCTTAAAAAATAATAGTATATTTATAACACAGCAGGTAGGAGGAGACAACAATATATCTTTATCTTCCAAGCTTATAGAAGGATATAAACCAGCATATCCAGATCATACTCTTGATAATGAGAAAGATAAATTATTAGGAGCAGGATTTAAAATTATTTATAGCAGTGAAGTTGTATTACCTTCTATTTTTTATAGTGTTAAAGCTATAATATATTATGCGAAAGCAGTAGAATGGGAGTTTCCGGGCTTCAGTGTAGACAAAAGTCTAGACAAATTATTTATGCTACAGGAGGAAATTGAAGAACATGGATATGTATCAAGTAATGAGTCTAGGTTTATAATAGTAGCTATAAAAAGCGAGTGACTGATTTTAACGATAATTTTGAAAGGATTAAGAAATGATTAATGGAAATTTAGATGGGACAGGGATACCATCCTGCTTGGATGATTATTTAAAAAGATCTATCGAGTTAATGAAAAATTTGGATGTGAAAAGCCCAGTAGGCAGAGTAATGGTTGATGGCGATGATTTTTACTACACTGTTATGGAAGTAGAAGTAAATCCAATAAGTGAAATCAAATTCGAAATGCATAAGAAGTATATAGATATACATTACCTTATTAAAGGTAGTGAGAACATAGGAATAGCAAATGGAAGAAAATTAGGGATTTTAGTTCCATATCTGGATGATAAAGATTGCTCTTTTTGCAAAGATGGAGATTCTATGAGTATTATTTCAATGGAAGAAAAGGATTTTTGTGTAATTTATCCCTATGAGGCTCATAAACCAGGCGGAATGTCAAGAGAATTCGGTAAAATTAAGAAAGCAGTATTTAAAATAAAGATATAAGTTATTGTTTAAAAAACAAAAACTGGTATAATAAAAAAGTTATAATCTGTCTAGATAGGCAGAATAAACAAATGTAGCAAGGTAGGAAGGTAGGAATAAAAGATATGCCGATTACGCAGATTCTTGAGAAGAATGCCAGGCTGTACGCCGATGATGTATGTTTAGTAGAGATAAGTCCTGAATTGCAAGAAAAACGTGAAGTGACATGGAAGGAATTCGAGCTTATTGAAACAAATCCAAAAGAGCATTACCGTAAAGAAATAACATGGAAAGAATTTGATGATAAAGCCAACAGATTCGCAAATTATCTTATTCAAAATAATATAAACAAAGGTAAAAAAGTAGCTATTCTGCTTATGAACTGTATTGAGTGGCTACCAATATACTTTGGAATACTTAAGACTGGAGCATTAGCTGTTCCATTGAATTACAGATACACTGCAGAGGAAATAAGATACTGTTTAAATTTATCAAATACTGACTGTCTGATATTTGGTAATGAATTTATTGGCAGAGTGGAAAGTATAAAAGAAAAGATAAGTCACATAAAACCTCTAATTTACACAGGAGAAGACTGTCCAGATTTTGCTGTAAGCTATGAAGAATCTGTTAAAAATTTCTCATCTGTTTCACCATCAGTAGAAATTTTTGATGAAGATGATGCTGCTTTATATTTTTCTTCAGGTACAACCGGATTTCCTAAAGCAATACTTCATTCACATTCCAGCCTTGTCTCATCCTGTATAACAGAAAATGCTCATCACAAGCAGACAAGACAGGATAATTTTTTATGCATACCACCTTTATACCACACTGGAGCGAAGATGCACTGGTTCGGGAGTTTTTTAGTGGGAGGAAAGGCAGTTCTTTTAAGAGGAGTAAAACCTAAATGGATTCTTAAAGCAGTTTCTGAAGAAAATATATCTATTGTGTGGCTTCTTGTACCATGGGCACAGGATATACTTGATTGTATAGAAAGAGGGGAAATCAACCTTGATGACTATAATCTTAAGCAATGGAGACTGATGCATATTGGTGCTCAACCTGTACCCCCAAGCCTTATCAGACGCTGGAAAACATATTTTCCAAATCATGATTATGATACTAATTATGGTCTTAGTGAATCAATCGGTCCTGGCTGCGTACATCTTGGTATTGAAAACATCCATAAAGTAGGAGCTATAGGAGTTCCTGGATATGGTTGGATGACAAAAATAGTTGATGATAAAGGTCAGGATGTGAAAGACGGAGAAGTAGGCGAGCTTGCTGTAAAAGGGCCTGGAGTAATGAGATGTTATTATAATGATAAGGCTGCAACAGATGCTGTATTGAAAGACGGATGGCTTTATACAGGTGATATGGCGAAAAAAGACAATGATGGATTTATATACCTTGTAGATAGAAAGAAAGACGTCATAATTACTGGAGGAGAGAATATATATCCTGTACAGATAGAAGATTTTTTAAGAAGCCACAAAGCAATTAAGGATGTCGCAGTTATAGGTTTGCCGGATAAGAGGGTCGGGGAGATTGCAGCAGCTATCATAGAGTTGAAAAAAGGTTATGAATGTACAAAAGAGGAGCTTGATGTTTTTTGTGAAGCTCTACCAAGGTATAAAAGACCTAGAGCGATAATTTTCGATAATGTTCCTAGAAACCCAACTGGTAAGATAGAAAAACCTAAGATAAGGGAAAAATACTGTAAGATTAGCGTTGTGGAATTACAGATAACAACCTAAAGATCTTATTCATATTTGAAAAATCTAAAAAAACAGATTAATATATATACAGATTATTAAACGGTACTGTATAATTGATATATAATGTAAAAGGCCGATATAGAGGAGAGCCATGTTTAATCAGATAGATTGGTTAGAGCAAATAAAATATTTCAGTTTGGAATTGTCCAGTCCTCTTGCTGTAATATCTGCAATTATAGATATAGCAATAGTCTCTTACCTTGTATATAAGCTGATGATTTTTGTAAAGGAAATAAGAGCATGGAGCCTTCTTAAAGGTGTTTTGGTAATTGTTCTAGTTGCTATAGTAAGCAGTCTTTTAGGCTTACAGATTATGACCTTCCTATTTAGCAATATTCTTACCTTTGCAGCTCTATCAATAGTTGTTTTATTCCAACCGGAAATAAGGAAGGTGCTTGAAAGACTTGGAACAAGCGAAATCACTCATTTCTTTTCAAATACAGGATCTGATGAGACTCTAAAGACGACAGCAGTTGTTGAAGAGATTGTTAAAGCATGCAAGAATATGTCTGAACAATATATTGGTGCTCTTATAGTAATAGAGAAGTCAACCAAGATAGGTGAATTCATAAATACAGGTGTACAAATGAATGCAGATGTGACAAGAGAGCTTTTAGAAAATATTTTTGTACCGAAAACACCTTTACATGATGGTGCTGTGATAATTCGCAAGGACAAGATAGTTGCTGCTGCGTGCCTTCTTCCATTAACTGACAATCCTAATCTGAGCACTGAGCTTGGCATGAGGCACAGAGGCGGATTAGGCATTACAGAAGTATCTGACGGTATTGCAGTTATTGTCTCTGAAGAAAGCGGTAAAATATCCTATGCTTCAAATGGCGGTCTTGTAAGAAACCTGAATTCAGATTCCCTGCGTAAAGCGCTTCTTATGAATCTAGTAAAAGAAAAGAAAGAAAAAACCAAGATAAGTAAGATTATTGGAAAGGCTAGGAAAAATGTGGAGTAAGCTAAAAAAGAATCTTTTCTTTAAGGTTTTAGCGGTAGTTATTGCCATAATTATATGGTTTATAGTCTCTGTTAATAACAATCCTGTAGAGGTAAAAACTATTTCCATTCCGATTCAGATACAAAATGAAAGGAATCTTACATTAAGAAATCTTAAAATAGTAAACAGTTTTGATAACTTTATAGATATTCAGATAAAAGGCGCGGCTACTGAAGTGAGTAAGGTTGTTGCTTCGGATTTTTCTGCATATGTCGATTACACTGAGATAATAAATGAAAATGTTACAGAACTCACTGTGAAAGGAATTAATTACAACGGAAATGCGAAAATTACATTTTCCAATAAAGAAGAAGATGCAAAAAAAATAATAAAAGTAGAAAGAATTACATCTTCCGAGTTCCCAGTAACTGTAAAGTTTAACGGTGCTTTAATGGAAGGATATGAACTTGTAGCTTATTCGGTTACTCCTAATATACAGTCGATAAGCGATGTTACTTCTATGATAGTAGGTATAGGAAGCATACAGGTGGACATAGATCTTGATAATGCAACACAGTCTTTCACTTTGAGAAAAGCCTGCGTTGTTTATGATAAAAGCATGCGTATTATGAATGAATATACAAATACTATTACTGTTGATGTTAACGTTATCATAGGCAAGAAAGTCAACATATCAAGCAGATTATCAGGAACATCAGATCTTAATGAAAATTACATGTATATAAGCAATTCATTGGAATATAGTCAGGCAATTATTGTGGGTGACAATTCTGTAATAAAAGATATCAATACGATTTATACAAAAACAGTGGATATTTCTGGAAAAACTGAGTCATTTGCATACGAAGCAGAACTTGATGTACCTTCAAACATCAGAGTATACACCATAAATAATGTTCTGAATGCAAACAACAAAGTACGTATGAATATTATTATCGAGCAATTAATAACAAAAAAATTTGAATTTGGTATAGAAGAATTAACTATCAGGAATAAGAATATCCTGCAAGAGTATACATTAAAAGAAGATATTTTCAGTCTGACATTAAAAGGACGCGCATTAACAATATCAACAATAACAAAAGAACAGATTACTCCATATATTGATGTTCTTAATTTAGATGACGGTGCTAAGAAGTTAAAAGTAAATATACTTTCTCTTGGCAGCAATATAACATTATCTGATTCTTCTGTACTTGAGGTATATATTGAAACAATTGCTACATATTCTATTGACAGCAGTAAGATTGTGCTGACAAATGTAGATAACAATCTTAGTTATTTTTTACAAGCTGAAACCTTTAATATGAAGCTGGTCGGTCTTGGTAATGATATATCTAATACTGATATTTCAGAAATGAAATTCTATATAAACGTACAAGATCTTACCGAAGGCATGCATATTGTAGATGTTATTGTAAGAGATAGTAATCTTCCACAAGGTGTAAGGCTTTATGAGGATATCCAGATTGCGGTCAATGTGACCAGACAGTAGGGAGCGCATGGGAAAATTTATACTAAATGAAATAAATGTTCCTGTAAAGGAAGCATATGGTGCTGATATAAAAAGTATCGTTCTGGAAAAGGCATACTCAATAGTTAATGATAGAAACATACGATTTATTTCATTTGAAAAAAAATCTATTGATGCTCGACATCCAGGCAATATCTGTTATGTTATCAGTGCGGTATTTGAAGCAGAAGATGCTTTAATAACTAGAAAGAATCTTAAGGAATATAAATCTTTTGAATATGGCACACTTATCACTGGAAATATTAAGATAAAAAGTCCGGTTATAATCGGAGCGGGACCAAGCGGATTATTTGCTGCATATCTTTTGTCTGAATATGGTTTTAAACCCATTATTATTGAGAGAGGAAAAGATATTGAAAGAAGACATAATGATGTAATATCTTTTTTTAATAACGGTAATCTGAACACTGAATCAAATATTCAGTTTGGAGAAGGTGGTGCAGGAGCATATTCAGATGGCAAGCTTGTTACAAGGATAAACGACCCAAGATGCTCTTTTGTCCTAAATATACTGCATGAAATGGGAGCAGATGAATCCATCCTATATGATGCCAAGCCACATATAGGCTCAGATATCTTAAAAACTGTTGTATCTTCAATAAGAAATAAAATTATAAAAAATGGTGGCACGTTCATGTTTGATACCAAAGCGACAGATATTTCTTTTGACATAAATAACAGAATCTGCGGTATTACGGTTAATTATGAAACATATATTGAATGTGATGTAGTTGTATTAGCGATTGGACATTCAGCACGTGACACATATGAGATGCTTTTTAAAAAAGGAATTAGCATGTCCTCAAAACCTTTTTCTGTCGGTTACCGAATTGAGCATCTTCAAGCTGATATAAATGAATGCAGATATAAGAAGCAAGCGAAATATATACCATATAATGCAGAGTATCAGCTTTTTGATAAAACAAGTGATAAGGGTGTTTATACATTCTGTATGTGTCCGGGAGGGTTTGTAATTAACGCTTCATCAGAAGAAGGCTGTCTTGCAACAAATGGTATGAGTTTTAAAGATAGATCAGGCATAAATGCAAATAGCGCATGGGTAGTATCTGTTGATAAATCTGATTATGGTTCAGACCACCCTCTAGCAGGTATAGAATTTCAAAGAATTATTGAAAAGAAAGCATTTGAAATAGGTAATGCGAACTATGTTGCAGGAGTTCAGAGCTTAAAAGGGTTTATTGAAAAAAAAGTAAAGAGATCAAACAGTATTACTCCAACTATTAGACCTGGTTTTATATATGCGGACCTAAGCGGTATATACAGTGAAAAACTGTATTCATCATTGTGTTCGTCGATAACCTCATTTCAAAAGAAACTCAATTGTTTTGATAAGGGAGTGTTGACTGCTTGTGAGACACGTACAAGTTCACCTGTAAATATTGAAAGGGAAGAAGATTTTTCAGCAAAAGGTTACACAAACCTTTTTCCATGCGGTGAAGGATCAGGCAAAGCGGGGGGGATAATGTCTGCTGCAGTGGATGGTTTAAAAATTGCTGAATCGATAATAAAAAAGTTTATAATTTAGGTTTGAAGGAGGTAGGGAATGGGTAAAATTTTCGGTACAGATGGCGCGAGGGGTATAGCTAATAAGGAATTGACAGTTAGCCTTGCATTTAACTTGGGAAAAGCTGGAGCTTTTGTATTGGCAGGAGAAAGCAATCATTTACCTAAGATACTTATCGGAGCTGATACTAGGATTTCATCTGATATGCTTATGTCAGCCACAGAAGCGGGATTATGCGCTATGGGTGCTAATGTGATAAGAGCAGGCGTAGTGACTACTCCTGCAGTCGCATATCTTACTAAACTATATTCTTGTGATGCAGGTATTGTAATATCCGCTTCACATAATTCATATGAGTATAACGGTATTAAGTTCTTTAACAGAGATGGATTCAAGCTTCCTGACGAGACAGAAGACCAGATAGAAAGGATAATTACTGGAGAAGGCGGAGGAAGCATTAAAACACATGATGCGATTGGCAGGATATATAAAGAGGTACAGTGCATCAAAGCATACTCTGATTTTCTGTTAGGACAATGTAGTTCTAATATTTCTAAGCTAAAGGTGCTTCTTGATTGTGCTAACGGAGCAGCAAGCGAAATCGCACCTGATGTTTTTAAAAAAGCAGGATGCAATATTTCACATATCTATTCGCAACCTAACGGATTGAATATTAATAAGGATTGCGGATCTACACATATCAGTAGTTTAGCTAATGAAGTTGTAAAGGGTGGTTTTGATATAGGTTTCGCTTATGATGGCGATGCTGACAGGTTGCTTGCTGTATCAGAAAAAGGTGAAATTATAGATGGCGATGTGCTAATGTCTGCTTTGACGCTTTTTTTGAAAAATAAAGGATTACTATATAAAGATACTTTAGTGGTAACTGAAATGAGTAATATGGGTGTAGATGTATTTGGAAAAAAGAATTCTGTCAAGATAGTAAGAACAAAAGTTGGAGACAGGTATGTGGTAGAGGAAATGCAAAAAAGCGGTTATGCTATCGGCGGAGAACAGTCAGGACATATAATCCTGCTTCCATTCAGTACAACAGGTGATGGTATTCTTGCATCATTGAAAATTGCTCAAATACTTGCAGAAAATAAATTAAAAGCAAGCAACTTTTTTGAAATCATGAAACCTCTTCCACAGGTGTTAATTAATGTAAGAATTAACAATGAAATGAAAACCGAACTGAAAAATGATAATGAGATTCAAACATTATATAGAAAAGTTACAGACGAGCTTGATGAGAATGGAAGAATAGTACTAAGGGTTTCAGGAACAGAACCCGTTATTAGGGTTATGATAGAAGGTGAGGATCTCGAACTCATCGAAAACAGGGCTAAGCTTATAGCTGATAAGATAAAACAAAAATTAAATTAACAAAAATTGAATATTTTGCAATTGTGTTATTCATATTCTTCATAATGAATACTCATGAACAAGTAAAAAGCAAGTATTAATAGGGTAAAAAGCCATATTTACATAAATTGTGTCTTAAATGTGAACTCAACATGAAAAAATGCGTTGACACTCTTTCATACGCGTGATATTATGTTTAAAACTTTAGTTATAAAGATTTACTATTATGAGGAGGTAAAATTATGAAGTTTAAAACAAAGAGTATACTTAGCATCATGCTTGTAGTGATTCTTTGCATAGGTATGTTAGCAGGTTGTACGCCAAAAGCTAAAAAAGGCGAAGCTACCATACTGACTCCACTGGTTGTCGCATACGATCCTTTCAGTGGCAAGTTCAGCCCATTCTTCGCAGACACAGCATATGATGTTGATGTTGCTGGGATGACACAAGTTGGACTTATGACAACAGATAGGGTAGGCGGTGTTATTTACAACGCAATAAAGGGAGAAACGGTTAACTATAATGGAACCGATTATCTCTATAAAGGCGTTTCTGATTTAAAAGTCACATATGACGAGAAATCAGACACTACAGTTTATCGTGCGACTATCAGAAATGATGTTGCGTTTTCAGACGGACATATAATGGATATCGATGACGTTTTATTCACATATTACGTTCTTTGCGATCCTTCATATACCGGATCAACAACGTTATCATCATACAATATACTTGGTTTACAGAACTATCAGACACAGACAACTGATGCAGTTTATGACAAGTATGTTGAAATAGTTGATGCAATCTACGCTGCAGGCGAAGACCATGAATGGTCAGCATCAGACACTTGGACAAAAGAACAGCAGGATGGATTCTGGGCTATTCTTAATGATGAGTGGAAAAATGACGTCGGAGCAATAGTTAATTATGTTATTGCAAAGTACCTTGCATATGCAGACCAAGGATACTTCCCATACTCAAGTGCTGAAATTTCAGCTTCTGAAGGCATGAAGATAGCATTTGCTATGAGAATGTGGGGATTTGCTTCACCGGAAGGAACTACTCTTAAAACAGCAGTTCTTGAAAAAACATTTGATATGGCTGCAGGGCAATTTCCGACATTGGACGATTTCTTCCTGGAAACAAAAGAAGCTTATGGCGGAAACCCGGAAGAATATTGGGATGTTGAAGCAGCTGATGATACTGATGTAGTTTCTCCAGCAAAGTCAAAATTCATATATGAATACGGCTCAAAAGACGAAGCTATGGGAACTGAAGGAATCAAGAGCATTACCGGTATAAAGAGAGTTAATAACCGTACAGTTGAAGTTACTACTAAAGGATATGAAGCATCTGCTATCTACTCTATACTTGGTATATCAATATCTCCAATGCACTATTATGGAGATGAAAGCCTTTATGACTATAAGAATGGAAGTTATGGATTCCCATTCGGTGATCTTTCAATGATACAGGCTAAAACTTCTAATCCAATGGGTGCAGGCGCATATAAGTTCGTTAAGTACGAGGATAAAGTTGTTTATTTCGAAGCTAACGAATATTACTACAAAGGATGCCCGAAGGTTAAATACATTCAATTCAAAGAAGTCGGCGAATCTGACAAGATCAGTTCTCTCGCTTCCGGTGCAGTTGATGTTGCAAATCCAAGCGGCAGTAAAGTTAAATTTAACGAAATCCGTTCATATAACTCAAACGGACAGCTTGATGGAAATGTAATCACTACAAGTTCTGTTAACAATCTCGGATATGGATATATCGGATTAAATGCTGATACAGTTAGAGTAGGAACAGATTCCGCTTCTACAGAATCCAAGAATTTAAGAAAAGGAATTGCTACACTTCTTGCAGTTTATCGTGATGTTGCTATCAACAGCTATTATGGTGATGCTGCAGCAGTTATCAACTATCCTATTTCTAATACTTCTTGGGCAGCTCCTCAGAAATCTGATGCTGACTACAAAGTAGCATTCTCAACAGACGTAGATGGAAATGCTATTTACACTGCGGAAATGGATGCGGAAGCAAAATATGCTGCAGCATTACAAGCAGCTATTGGATACTTCAAGGCAGCTGGTTATACATGGAATGAATCTTCTAAGAAATTTACAGCAGCTCCTGCAGGTGCAAGCTTGACTTACGAAGCTTTAATACCTGGCGATGGCGCAGGAGATCATCCTAACTTCCAGGTTCTCACAAATACAGCTGAAGCTCTTAAGAAGATAGGCATTACGCTTGAAGTTAACGACTTAGCTGATTCATCTGTTCTTTGGGAAAGACTTGATGCAGGAACACAGGAATTGTGGACAGCTGCATGGGGTTCAACAATTGATCCTGATATGTATCAGGTATATCATAGTTCAGGTATAGTAGGTAAAGGCGGATCAGATTCCAACCATTACCACATTGCTGATTCAGAACTTGATAACCTCATTGTCGAAGCTCGTAAGTCTGACGACCAGACATACAGAAAATCAGTTTATAAAGCTTGCTTAGACCTGATTATTGACTGGGCAGTCGAAGTACCTTCATATCAAAGACAGAACATTATCGTGTTCAGCACCGAAAGAGTGAATATTGATACAGTTACACCTGATATCACTACATTCTGGGGTTGGATGAATGATATTGAACTTCTTGAAGTTTATGAAGCAAATTAATACAAAATCCTAAAAAAAAAGGAAAGCCCGCTGTTGACGGTGGGCTTTCCTTATGTATATAATAATAGATAAACTGCGCGGTAAAGCACAGTTTTAGTAAGGAGTAACATTAATGTGGAAGTTTTTAGTTAGACGTATATTATTGAGTATAGTTATACTTTTTTTCGTTTCATTAATAGTATACTTGATAATGCGTGCTCTACCTACATCATATGTTGAAGGATTAGCAAGGGAACGTGCATCGCTCCCAGGCGGGAAAAGCTACACAGAGTGGCTTCAACAGCTCAATCAGGTCTACCATTTGGATGGTGGCATCATTGAAGGATTTTTTGGCTGGTTAAAGGATTCATTGCTCAAAGGTGAATTCGGTGATTCTTGGAAATACAATATTCCTGTTGTACAAAAGTTTAAAGAAGTAATATGGGATTCATTTACATTAGGCATTATTTCTTTGATTTTTGAATTGATAATAGCAATACCTTTAGGTATATTAGCAGCAAGAAAGCAATATAGCAGGACGGACTATGCAGTAAGTGTATTTGCTCTAATAGGTATTTCTTTACCTTCATTTTTCTTTGCAACCCTTTTGAAATTAGGATTTTCTTATAAATTAGGGTGGTTTGAACCAGTAGGAAAAGTAAGCAGGTTTTATGACCAGCTTACACCCATAGGACAGTTTTTCGATGTAGCATCACATTTTGTATTACCAGTAATGACTTTGACAATAGTAAGCATAGGCTTTTTAATGAGATATACAAGAACAAATATGTTGGAAGTTTTAAATTCTGATTACATCAGGACTGCCAGAGCAAAAGGACTTCCTGAAAGCAAGGTAATTAACAAGCATGCTTTCAGAAATACCTTAATTCCAATAGTTACAATAGTAGGCGGAACTTTACCCGGACTGTTTGCAGGAGCAATGATCACAGAACAGCTCTTCTCCATACCCGGAATAGGTTTTACAGCATATCAGGCAATGATAATAGGAGATATACCATTTTCCATGTTTTATTTGGTATTTTTAGCGACACTTACTCTTATAGGTACATTAATCTCCGACATATTATATGCTGTAGTTGACCCTAGAGTTAGGGTAAACTAGGAAGGAGGAGAAAATGAGCGATAACAATTTACCTAACAGCGGAATACCAGAATACGAAGAACAGATAAGTTGCCAGGAAGAAGATATTTTTACTGATAGTTGTTCAAACATTAATGAGCATATAAGCCATTCTGGAACCCTTGATGATGAGCAGAGAGTTAAAATGATTTCTCCTGCCATGCTTGTAGCAAAGAGGTTTGTCAGAAACAGGCTTGCAATAATTGGGCTTGTTATCATACTAGCGATGTTCATATTTTCATTTGTAGGAGGATGGTTGCATCCTTATCCTGAAACAAAAATATTTTACAAAAAAGAAATAACATCTTCACAGTATGCATCAGCTACAATTAACCAGAACTGGTACGAAGAAATTAAAGAAGGTCATCAGTTTACATCTATTAATAAAGCGGCATTCGCTTTAGCATTAAAGGATGGAAAAACAGTGTTTACGACACCTGTTAATGGGGTTAATATATTATTTGCGATAAAAAAAGTATCCGATGATACACAGGTTCTTTACGGGACTGAAAGAATTGGAAAAATTGACATAGTTCTTGGTGATTATATTTTCAAGGAAGAGACAGATTTTGTTTTTTCTAATAATTTTAAAAATGCTGTAAAAAATGCAATTGATAATAAAATTAGCTTTATTGAAGCTGATGGTAAGGAATATTTTCTTGAACTATCAAGAAGAGAATGCATTATATATACAGGAGAAGCATATATTCTTTTAACTAAAAATATATACGATATGTATGAACAAGGCACAAAAGCTGATTTTAATTTCAAATATGCTGCTGAAACTGCATTTAGCAATAATGACAATTCATTTACATTGAATCAGATAAATTATGAGATTGAATATCATGATGATATACGTACGATTTATGCAGTATCAGGATTAGAAAAGAAGCCATTTACAAATATAACAAAATTAATTATAACTCCAGCTTCAGCAGATATCTTTTTATCAATAGATTTCAAGAATGCTGTAGAAAATGCTATGTTTAATAATCTTGAATCATTTATGTATACAAATACAAATGGTGAAACTATTGAATATCTCATCGAGAGAAATGATATGGAATATGTAATAAGGACAGATAAAATGACCGACCTTATAGACACCTATGCTTCACCTAGTGCTGAACATCTTTTGGGAACCGATGGTTCTGGTATGGATTTAATGGTAAGGCTCATGTATGGTGGCCGAGTATCGCTTACTATAGGTTTTGTGGTTGTTTTAATTGAAATGATAATAGGTATAATCATTGGTGGATTATCAGGATATTTCGGCGGATGGGTTGACACACTGCTTATGAGAGTTGTCGAAATTTTCAACTGCATACCTACAATGCCTATATATATTATATTAGGTGCAGCTCTTGATACTATGAAACTTGATCCGAGTGTCCGAATTTATTTGCTGATGATTATACTTGGCATATTCGGATGGCCAGGTATAGCAAGAGTTGTAAGAGGACAAATATTATCTTTAAGAGAACAGGAATTCATGGTGGCTAATGAAGCTACAGGATTATCTGTTTCAAGAAGAATTTTCAGGCATCTAGTACCAAATGTCATTCCACAGCTAATTGTTTATGCAACAATGAGTCTTGGTGGTATTATACTCACAGAAGCTACATTGAGTTTTTTGAATCTTGGAGTCAAATATCCATATGCATCTTGGGGTAATATAGTTAACTCAGTTAATGACAGCTATGTATTGCAGAATTACTGGTTTGTATGGATTCCAGCAGGAATGCTTATTCTGATTACTGTTCTTGGATTTAATTTTGTAGGTGACGGGCTTAGGGATGCATTTGATCCTAAGATGAAAAGGTAGGTGAATTAAAATGAAACTTGGCAAAAATGAAAGCAAGAAGATAAAAAGCATTAACTACCTTTCAGCTAAAGAATCCAGAGCTATTTCAAAAAGAAACAGAAGGATTACTGATGAACTGGAAAAGAAAAAAAGTAGGAAGAATGTTCCTGTTGAAGAGTATACAACTACGATGAAAGATACTAGGAATGTGCTGGAGATAGATAACCTGCATACTTATTTCTTTACGGATCTTGGTACTGTAAAAGCTGTAGATGGTGCATCATTTAATGTGGAAAAAGGTAAAACTGTTGGTGTGGTAGGCGAATCAGGATGCGGTAAATCAGTTACCAGCTTATCGATAATGCAACTTGTCCAACGTCCTCAAGGCCAGACTGTCAAGGGTGAAATGAGGTTTAACTACGGAGATGTCGCATACGATATCGCTAAAGCTCCTACAGAGTTTATGCAGAAGATACGTGGAAATATGATATCCATGATATTCCAGGAGCCAATGACAAGTTTGAATCCTGTATTCAGGATTGGAATGCAGGTCGATGAAGTAATTACTCTTCATAATCCTGAAATGACAAAAGAGGATATAAAAAAACGTACAATAGAGATGCTGGATCTTGTAGGTATAGCAAATCCACAAGGCGTTTACAAAATGTATCCACATGAATTATCCGGCGGAATGAGACAAAGGGTAATGATAGCCATGGCTTTAGCATGTAATCCAAGCCTCATAATAGCAGATGAACCGACAACAGCTCTTGACGTTACTATACAAGCTCAGATACTGGATCTTCTTAGAACGTTGAAAGACAAGATTAACAGCAGCATAATGCTTATAACTCATGATTTGGGTGTTATTGCTGAAATGGCTGATATGGTAGTAGTCATGTATGCGGGTAAGGTAGTGGAAAAAGGATCTGCTGACGATATTTTCAAAAATGCAAAACATCCATATACAATAGGTTTAATGGAAAGCAAACCAGTAGTAAATAAAGATGTGGACAGACTTTACAGCATACCTGGAAAAGTACCAAATCCTATTAACATGCCAAATTATTGTTACTTTAAAGATAGATGCGAAAAGTGTATAGAAGCATGTAATGGGGCGTATCCAAGAGAGATTAAACTTTCTGATACACATTATGTAAGCTGTTATCTGTACAATGACGAGGAGGTAAAGTAAAATGGCAAATAATTTATTAAAGGAAAATAAGTTTGAACCTTTAAAACCCGACAAAAAGTTCTTGCTCCAAGTCAATTCCTTAAGGACATATTATCCAATTAAGACAGGTGTATTTTCCAGGATTACAGGATATGTAAAAGCTGTTGATGGAGTATCATTTAACATTAAAAAAGGTCAGACTATGGGATTAGTTGGCGAATCCGGTTGCGGAAAGACCACAGTAGGACGTACCATATTAAGACTTACCCCTTATACAGACGGTGAAGTTTATTTTCAAGGCGAATCAATATTTGATAAAGACAAAAAAGAAATGATAAAAATGCGTCCAAAGATGCAGATAATATTTCAAGATCCATATTCAAGCTTGTCTCCAAGACTTCCTGTCGGCGAGATAATAGGTGAAGCTGTAAGAGAGCATAAGCTTGTTCCAGAAGAAAAATTCGATGACTATATAACATCAATAATGAATTCCTGCGGGCTTCAAGCTTATCATAAAGACAGATATCCTCATGAATTCTCAGGCGGGCAGAGACAGAGGATATGCATAGCTAGAGCTCTTGCTTTAAACCCCCAGTTTGTTGTATGTGATGAACCTGTTTCAGCTCTTGACGTTTCCATACAAGCACAGATTATTAATCTTTTAATGGATTTACAAGAAAAATATGGTCTGACATATCTTTTTATCTCTCATGATTTATCTGTTGTAGAGCACATATCAGATACTATAGGCGTCATGTATCTAGGTTCATTAGTTGAGACGGGAAGTAAAAAAGATATTTTCAAAGAACCTCTTCATCCTTATACTCAAGCACTTTTCAGTGCAATACCGATACCTGATCCAGATTACAAGATGAAAAGGATTATTCTGGAAGGAAGCATACCTTCTCCAGCTAATCCTCCTTCAGGATGCAAGTTCCATACAAGATGCAGGCACTGTTTTGACAGATGTAAAGTTGAAGACCCGAAACCAAAAGATATGGGTAACGAACATGTAGTGTGCTGTCATCTTTATGATAAGTAAAAAATGTTTAAGAAAAGCAAGTATGACGACGATGATGGCAGGGTAATAGCCCCAATGAATGTTGAAGGGATGCCTTGGTATCTGAAGAATGTCAGACAAAAGAATGTAAATAACGAAAGAAGTCATCCTTTATCAACCAAGGAAACAATATCTGTAACTTTGTATGCTATTCTAGCCGGTATTACAGTTGCATTGATAATAGGCCTTTTTGGTTTTTTATTTATCTTATTCTGCATTCATGTATGGTTTAGGTGACAATATGAAATATGTGACTTGGATAGTTATAATATTGTTTTTAGCTTCTTTGGTATTCTTAGGATGCCTTATAGGTTCCAGAGTTGATTATTACCAATACGAGAAGCATATTGTGTCATTTACCAGCAATGGCATCCAAAATGGCGCTACAGCGCGATATAACGGTATATGTGTACTTGTTAACAAAACGAATTTTGAAGTTATGTGTAATAAACTGTTTACAATTAATGAAAGAGAGAAAGTCAGAAGAATCCCTGTGTATTCTAATGATGAAGCTATTACTGTGAAAGTAGATGATACGAACTATATAATTATAATACCGGTTCCAAACAGTAAAGCTGTATACATGGAGACCCATCTTGACGGTAAGAAAAGAAATTTCTATATATCTGACAAATACAGGATATATGAAAGAGTAATTTCATATGTACAACCCGAAGGTTTTTACGGGCCTAATACATTAGTGGAAGAACCTTGAGTAACCTAATATAACTAAGAAGGTGTTGATAATGGATATACTTATAATAGGCATAGCAGGAGGGACGGGGAGCGGAAAAACTACCCTCACTAGCAGACTAAAAGAAAAGTTCGGTAATGATGTCAGTGTAATCAGTCATGATAATTATTACAGATCTCAGGATGATATTCCTTTCGAACAAAGAGTGAAAACAAATTATGATCATCCCGATTCATTTGAAACTGACCTTCTAATATCTCATCTTGAAAAGTTAAAGGAAGGATTCAGTATAGAATGCCCGGTATACTCATTTGCTGAACACACAAGGACAAAACAGACGCGCACTATAAAACCAACCAAAGTAATAATAGTTGAAGGCATACTTATTTTCCAGAATCCTGATTTGCTGAATATGATGAATATCAGGATATATGTAGACACTGATCCGGATGTCAGGATATTAAGAAGAATATTAAGAGACGTAAAAGAAAGAGGCAGAAGCCTTGATTCTGTAGTTACACAGTATTTATCTACAGTAAAACCTATGCATGAACAGTTTGTGGAACCTTCCAAAAGAAATGCTGATATAATTGTATTAGAAGGCGGGTATAATTTAGTAGCTCTTGATATGATTATACAAAGGATTCAAGGACATGTAGAAAGTAAGGAATAATATGAAGACAAAATATATTTATTCAAAAGCAGGACAGTTATTATATAATGAAATAGCAAAAAATCTGCCAATAGTTGATTATCATTGCCATTTAAACCCAAAAGAGATTTATGAGGACAAGCTGTTTGATAATATTGGCGTTATGTGGCTTGGAGCAGACCATTACAAATGGAGACTGATGAGAGCTTTCGGTATTGATGAAGAATATATAACAGGAAAAGCCGATTGGAAAGATAAATTCTTTCCATACTGTATGACAATTGAAAATTCACCAGGTAATCCATTGTATCACTGGTCGTCAATAGAACTTAAAAAGTATTTTGATACTGATATGGCTATATCAGCAGACAATGCACAAGCGATATGGGACAAAGCCAATGAAGTGATTAAAGAGAAACAATTAAGTCCAAGAAAACTTATAGCTTCCTCTAATGTCATTTATATAGCTACAACTGACGATATCACAGATGATCTTAAATACCATAAGCTAATTAAAGCTGATAAGTCATTTAAGACTGTAGTTGCTCCCACATTCAGGACTGATAATGTTCTCTTATTAAACAGGCCAGATTATCCAATGTATATTGAAATTTTAAAGAAAATATCTCAGACAGATATTACTGATCTTAATTCACTATGCACTGCAATATCAAAAAGGCTGGATTATTTCGTTTCAGCAGGATGCAGACTATCGGATGTCGGTATACAATATTCCGCTTGTCCTGAGTTTGACTATGATATAGCGAATAATACATTTAAACTTGCTTTATTGAATAAAAAGATAGAACAGAATGACTTCGAAAAATTCCTTGGGTATATGTTTGTATATCTTTCTTCTGAATACAAGAAAAGAGGTATAACCCAACAGATACATACAGGTGTTTACAGGAATTCCAATACCAGGCTTTTTAATGCTGTAGGACCGGATTGTGGATGTGACATATCATCAAATCCGATGGATGGGACATCTTTTGTCAGAATTCTGAACGAGATGGATAAACAGGATAAACTTGCTAAAACGATTGTGTATATATTAAATCCTGCCTCATATTATCAGGCATTGACTGCATGCGGTTCTTTCAGGGATGTCATATTCGGTGCTGCATGGTGGCATATGGATCATTATGAGGGTATAGTAGAAAACATCAAGACAATAGCTTCTCTGTCATGCCTTGGTTCGAGCCTTGGTATGCTTACAGACAGCCGCAGTTTTCTGTCTTATGCCCGTCATGACTATTACAGGAGGATACTATGCTCAGTGATAGGAAGCTGGGTGGATTCAGATGAGTACCCGATTGAATTAGCAAAAAAACTGATATATAATCTGTGTGTCGGGAATGCCAAGGATAGATTCGTAAGTTAACTGCGAATCGGGCTTTCTAAGGAGGCTTCAATGAAGAATAGAATATGGATTTTAGTTGTAGTGCTGCTTATTGTATCAATCGGGGCATTAAGTGGTTTTTGTGTGGCTAAATCAATCAATAGGATTGCAGAACATATAAGCACAGATGCTGAATCACCCGATGTGGAAAAAGGGATATACAGTATGTTCTCCAAAATGGGTATAAGTAGAGACCAGCTTAGCGGTTATTCCTCAATAGAAGAAGCGATAATGAGTATTGATAAACCAATACGAGTAGAAAATATAGGATTTACATCAGATGAAATAACCGCTATGATGAATATTTCGAAGGAATATCTGAAATCAATATATGTAAGCAGTATAGTATGTAATATTCAGCCTGATGATACAGTAAATTTTGATATATATGTTGACATTGAAGCGCTGGGGGAAACATCTGGTATTAAGAAATTCGCGCTTTCAATTATTCAGAATACGAAATTCACTTTTTTTACTACCATAAATGGTGTTACTGAAGATGGTATGTTAATCATTAATGTAAAGAATATTTATGCAGAAAATTTACCGATCTTGGATTACGGAATTGCTAACCAATTTTTGGGAAATAGATTTGATAAAATCATATCTATGGTGATGGGAGAACATATGCTTAATTTTCCTGTAATGAAAGAATTAAAATCTTTCACGATATCAAATGGATTAGCATACATTGATTTTATATTCCAAAATAGTGGTGCGACTGGTGATTAAGCATCTTTAGAAGTGTATTATGCTAATGCGTAAATTGGTATGTTTATAGAAATTATAAGTTACATATCTTATACTTTTCATGAATATTCTAAGAAATACTATTTTTTAACACAAGAGCTAGGGTCGATTCTAATGAGTACCCGATTGAATTAGCAAAAAAACTAATATATAATCTGTGTGTCGGAAATGCCAAGGGTAGATTCGTAAGTTAACTGCGAATCGGGCTTTCTAAGGAGGCTTCAATGAAGAATAGGATATGGATATTAGTTATAGTGTTGCTTATTGTATCAATCGGTGCAGTAAGCGGGTATTGTGTGGGTAAATCAATCAATCGGATTGCAGAACAGATAAGTACATCTGTAGAATCTATTGATGTGGAAAAAGGAACTTTCAGCATGTTCGCAAAGATGGGTATAAGTAATGACCAGCTCAGCGGTTACTCATCAATTGAAGAAGCAATATTGAATATTGATGAACCAATTCGAATAGAGAATGTTGGATTTACTTCTGAGGAAGTAACTGCAATGATGAATATATCAAGAGAGTATCTGAAATCGATGTATATAAACAGCGTTGAATTTAATATACAACCTGATGATACCGTACATTTCGATATCTATATTGATGGTGAAGCTTTGAAGAATACCGCAAATCTGCCTGATGTCGCAGTATCAGTAATATCAAGC
>Ga0116148_1001495_pt1 | contig 25300 bp, 29 predicted proteins | sample AD_UKC055_MetaG_FD_89786 | JGI IMG/M metagenome (GOLD analysis project Ga0116148, IMG submission 89786) | Active sludge microbial communities of municipal wastewater-treating anaerobic digesters from USA - AD_UKC055_MetaG | ecosystem: Engineered > Bioreactor > Anaerobic > Digestate | place: USA... | reverse complement strand
GAGGGTGAGAAGCTGGTGATCAAGGAGGGGTGGGGAAAGGGGACAGATCACTCAGCAGGAAGTTTTTTGTCACCGGGGGGGGCCCCCCCCCCCCCTCCGGGAAATTGAGGAGAAAACAGTGGAAATCATTCCCCAATTGATCATAAATGGTTGCCTGACTGGTATTTCGTATGCCCTCATGGCGCTGGGGTTGTCGATCGTATTCGGGGCGCTAGGAATAATCAATTTCGCTCACGGTGATTTTATCATGCTGGCCATGTATGGGGCATTGTACGTGAACTTATTCCTGAAGGTCGACCCGTACGTGGGTCTCTTAATCCTGACGCCGCTATTCTTCGTTTTAGGGATCATCGTGTACAAGGGGCTTTTCAAGAAGTTGGTGGATGCCCCTGAAGAGTCACATATCATAGCCACCTTCGGTCTTTCGTTCGTTTTTCAGTATGGAGCGATGCTTCTGTTCTCGACGGATTATAAAAGCGTTTCGACCGGCTACAGCGCAGACGTTTTGGAGATCTGGGGCCAGTATATTGATTATCCTCATATTTATGGCGCCTTGGCATCCATAGCCCTCATCATATTATTAATACTGTTTTTGCAGTATACGAATATCGGTAGAGCAATCAGGGCCGTGTCCGAGCAGCGGAAAGGGGCCTTGATGATTGGAATCAACGTGCATAAGATCTATGCTATAGCAACAGGCATCGGCTTGAGCTGCGTTGCTGTCAGCGGAATCACCCTCATCACCTTCGAGAGCGTCCATCCGACGATCGGCACCCACCTGAATCTGCTGTGCTGGATCATTGTCGTTCTGGGTGGCATCGGGAGCGTACCTGGTACCATCGTTGGTGCGTTGATCATCGCAATGATAGAAATGCTGGTTGGTTACTACTTTGACTCAACCCTGACGACCTTTGCCTATTTCATCATGTTTCTGGCTATCCTAATGGTCAGGCCCAGCGGGATTTTCGGCATCAAAGAGAGGAGAGCATAGCGATGGTAACCCTCGATCCTTTGAAAAAATATATGAAGAATCCACTCGTTATCTTTATGGTGGTGCTGGGAATTCTGCCGGTCGTTTCACCGCACCATTTTTATCTGCAGATCCTGACGCTGGTGTTTATCTTCGCCTTCTTTTCCGAGGCCTGGAATCTCATATCCGGGTTCGGGAAACAGTTTTCCCTAGGCCATGTGGCTTTTTTCGGCATCGGCGCGTACGTAACCGGCATCCTCTATGCCGATTTCGGCGTGTCGCCTTGGATCGGGATGGTGTTAGGCGGTTTTTTCGGCATGCTGCTTTCTCTGCTCATAGGATTCACGACCTTCAGGCTCAGGGCTTTTTTTTTCACCCTGTCCACCATTGCCTGCGCTGAAGCGCTTCGGGTTCTCGTCACCTACTGGCGGTTGGGCTCAACAGGATTGGGAACGACCATCCCTGCCACACAGGGATTCCGGTACCTCACGTTCGGGCAGGAAATCTATTATACGTATCTAGCCTACTTCCTTCTGCTGCTGATGGTCATTGTCACCGTGAAGGTCACCAAGTCTAGGATCGGCTACTATCTTCTGGCAACCGGGGGCGATGATGAAGCTGCCAAGAGCCTCGGTGTCAATACCTTTCGGATTAAGCTCATCATCTTCGGCATCAGCGGATTCTTTACGGCTATCGGTGGTGGCTTTTACTGTATGTATATGCGGTACATCGAGCCCGCTATGGTCTTCTCCATCGACTTCTCAGTTCAGTTCGCTGTCTTCGCAATCGTCGGGGGTCTGGGAACAGTAGCAGGACCTATTGTGGGGTCAGCTCTACTGGTACCTTTGAGCACGTTCTTCCGTAGCTGGATAGGTGGGCTCTATACACCCATCGGATTTCTCACCTACGGCATCGTCCTGATCCTGATCATCCTCTTCATGCCGGGAGGCCTGATGAAAGGGATCTCGTTGATTGCCGGAAAAGTCGCCAGACATAGAAAAAGCTGAACTGGTATTTTGTGGCAGGTGCATGAAATAACCATATAAACATGGGTCAGGACCAGAAACCAATCCTTACAAAGAGGAAATGAACATGCTGAGATCAGACGGTGAGCATAAAGAGAACATCCTGGAGTTGCATGACGTCACGAAAAGCTTTGGTGGGATCAATGCTCTTCAGGAGGTCACGCTCAACATCAAGAGAGGAGCAATCGTGGGTCTGATCGGGCCGAATGGAGCCGGCAAGACAACCTTGTTCAACATGATAAGCGGCTTCATCCCCATGGACAGAGGGGAGATCAGGTTCAACCAAAGGAACATCGGCAAGCTCTATCCCTATGACAGGTCCAGGCTTGGCATCGGGCGGACCTTTCAGCTGCCGAAGATATTCACCAACATGAATGTACTGGGGAATGTGATGATTGGTGCTCTCCAGAACGTGCACGATATCAAAAAGGCCGAAAGCAAGGCGATGGAGATACTGAAGGAGGTGGATCTAGAGTCCTTTGCACATTCTTCTCCCGGGGAGCTGCCGATAGCCAGCAGGAAGAAGCTGGAAATATGCCGGGCATTGGCGACCTCGCCCAGCCTGCTGCTACTGGACGAGGCAATATCCGGTCTGACCCCAAAGGAAACCCTCGAAATGATCGATCTGATCAGGAAACTTTCAGATAAGGGGGTCACAGTGCTGATCATCGAGCACGTCATGAAGTTCATCATGAACGTGTCCCAGTGGTTGATCGTTTTGCATCACGGTCAGAAAATAGCAGAAGGAAAACCGCAAGAGATCGCCAACAACGAGATCGTCGTGAATGCCTATTTGGGAAAGAGGGCTGCCCAATGTTAGCGATAGAATCCATCAATGTATATTATAGCGAGCTACACGTTTTGAATGATATCTCATTGCGCGTCGATGACAGGGAGTTTGTCTCGGTCATAGGTGGAAACGGCGCAGGTAAATCGACCCTCCTGAATGCCATCGGAGGGTTTATCCCATCAAGGACAGGGGCTATCAGGTTTCAGGATAAGGAGATCCAGAATATTCCTGCGTATTCCATTGTGGATATGGGTTTGTCGCTGGTATCGGGCGAGCGGGCAATCTTTACTAAGATGTCGGTGCGTGACAACCTGCTGCTTGGGAGTTGGGTGCAGAAGGACAAGTCGAAGGTCAAAGAGCGACTCGAGAAGGTTATTGAAATGTTCCACATCCTCGAGGAACGGAAACACCAGATGGCCGGAACCTTGAGTGGGGGAGAACAGCAGATGCTAGCGATAGCCAGAGCGCTGATGGCCGATCCTAAAATGTTAATGCTCGATGAGCCATCTTTTGGGCTGGCCCCCAAGATCGTGGACGAAGTTTTTGAAGCAATACTGAAGATCAACGAAACAGGGGTTTCTGTTCTTCTTGTGGAGCAAGACGTAGACCGATCCTTGAGCATTGCGCACAGGGCGTATGTACTGGAAAACGGCCATATCGTCATGCAAGGGAAAGGTAAGGATCTTTTGTGTGACGATCATGTAAGGCAGGCCTACCTCGGAATTTAGGAAACAGGGGGAAAGATGATAAAAGAATTCAAACACATCAAAATCGAATCCAAGAAAGGGATATGCAAGCTTTTTTTTAACCGACCGGAGAAGCTCAATGCTTTGAATATCGAGATGCAGAAGGAAATCACGGAGGCATTGATCTATGCTGAAAGCGACCCAAGCGTCAGGGTCGTCATTCTTTCGGGGATAGGGCGTGCATTCATTGCCGGAGCAGATATCTCATTAATGGCAGATCAGAATTCCTTCCAATATAGGAAATATGCGAAATGGTTCCATGATATTAGGCAGCAAATGCTGGGACTGAGCAAACCCGTCATTAGCGCGGTGAACGGATATGCTTATGGGGGAGGCGCTGTCCTAGCATTTGCTGCAGATCTCCTTGTCGCAGGGGAAAGTGCGAAGTTTGGACAACAGGAGATCAACGTAGGACACATTAAGGGTGCTTCCTATCTTCCTCGGGTAGTGGGACGTTTTCGTGCAGCCGAGATTGTGATGCTGGGTGAGCCGTTCACGGCACAAGAGGCCTATGTTATGGGGCTTGTCAATTGGGTTGTTCCCAATGAGAAGCTCATGGATAGAGCGAACGAGATCGCAAGCAAGCTGATCGAGAAGTCACCAAAGGCATTGATGATGGCAAAGCAGGTACTCCGTGTCCAAAGCGATTCACCTGAAACAATGGCTGATTACTATGAACTGGAAGTGAACTCCTTGTGTTTTGGGACCTCAGAGCAAATTGAAAGCATGCAAGCTTTTGTTGAAAAAAGAAAACCTAAATTCAACTAACCCGGTGATCTCGAGATATATGGAAAACTATTCAGAGCTCATGAAGATCGGTAGTCTTTTAGAGACAAAGGAACAGCTGTTCTATGAAAAGGATTTGCTCATGGGTATTCTTTGGGAAGGTGATGCCCAACTCCATACCAACTGGCCGGGCATGGAAAAGTCTCCCTTCGGAAAGGTCATCGTCCATGGGAACTCTGTGACATCCAAGGTGGTAGGGCAGCTCCTCAGGATGTATTTTGCGGAGGCGGACAAGGTTATCATAAACGATTTGGGCGTTTCATATGTTGGCGCTGTAAACATCGGAGACCGAATCAAGGGATCGTTTACGATTGTGGGGTTTGATAAGACCTCAAAGGATTCACGAATGTTGTTGGACTTTGAAGTGAAGAAGAACAAGGACACAGTTGTCTCTAAGGGGAAAATGACCATTCAAGTAGTTGAAAGAAGGTAACTAATTTCTATCACACAGGTAGAGAAAGAATTAATCCCGGTATATGAGGTGAGGCTTGGAAACATTAGGATTATATTTTGAAGACTTCCCAGTCGGGAAAACTGGAAGAAGTGTTGGCAAGACAGTCACACTCACGGACATACAGTTTTTCAAAGAGATGTCAGGCTGGCCTGACTATGTGATTTCCGGGAAGCAGGCAGCACCAGAGATGCAGATTACGATGATTTCCGCCGGGCTCATGACTAGACAGGGATTCTATGAGGGCACTCTTGTGGGAATTATCAATAACGACTGGCGGTATGCAATGCCTGTGTTCGCGGGAGACACTTTAAAGATAAGCTACGTGGTCGCTGATGCAATCCCCACCAAGAAAGGAAACAAAGGGATCATTGTCTTTAAGATTAGAACATACAACCAGAGGAATGAGACGGTTGCAGAAGGGGAAATGAAAACCATGATGCTAACGCGCGTAAATAAACCATCTTAAATGAATGAACAGCATTGAAGGCTAGCTTCGCCCCCCGGCCCCTAGCGAAGTTATGAGCAGGGAAGCGCTAGGGAGCGAATACAAAACCTGTAAAGCAAGAGAGGTGGTTATGAACTATTACGACATTAAGAATGAATTAACGAAAAACGGAGAAATTGTAACCCACATCCTGGAAAGATGGGCACGGCAAGAGAAGAACCGGACGTTTGTTTATTACGGAGAGGAAGACCGCAAATACTCATTTCGGGAATTCGATCAAATCACTAACAGCATAGGTAATGCCCTCCTTTCCCTTGGCATCAACAAGGGCGACAGGATCTGTGTTTTCTTAAAAAATCCTTTAATTACATCTATGGTCATGTTCGGCATCTGGAAAGCAGGGGCGGTTTTCTGCCCGATTAACTTCAATTACAAGGGCCAACTCCTTGCCTATCAGATTAATGATACAGATCCCAGAGCCACCTTTGTTGAAAAGGAGCTAATGCCCCTGTTGAACGACATAAAGGACTTGATCAAACCGATCCCAGTGATCGTGTACACCCCGAAAGAAGGAGACCATGATTACAAGCCAGTCCTGGAAGGTATTACCCTGGATACCTATTTTGAAGAGCATTTTTTTGTTGAAATGACCAAGGGAGACACCTCCCATGTAGACGTTGACCTACAATACATGGATAACGCAAGCATAATATACACCTCCGGGACGACGGGCTCACCAAAGGGAGTCGTCCAGACGTATCGCTGGCTTAATAACTACGTGTTTAACTGGAGGCGCATATTCAACCAGGAAGACGTGATCTATAATGACCTCCCCATGTACCACGTCGCAGGCGCATTCTTCAACTTAGTCAGGGCTGCCTGGGTGGGTTGCGAATGTGCTATGTGGGATAAATTTAGCGTCAAGGATTTCTGGTCGCGCATTGCAAAAAGCAACTCCACGTCAGCTGTTCTGCTGGATGTCATGGTCCCATGGCTGATAAATCCACCGGAGTCCGCTGCTGACTACAAGAACACCTTAAACAAGGTCTACATGGCACCAATGCCCCAGTATCACCACGATGTTGCAAAGAGATTCGGATTCGATTTCGTTATTACAGGCTTCGGACAGACTGAAACAGGGAGCGGATCCATCTGCATCATTGATGAGCTAGATGGGGAGCAAGGGACTCCACCGGAATTGTACAAGGGCATGTCGAAGGAAGAAATTATTGCAATAGCTAGGAAGTTCGATATCCATGTCGTGGATGCGAAGAAGGATGAGACGAAAGGTATTTTAGGTAAGCCTTCCCTTTTGTTTGAAGCCAACATTCTCGACGATTTTGATGAGGAGTGCCCTCCAGGACAGGCCGGTGAACTGGTCTTTAGGCCAAAATTCCCTAGCCTCTTCGTCAAAGAGTATTTCAAGAAACCGGAGGCAACATTGAGGGCCTTTAGGAACCTTTGGTTCCATACGGGAGACGCCTGTTTTAAGAATGAAGATGGTGTTTATTTCTTTGTTGACAGGATGGGAAGCGTCATTCGGGTAAAGGGAGAGTTTGTTTCTTCCTATCAGGTGGAAGACATAATAAATGGGCATCCCAAAGTGAACATCTGTGGCGTCTTTCCTATTCCAGCCGAGGTTGGCAACGAACAGGACATTGTCACGTTCATCGTTCCAAATCCTGGTGAACAGCTTGGGGAAGAGGAAATGCGGGAATGGATCAAAGAGGCCATGCCAAAATTCATGTGGCCCAAATACATCCGATTCGTTGAGCAGTTACCAGAAACACCCACTAACAAGATCGAAAAGTACAAGATGCGTGAGCAAATCAAGAAAGAACTGGGTATCGAATAGATAAGGAGGACTGAAGATGAAAACAAGTAGTGATTTCAGAGATAGGATGGCGAGACTCAAGGCAAACGTGTACCAGGGAGGAAAGCTGGTTGACCGTTTCGATCCGAGCATTGTTGGGGGCATCAATGTCATTTCTGCCACATATGATTTTGCGACGGACCCGGAATATGAGGGAGTAGGTGTGGCTACTTCCCACATCACAGGGGAAACGATAAACCGATTCAACCACATCCATCAGAATATGGAAGACCTGCTGAATAAGCAAAAGATGACCCGCCTATATTGTCAGGAAATTGGCGGATGCATTCAACGCTGTATGGGTATCGACGCACTGAACGCCCTATCTATCGCCAGCTACGATGCCGACCAGCAGCACGGAACGAGCTACTACAAGAACTTCATCGAGTTCATGAAGAAAGTCCAGTCAGAGGACCTCGCCCTGGTCTGTGCACAGACCGATGTGAAGGGAAATCGCGTCTGGCGTCCCGGCAAGCAGAAAGATCCTGATCTCTACCTGCGGGTTGTGGAAAAAAGGCCTGACGGAATTATCGTTAATGGGGCAAAGGCCCACAATTCCTGCTCGGCATATGCGGACGAGATTGTGGTTCTGCCAACAAGGAACATGGCAGCTGATGAGGTGGACTGGGCTGTCGCATTCTCAGTACCCGCTGACGCGGAGGGCATCTCACTCATCAACGGGGCATTCAACCCGCCGAGACGCCAGCGCCTCAAGGCCCCGTACAACCTCCAAGGAGAATCACATTCCATGACCATCTTCGACCACGTGTTTGTTCCATGGGAGCGCGTCTTTCTCTGCGGGGAAACGGAGCAGGCAGGTAAAGCGGCTCTACTCTTTGCCTTGTACCACCGACACAGCTACACTGGCTGCAAAGCTGCTGTTTCGGAAATGTTCACCGGGGCGACAGCCCTTGCTGCGGAGTATAATGGAATCGAGACCGCACAGCATGTACGCCACAAGTTAGCTGACATGATCCAGATTGTAGACCTCATCTATGCATCAGGCCTTGCGGCAGCCATGGCAAGCACAAAAGCAGCCTGTGGCACCTGTATCCCCGATACGAATTATTGTAATGCCGGCCGCATGCTTGCCGGTGAAGCAATATATGGGGAATATGAAGCCCTAGCAGCTATTGCGGGCGGTCTGGCAGCGACACTGCCTCATGAGGAAGACTTTTACAACGAAAAGACAGGCCCTTACTTAGAGAAGTACATCATGCGCAAGCCCGATATCTCAGCGGAAAACCAGCACCGTGCATTCAGACTTTTCCAGGATATGATGTCCTCTGTGTGGGGCGGACACAAGCTCATAGACGCGCTTCACGGTGGCGGGTCACCAGTTATCGAGAAAGTGGCTATTTATCGGGACCACAATATTGAACACTCAAAGAATATTGCGAAGAAGCTTGCTGGGATCAAGATCGAAGGCTCCACAAAGGGAATATTCAGAGAGAAGCGATCTTGGTACTAGTCAAGAGTTATTCATAGGACAGAGCATCCCCCGGGCTGGCCAGGACCGGGGGATGCGCCTAGGAGATGCTTCTGAGTGTTGCGGGTATGTTGCTTAGAAAAGTCAGGTCAGATCCAAGAACTTAGCAATAGTCAGATAGTTAATAAAGGTGTTGACAAGAGGCTAAAAGATGTTAATAATGATATTAACGAGCGATAATTAACATGGTTAATGTATGTTAATTAATAACAGATAGAATCACCTGTCAATGAAGTAGCAAGAGGCAACTCTAATGGTTAGTATGGTGATTGGAATAGGAGATAAAGAGTCGATTCACTGGGAGCAGATTGATGTGGAGAAGACTTTCAGTTTTGACAGGTGTAGTGGTTGTTCGTGTAAAGCTCCCGAAATAACTTCTTGTAAGTTTAGTAGGATGTCAGCAAACAAGTGTGCTTCTGCCAATAAGGCACTATCGAATCCCCGATTATTCCTTGATGTAGATCGCTTTGATACCAGCTCTGGAGATCTTCCAGCTCACTTGCCCAGAACAGTTGATGAAAGATCCATGTTCATCTTTACCGCTGATAAAGGGCAAGGTCGGGGAGTAGCTCTAAGAATTCCCGAGAAACGAGAACGAAATCCTTTCAGTAGAGTGATCTACTAGAAGAGGTAAAAATGGATGAAACGAAAAAGGTAGTTTTGGAGGTCAGAGAGCTTCACACCTTCTATGGCTTGAGCCATATACTGTTTGGAGTATCGCTGGAAGTAAGACAAGGAGAGGTTACCTGCCTCTTGGGCCGGAACGGTGCGGGAAAAACAACCCTGATCAAAAGCATCTGCGGGCTGGTACCTGCCAGTTCTGGTAAGGTTTTGTTCCTAGACAAGGATATCACTAAAACACCTGCGCACCGTATAGCCTTAAGCGGTGTTATCCCGGCTTTCAGCGATAGTCGCGTGTTCGGCAACCTCACTGTGAAAGAGAACCTTGAGATCGGAAATAGAAAGCCACGCTCGAGTGAGAAGGATGTAGTCTGGACTGTAGATAAAGTCTATGAACTGTTCCCGGTCCTAAAGGAGTTCGAGAAAAAATGGGCTGGAAGTTTGAGTGGCGGTCAGCAGCAGATTCTCTGTATCGCAAAGGCTCTTATGGGCAATCCCGAACTGCTGATTCTCGATGAACCGACTATCGGGCTTGCTCCTGTTGTGGTTAATGCCATAGGGGAGCAGATAACGAATCTGAAAAAAGAAAAGGTTTCCATTCTGCTGACTGAGCAGAACATTAAGTTTGCATCCAAGTTGGGAGATGCGTGCAACATCATCGATATGGGGGAAATCAAGTTTAGGGGGACCTTTGATGAATTGCACAAGAATGAGGCCATCATCAGCGAATATCTGACTGTATGAATTTGCGAGATACAGATGAGGAAGTAAACTTACATAAGACACAAAAAATTTAAACTCAAAGGAGAAGATGCCAATGAAAAAAACTTTACTAACGATTTTAATGAGTTTTTGTTTAATTGTGTTTACACAGTCCTCATCTCTCAGCGCTGATACCTTCAAGATCGGCGTTGTGTACCCGCTGTCGGGTGCCATGGCCCTCCCATGCCAGTCCATTTTGACAGGTCATAAGATCGCTGCAGATGAAATTATGAAGGCTGGGGGATTTCAGGGTAAAAAGGTTGAATTTCTGGTGCGCGATGATGCAGGTAATCCCGAACTCACCACTCGATATTGCCGTGAGCTGATTACCAAAGAGAAGGTTGACTGGATCTTTACTGGCTATGGCAGTGCGGTTGCCCTTGCCGGAGCAGCTGTTGCGAAACAGTTTAAAACGCCAACCTTTATCTTCGGTGGAAAGACAGAGAAGGTTACAACCGAGGAGTGGAATGAGTATACTTTCCGTTATCAGGTGACCTCAACAGCTGAAGCCCGTGCGGCTGCGGATATTCTAGGCAAGGTGATGCTGAAGGACAAGAAGAACGCACGAGTGTTCTGGATAGCCTGGGATTATGAGTACAGCAGAAGTCTCTACGGGCCTTTTGTAGAGAGGCTCAAAAAGATTAGGCCTGATATCAGGATTGTCGGTGAGTCTTGGACGCGCACGGGTGAGACAGATTATGGCCCATTCATCAGTTATGCGCTCACTACTAAACCTGACGCGGTTATAAGTACGATTTGGGGCGGTGGCTGTGTTTCCCTCTTAAAGCAGGGTAGAGCTATGGGTTTGTGGGATCAGGCAATGCTCATCAATACAGCGGAGCCGGCCAGCATAGAGTATAGAAAGGCATTTGGGAAGAGCATGCCTGTAGGTGCATGGGGCAACACCTATGATGACGCTAGCTGGCCACAGAACGACGGTCAGAAGAAGTTTTATAAAGCCTGGTATGATTACACAGGTGCGAACGAACCACCGTCAGGAATGGCTTCATCGGGATACTATATTACCTATATGGTCGCAAATGCCATCAAGAAGGCAGGGACGACCGAGGCGTTGCCAGTGGTTAAGGCAATGAAGGGCATGACAATAGATACCTACTGGGGGACCTTTAAGATCCGCGACTTCGATCACCAGGTTACCTCAGGTCAAATCTGGGCACCGATGATCGAGAAGCCAGGTCTGGATTATCTTGTCCTAGACAGTAGTAGGTTGATCTTCGTTCCATGCGAGAAGGATCTGTACACCAAGGAAGAGTGGGCTGCAATCAGGAAAGCCGCCAAGAAATAACCGAAAGTCTTATGGATGTATTTGGAGGGGTAGTTGAATGCGTTGCAGCGATTAAACACTACCCCTCCATTTCTCCTAGAACGTTTTGAGGCTACAGATTTGAAGATATTGAAAGAAAGAGGGAGAAATTAGCATGGGTGCGGATGTTTGGATCGGTTTATTAATAGCGGGATTGAGCAGGGCAATGATCTATTTTCTTCTCGCCTCTGGACTCACCCTGATATTCGGAGTTCTGAACGTTATCAATTTTGCCCATGGTGCATTCTATATGCTGGGCATATTTATTTGCTACAGTTTCATAAAATTGACCGGAAGTTTTGCCCTTGCTTTTCTCCTCATACCTCTAATCTGTGGCCTCGTGCTGGGAGGTCTGACGGAAACCATCCTCTTCAGGAGAGTGTACAAAGCAGAGCACGCCATGCAGCTGCTGCTTTCTATTGGGGTTACCTACATTATCGCTGATGTTGTAAAGATCATCTGGGGAGTGAGTCCCTATTCCACAGACATGCCTGAAGTTTTTTACGGTGTCTTTAACCTAGGTGGCATCATTATCACAAAATATAATATTTTCATCATGGTTGTCAGCCTTTTAACTGCCCTTGTCATGTTTGCAGTGCTCTATAAAACAAAAATTGGAAGCATAATTCGGGCATGTACGTGTAGCCGTGAGATGACCTGTACTGCTGGTGTTAATGTATCGCGGGTCTTTTCTCTGGTCTTCATGGTAGGTGTCGGATTGGCGTTCATGGCTTCCGTGACCGCAGCTCCGATCACGACTGGGATGTTGGGTATGGATACAGAAATGATCATGATTGTTTTTTCCATTGTCATTATCGGCGGTGCTGGAAGCATTGCTGGTGCCTTGCTCGGCGCTGTGATCATTGGTGTCATAGAATCCTTAGCGGTTCCTATCCTTCCAGAATTTGCTGAAGTAATAATGTACATAGTCGTTGCTATTGTTCTTATGTTCCGGCCGCAGGGCCTCTTTGGAAAAGTAGAAGCATGATTCTATGGGAGCGGGAAAAAGAAATGTACATAAAAAGCAATGAGCTGAGCAAAACGAGACAGTTAACGTGGTATTTTATCATATTCATCGTCCTGATGATCATACCCTTTATTGCATCCATCTTTTGGACAAACCTATTGACCGAGATACTTATTATGGGGTTAGCTGCCATGTCGGTGAATCTGCTGCTTGGCTATGGCGGTTCACTTCCCTTCGGGCACGCGGCATTCTTTGCCTCGGGTGCATATGCCACTGCAATTTTGATCAAGGAAACCAATCTTCCTTTCGCAGTTGTACTAATCCTCGCCCCGATAGCCGCGGCAGTAGTCGGTGCGATCTTTGCCCTTATCATCACCCGCCTCTACGCTTTTTACTACGCGATTGTTAGTGCGTGCGCGGGCATGGTATTGTGGACGCTCTGTCGCAAGATGCCCTTGCTGGGAGGAGACACTGGGATAACAGGTGTAGACCTTCCTGTCTTGATGAGTAACGTGAAAGCGATTTACATCCTGACCGCAATAATTGTGTTTATTATGATGGTGTTCATTCGGGTGTTGTTGAACTCTCCTTTTGGATGGATACAGCAGGCGATCCGTGAGAATCCCACTAGGGTTACGTGCACAGGTAGCAACGTTTTGCGGCACCGCTACATCGCCTTCGTTATATCGAGCTTCATCTGTGGAATCTCCGGAATGCTCTTTGTTGTTCACACTCAGAGCACATTCCCTTCCTATGCACACTGGGTCAAGTCTGGCGATTTTGTGATGATATGTATCCTGGGAGGAATGAATACTTTTATCGGTCCTATGGTTGGAGCAGCGGCGCTAATCACTATGCAGACATACATCACGTCCTTTACAGAGAACTGGCTGCTTGTCCTGGGTATCACAATCTGTCTGATAGTCATCTTTGTGCCGAGTGGTATCATGGGATTGGTAAAGGATTTGCCGGAAAAGATAAGGTCTCTCTCTAGAAAATCAAACAGTGAGCGTCGGTTTGATAGAATGAAAGGGTAAACCAAACTATGGAAGGCACTTTTTTTGAGATTAAAGGGCTTGAAAAGAGCTTCAGCGGACTCAAAGCTACAAACAATGTAAGCCTGACAATTAGAAAGGGAGAGATATGCTCGATCATCGGTCCGAACGGCGCAGGAAAAACTACGTTGTTCAACTTGATCACTGGGCTAATCAAGCCTGATGCGGGTAATATCTACTTTCTAGGTAAGGACATTACAGGTTATTCACCTGTAGAAGTTGTGCGGTCAGGCATTGCAAGGTCGTTTCAAATCGTTAACAATTTTCCCCGTTTTACGGTCTATGAAAACATCATGATCGCAATCATGGGTCACAATAAGATGGCAATGAGGATGTTTGCTAGTGCCAAGAGAATCCGTAGAACTGAGATTACAGACTTGATAGAGAAGGTAGGTCTCACGAACGAGATGCAAACTTTGGCAGGGAAGCTATCTCATGGCGATCAGAAGAGGCTGGAAGTTGGGATTGCCCTAGCATCGGATCCCACCCTACTTTTGCTGGACGAGCCTACAGCGGGAATGTCTTCGAACGAGAAAGGCGGGATTTTAGAAACGGTTAAAAAGATCATGAAGGACCACGATTGCACTGTCTTCCTGTGCGAGCATGATATGAAGGTCATCTTCTCGATTTCGGATACGATCTGGGTCTTGCACAACGGTGCAGTTGTGACTAACGGCACGGTCGAGGAAATTCGGAACAATGCCATGGTGAAGGAAATCTATTTAGGAGAGGCCGAGTAACCGGGAGGTGATAGTTGGTAAATGATGGATCCTCGTGAATACTTGGTTCCCTAGCGAGGATCGGAAAAGTCTAAGTTCACAAGAGAAAGAGGGGTCATAATTATGAGATTGAAGGGAAAGAAAGCACTCATAACAGGAGGTGGTTCCGGCATTGGAAAGGCTACATCGCTTCTTTTCGCAAAGCATGGAGCGAAGATATGTGTGGTGGATATCAATGCGGAAGCAGCGAAAGAGACCACAAAGTTAATCAATGCAAATGGGGGAGAAGCAATAACCATCGAAGCTGATGTAACCAACAACGAGCAAGTAAAGCGCATGATTGACCAGGCGGTTGCCCAGTTCAATGGATTGGATATCTTATACAACAATGCCGGAATGAGTTCACCTCTCTTCCTGATTGAGGACCTCGATGAGGAGCACTGGGACAAGTCGATGGCCGTCAATGTCAAAAGTATTTTCTTGGCCTGCAAGTACTCCATTCCTTACATGAAGAAACAAGGCGGTGGGGTCATTATCAATACATGCTCCATCATTGCCATTCGACCGCGTGCACGTCAGAGCGCATACTTAGCCTCTAAGGCAGCTGCTATGAACCTGACAAAAGGGATCGCTTTGGAAACCGCGCCTTATAAAATCAGGGTTAACTGTATCAATCCGGTAGCTGCGGAAACCCCTCTACTCGAGAAGATCCTGCGCGATTCGACTAAAGAGGAAGATGACTACCGTAACGAAAAGAAAAAGTACATCGAGAGTGTGCCGATTGGAAGGCTGGCAACTGCTGAGGACGTAGCTTTCGCCGCGCTGTATCTTGCCTCGGACGAGTCATCCATGCTGACCGGTACCTGCATCAATGTGGACGGAGGAAGAGGCATTTGAGGATCGATATACTGTGAAAGTAAGAACAATATAACAAAAACTGTTTCTTGAGGACAAAATCATGGATCTAAATCTCAAAGATAAAATAGTGGTCGTAACCGGGGGCGGACGAGGTATCGGTGAATCTGTATGCATGGCATTTGCAAAAGAAGGTTCTCACGTGGTGGTGAGCAACAGAAGTTTAGAGAATGCCACCATAGCAACGGAAAAGATTCTGGCACTGGGCCTGAAGGCCACCCCCATAAAATCGGACGTATCCCGGCCGGAGGAGGCACGTGAGCTGATTCAGACGGTGATACAGGAGTTTGGGGGGGTCGATGTCTTAGTAAACAATGCCGGCATTTCTCCTAAGAACAAAGATGGTGGACCAGCTATGGCCTGGGAGATCGAACTCGACGAATGGAACCAGGTCTTGGGCGTGAACCTGACCGGGACGTTTGTATGCTCTCAGGAAGCGATTAAGTTCATGCTAACCCGCCGCAAGGGCTCAATCGTTAACATTTCTTCCATCTCGGGGAAGGCCCCGTATGAACCGATGGCAACAGGCGCGCACTACGATGCCTCCAAAGCTGCCATTATCAACCTGACGCAACGGCTCGCAAGCGAGGTTGCGGAGTATGGGATTCGGGTCAATTCCGTGGCGCCGGGCAGAATCGCTACGCCCATGGCGAAGCTTGCGAATAAAAAATGGAATCAGGCGATGCTGGAACGGACGCTACTGGGAAGGTTTGGAACGACGGATGAAGTTGCAAATGCCGTATTATTTCTTGCTTCGGATGTCGCCAGCTTCATCACAGGAGAGACGCTCAATGTCAATGGAGGATGGATCATGGACTGAGCATGGACTATTACAGTGAAAGAACGAGGATGCGTTTACTGGCAACACCATCTGCCGAAACACCATCCTTACGATAATGCATGATTAATCGATAGATTCGACATATTCGAACAATATGAGGGAATACATGCCAAATATATCAGGGTATTATGATAGATTAACTTCTAATAAAGACTTCATCTATAAATCTCTCCCCTTTTTAATGGGAACCGGAGCCCTCCCCGGTTCCCATATTTTAAAAGGGAATGTTAGGTTATTCAGGGTATTTTGAATGAGAGACTCAGCATTATTAATTCGTGACTAATGATATGCCAGGTAGAAATATAGGGCCAATAAAAATCTCGAGAGGAGTGGGCCATGGGATTAATTAATAAAGTAGGTGTAGTCGGGGCCGGTATGATGGGTTCTGAGATTGCACTTTGTTTTGCCGCAGCCGGTATTGATGTGGTTATAGATGATCTTTCTCTAGATTTGGCAAATAGGGCTAAGGAGCGAATAGGGATTATCCTTGATAAGTCAGTTATGAAGGGCAAAACTACCGAAGATGACAAAAAGCAATACCTAGACTGTATCGATATTACCGATACGTTTGATGGCTTCGGCAATGTTGACCTTGTTATAGAAGCAGTCTTTGAAGATCCACAGGTGAAAATGGATGTATTTTCCCGGCTGGACAAAATCTGTAAGCCTGATTGTATCTTTTCTACAAATACATCTAGTCTTCCCGTAACCCTTCTTGCATCATCTGTAACTCCAGATAGAGCGGGGAGATTTCTAGGCACTCATTTTTTCTCACCGGCATTTGTCATGAAATTGGTAGAAATTATCCCGGCACTCGATACCGATGAGTTATCAGTAGCATTCATGATGGATTGCTGCAGAAAGATCAATAAATTACCAGTGAGAGTAAAGGATGTTCCTGGATTTGCCGTCAACAGAATTCTTCATGCAATGTGGGTTGAAGCTTGTAGGCTTCTGGAGGAGGGCGTGGCGAGTCCAGAAGATATCGACATGGCCTGTAAGTTTGGCCTGGGTCATCCTGTTGGCCCGTTTGTGCTTATGGATATGACCTCTAATGATTTAAATTTAAAAATTCAAAATATATTATTTGATGCATATGGGGAAAGGTTCAAGCCAAGGCTTAATTTAAGACAATTGGTGGATGCGCATCGTTTAGGAAAAAAAACAGGAAGTGGTTGGTATAACTATAAAATATGAATTCAAAGAACAAATATGAGCAACCTAGAGTGATCAATAGAATTCTTATGTGGGATACTCAGGGTGATCTTATTTAAAGAAATGTGAGCATTGTGGGCAAGCATAATACCCTAAGCTTATGATTCTGCTGCACTCAAGGAGATAAAAATGTGGTTTCAACTTTGATTAAATACTTAAGATATTGTTTAGATCGAAGGATTTGAAGGAGCAGACTATGAGCAAGAAAGACGATGTCGTTATTGTTAGTGGAGTGAGAACACCATTCAGCAAGTTTGGTGGCACATTGAAAAATATCCACAGTACGGACTTGGGTTGTATAGTCATTAAAGAGAGCCTGAGAAGAGCAGGCCTTAAAGGCGAGGACTTGGATGAGCTATATTATGGGATGTGCGATCAGGCGGAGGCTGCCCTTTTCGACAATGTAAACGGAAGGCAGGCGTTACTCCGCGCAGGCTTACCCCAGACACTGGTATCTCTGACCATTGACAGGGCATGCTGTTCTTCCATGTGTGCAGTCCATTTAGGCCGAAGGGCCATTCTTCTCGATGAAGCCGACACATGTATGGCAGTTGGCTCGGAAAACATGAGCAATACCCCATTATTGATAAACGGACATCGATGGGGTGCCGGGATGGCCCCGCTCTTGGTACAGGACTATCTGAATCCCATTACATACCGTGAGTATACACCTTTGGGGCGGGACGCCGGAGAGATCGCTATCGAATATGGAATTTCGCGCGAAGAGCAGGATAAGTGGGCATTGGGCTCACAGCATAAATGGGCCGAAGCGGACAAGGCTGGAAGATTCAAGGATGAGCTTGTGCCCGTAGAAGTCCCAAGCAAGAAAGGTGATCCGATCATTTTTGATCGGGACGAGTTTCCGAAACCGAATACGACGATAGAAGGACTTTCAAAATTAAAGACAATCTACGGTAGCCCAACGGTTACGGCAGGCAATGCACCCGGTCTAGATGCAGGCGCTTCGGCACTCATCATCATGAGGAGGTCAAAGGCCGAAGAAATGGGTGTCAACCCTCTCGCTACCATTATCTCAGTATCCAGCGGTGCGAGTGAACCGCGAAGGATGGCGGAACTTCCCGGTCTGGTAATACAGAAAGCTCTGAAAAGGGCGGACCTCACGATTGACAATATGGGCATTATTGAGATCAACGAGGCCTTTGCAGCTGTTACTCTCGTTTCAACCAAGATTCTTGCAGGAAACGATGAGACGAAATGGCGTGAACTCCTTAAAAGGACCAATCCCAACGGAGGAGCGATCGCAATCGGCCACCCGGTAGGAGCCAGCGGGGGACGGATTTTATTGACCATGATGCATGAGCTGAGAAGAAGGGGCGGTGGCTATGGTGTGAGCGCAATCTGCGGCGGGCTTGCGCAGGGTGATTGTACCATCATCAAAGTGGATGCCTGATGATGTGTCAGCGAGAATGTTCGCTGGCCCGTTGAACCCGGGGAGATAACACAATGCAGTACTTAAAATATGAGGTTGAAAATCAGATAGCAACGATTACCATCAATAGGCCCGAAGTGCTCAATGCACTGAACAAAGATCTCATTCTTGAGCTTGGCTACACCGTCGACACCATGATGAATAAAGACAGGATCCGCGCCCTGATCATCACCGGCGAAGGAGAGCACTTTGCTGCAGGTGCTGACATCGACCAGATGATAGAGATGAATCCTTCTCAAGCACGAGAAATCATCTTCAGCGGCGTGTACAATAAGATCGAAGCACTGCCCATCCCAGCTTTTGCAGCGATCAAGGGTTTCGCCCTCGGCGGCGGGCTGGAGCTGGCACTAGCTTGCGATTTTCGCATCTGTAACACGAAGGCTAAACTAGGTCTACCTGAAATCAAGCTCGGGATTATTCCCGGTGCCGGAGGTACTCAGCGCCTGCCGAAGCTCATCGGGTTGAGCCGTGCCCGGGAAATGATTTATTTTGGCGATTTCATTGATGCAGAGAAGGCATACCAGTGGGGGCTCTGTGATAGGGTCGTAGAAGGGGATCCCGTAGCGCATGTGAAGGAGCTTGCAGAAAAGATTATTGAAAAATCATCTCTCGCTCTCGAAGCCGCGAAGAAGACAATCAATTACGGCGTAGGTAAGGACTTGGCATCAGGAATAATCTTCGAAGCCATCGTATGGTCCGACCTTTTCTCCACTGCGGATCAGAAGGAAGGAATGCGGGCCTTTCATGAGAAGAGGAAACCTGATTTCAAAGGCAAATAAATGAACTCCTAATATGAGAGGTGTTGAGAACCAACAATCCAGAGAGGAGAACTACCATGCCGATGATGGATGCCAAGGAATATGAAGAGAGTCTGAGGAAGCTGAAGCTGAACGTATACATGTTCGGCAAGAAGGTTGAGAACCCGGTGGATGACCCCATCATCAGGCCGTCCATGAAAGCGGTGGCAGCCACCTATGAGTTCGCGCACAAGCCTGAATACGAAGACATCATGACCGCGAAGTCCCACATCACGGGCAAGAAGATAAACCGTTTCACCAACATCCACCAGAGCGTGGGCGACCTGGTGAAGAAGAGCAAGATGGGCCGCCTGCTCGGGTCGCTCACGGCATGCTGCTTCCAGCGCTGCGTGGGCATGGACGCACTGAACTCCCTGTCCATCACCACCCATGCCATAGATGCAAAGTACGGCACCGAATATTACCAGCGGTTCCTCAAGTATCTGGAATATGTGCAGGAGAACGATCTGACCTGCGACGGCGCCATGACCGACCCCAAGGGTGACCGCTCGGCCTCTCCGGCCAAGCAGTTCGACCCGGACCTCTTCATGCATGTGGTGGAAGAGAGGAAGGACGGCATCGTGGTGTCAGGCGCCAAGGCCCACCAGACCGGCGCAGTGAACTCCCACGAGATCATCGTGATGCCTACCATCACCATGCGGGAAGAGGACAAGGACTATGCCATATCGTTCGCTCTGCCCAGCGACGCAGAGGGAATCACCTACATCATGGGCCGGCAGTCCTGCGACACCCGCAAGCTCGAGGGCATGACCTTTGACCGCGGCAACATGCACTATGGCGGCCACGAGGCCCTGGTGGTGTTCGACAAGGTCTTTGTCCCGTGGGAGCGGGTGTTCATGTATAAGGAGTATGAGTTTTCCACCCAGCTCGTGGAGAACTTCGCCGCCTACCATCGCCAGAGCTACGCGTGCAAGGTGGGCGTGGGTGACGTGCTCATCGGTGCCACCCAGACCATTGCCGAGTACAACGGTGCCGAGCGGGCCTCCCACGTGAAGGACAAGATCATCGAGATGAACCACCTCAACGAGACCCTGTTCTGCGGCTGCATCGCCTGTGCGGCCGAGGGGCACAAGGAGCCCAGCGGCACGTACCAGAACGACCTGCTGCTGGCCAATGTGCACAAGCAGAACATCACGCGGTTCCCCTACGAAATCGCCCGGCTTGCCCAGGACATCGCGGGCGGCCTCGTGGTGACCTGCCCGTCTGCCCAGGACCTCCTGTCCCCGGTGGTGGGCAAGTGGGTGGACAAATACTTCAAGACAAAGGCCGACGTCCCCACGGAGTACCGGATGCGGATCCTGCGGCTCATCGAGAACATCACCATGGGCACCGCCGCCGTTGGATACCTCACCGAATCCATGCATGGGGCAGGCTCACCCCAGGCCCAGAGAATCATGATAGCCAGACTCGTCAACATGAAACAGAAGCAGAAGGTGGCCAAGTTCCTGTGCGGGATCGACAAGGAAAGATAAAGGTGGGCCTGAAGTACTGTGGCGGATGTCGTGCTCAGTACGACCGTGTCGGGCTGGTCGATTCCCTGCGGAGCGACTGATTGAGAAAGTGAGATTCGCAAAATAAATCATGAATGTGTCGAGAAGCAATACTTTGTAGTTAAAACCACATAGGAGGAAATTTTTGATGTTTCTGATGGTGTTGGCATTGGCGTTCACCTTTGCCGTCCCGGCATTCGCCTTTGAGAACATCTTCGGCGGGTACTGGAGAACAAGAATGTACATGGACAAGAACTTCACCGGTGAGGACCAGACCGAGGCAGCGGATGTGACCCAGGTCGACACAAGGACCAGACTGTACTACACCGCAAAGTTCAGCGACAACTTCAAGTTCGTCAACAAGTTCGAGATGGACGCAGTGTGGGGCGATTCGTCAAGCTACGGCGACATCGGCGCTGACGCCGTGAAGGTTGAGGTCAAGAACTCCTATGCTGATATGACCTTTGACAAGGCCAACCTGAAGATCGGCACGCAGGGCACGACCATCTGCCGCGGCTTCATCTTCGACGATGACTTCTCTGGCATCGTGGTGAACTACAAGGCCAGCGATACCTTGTCCATCCCCTTCATCTGGATGAAGGTCTATGAGGGTGGCTACGGGCTCGATGCCAACGATGCCGACATCGACTACTATGCAGTCTATCCCACCATAAGCCTCGGCAAGGCAACCGTGAAGCCTCTCCTCATGTGGACCACATCTTCGGATGTGAGCACCTACGCAGGTGACGCAGAAGTCGAGAAGTAAGATGTATTCTACCTTGGCGCCGATGTGGACGCCAACGTGGGCCCGACTGCCGTGTGGTTCACCGGCATCTACGAGTTCGGCACCATAGAAGGCGCAACAGGCTTTGACGACACCGACGTGAGCGCCTATCTCCTCGGACTCGGTGGCAGCACCGACGTGGACAAGATCAACATCCACGGCCAGATCTTCTACGCAAGCGGCCAGGATCCCGATGAGGAAGACCTCACCGCCTTCTTCGTCCCCGCAGGCCAGAGCTACTACTGGGCAGAAATCATGGGCTATGGCATCTTCGACAACCAGGTTTCGAATGCATCCTGCGCCGACAAGATTAGCGATATCATGGCCTTAAACCTCGGCGTGTCCTTCAAGGCTTCCGACAAGCTGACCCTCAACGGTGACCTCTGGTTTGCCCAGCTGGCCGAAGATGATGCCAACGGCAACACCGACCTCGGCACCGAGATCGACCTGAGCGCCAACTACAAGCTTTTTGACAATGTCACGCTGGATGTAGTAGCCGCCTACCTTGTGGCAGGCGATGCAACCACCGGTGAGTCCGATGACGAAGCAGATCCCATGGAAATCGGCACTAGGATTTCCTTGAGCTTTTAAGCCCCCAAATCTCATTTCCACTGTAAGGGGGCCGGGTGCACAAACCGGCCCCCTCTTTGCATTATAGAGGCAAGTTGTTATGAGTTGTCACTGCTGTCCGGTAGATCTCAGTCGGGTTAATTTCTCGCAGCTCGCTGCGGGGTAGTTCATGGCCTGATCAGTGTAGATACAGGGTTATTTAGTCCAAAACTCGGCCGACAATGGTAGGTTTTATACGGCCCAAATACGCCCTTGAAAGATTAAATCTTACTTTCGCTACACGCAGGTCAAGGGTCGTCAGGATCTTCCCGAACGAGCAATTCTGTCTTCGTCTGGTGACAGCTCTGGCAATGGAAATGACGGAAGAATGGCTCGGTTAGGAAGACGGAGAAGGATCTTCTGGCTGCTTAGCGCCTATGTCGGATATTATATTTACAGACAATCGGAGACTTGACTCAATGCACTGTTCCAGACATCTGCAGCAACAGGAAATACACATCATCAAGAGTCCGGTCACTGCATGAAGCAACATTCTCTCTGATATACCTTGCAGTCTCTATCATGCCTCGATTGAACCAGTCATCGCAACCGCTCCTGGTAATATCATTCTCGATCAGTCCCGCTGAAACCATAAGATGAGTGGCAATGTCCTGATTAAAGAACACCGGGTAAAATATCAGGTCTGAACACAGATCCTTTATAGCATCGACTTTTTCCATGTGTGGACCCCTCCTGGTGTAGATGTTAGGAATGAATAAATATGAAGTGATGGTTCTATAATGAGTCGATTAGCTATCACTATGTAATCATATCGGAAAGATAGTTACTTACATGAGAACTCGCCTGATAGAGTTGACAAATGTATATGCCAGATATATACAGTTACTATGAAAATTGCCGATGAGGTAATGGATTGCAAAGGATTTGAATGGGACAAAGGGAACACTGACAAGAATATGCAGAGACATGGGGTATCAGACAGTGAATGCGAACAAATATTCTTTAACCAACCCTTTATCAGTGGAGCGGATGACAGACATTCCCAGGATGAACCCCGGGATTATGCATTGGGAAAAACAGATGCAGGGAGAAGGTTGTTTGTTGTCTACACAATAAGAGATCAGCTTCTACGGGTCATATCGGCAAGGGACATGAATAAGAAAGAGAAGCAGGCGTTCGAGAGATTGCAAGGAGAGTGAGTTATCATGAAAAGTACCTCAAAGATACCTGTCCCCAAATTTACTTCAGAGGATGAAGAGCGTGAGTTCTGGGCAACTGCCGATTCCACCAAGTACATAGATTGGCATAAGGCAAAAAGAACCATATTCCCCGATCTGAAACCCTCAGTTAGAGCTATCTCATTGAGGCTGCCCGAACTGTTAATTGCTAATGTAAAGGTTCTGGCGAACAAGCGGGATGTGCCCTATCAGACACTCATGAAGACCTATCTTTCAGAGAGGGTGGAGAAGGAAATGAGGTCCGTCTATGATCAAGGTGTTCCTGTCAGGATGAGAGAGGATAGTAAGGGCCTGGTTGCAAATAAGATAGCCAGCAGAGGAGAAGCACATCTTAAGGCCTCTAAGAAAATAAAGATCAAAGCGAGCAAGGCTCCTCGTATGAAGGCAGGGAAGCCACAGAAAAAGACTGCGAACAAGTGAACCAGGTCCGCTTGGACAGTAGTGATTCTTGATACAGATTCACTCTCTGTAAATATCGCAAGTATGAAATTATCTTGATCCTATTGTTACTTGTGAATGATATTTTCACTTCGGGACATCTATATATACCCACATAAGAGGTTCGTTGCTTAAGCAGTCAGAGACTTATGGTGTGTGGGGGTTGACAACAAACTATAGAATAGGCTAATTAGCTGATTTCCAGATATCGGAGATGATATAAAATGCCTGAAAGAAGTGTAACATTCGGTGAATACATAGCAAGCACTCGTAAATCTAAAAGCATGAGCCAGAAAGATCTCGCGATAAATCTTGAAATATCTCCCCAATATTTAAACGATATAGAACACGATAAACGTACTCCATCTGCCCCACAATTAATTGATAAGTTGGCTTCAATATTAGATCTTAAACCCGAATATCTTTACTATCTAGCAGGTCGTATGCCTGAAGAAGTCAAAAATAAGAAACTTGATGAAAAAAGTTTTACCCAAGCTTGGCATGCTTTTCGTAGGGAAACAGAAGGTAAAAAATAATGAAGATGGTTCGCGACCTTACTGGAAGGTTCAAAGAACGCCCTCATTATGAGGCCCAAGAGCTCGATTATGAATGTGAAACTATAATCTGTACCTTCCTGCGAACCCTATATGGGCAGGTTAAGTTTCCTATACAGACCAATGATATTACAAAATTGATTGAGAAACATGCATCAGACCTGGATCTATATGCTGATCTAACTGAATATGGCATGAAAGTAGAGGGACTTACTAAATTTATCCCCAAAAAGAAGCCGCAGGTTTGTATCTCAAAAGATCTTTCTGTATCAACATGGGGAGAGAATCGATTAAGAACAACTTTGACACATGAGCTTGGACATGTAATTTTTCATAATTATCTTTTTCAGATGGAGATAGAAGCCCCAAAAAGCTCACTGCAGATCTGTAAACGGGATGATATAATAACTTCATCGAAATCCCCTGGTAGAGATTGGATGGAATGGCAGGCTGGATATACCTGTGGTGCATTCTTGATGCCAGCTACCTTTGTTAATGGTTCTACCAAGAATTATTGCCGCTCTCAGGGAATCCAAGTCCCTTTAAAATCATCAAGTAGTCATAAAGAAGGACTCATTGAGGCTGTTGCCAATGAATTTCAGGTTTCAAAGGATGCAGCGCGAGTCCGGATTTCTGTTTTAAACCTCTTGTAATAGAAACATGGATTATAAAAATTATCTCCTTGCAATTTCAAGTGTACTCAGATACGCTGATTGACGTAGATAAAGCTTATGGAGGTACCCATGAGTACTAAGAAAGTTAAATACACCAAAAGCAGCATTAAGGACCTGCCAAACAACAAGCCTGTTCTCTATCGAATAGAAACTGAAAATGGTGGTCTTATTGCTCCGGCAACTAAACATGCGAACCTTTCATGCTGCATAAGCGACTGATGGATGCCTGAAGTAATTCCTCACATGGTGTGGCCTCTTCACCAAGGTCCTCATGAAGGAGCGAGTCT
>Ga0116148_1001475_pt1 | contig 25574 bp, 21 predicted proteins | sample AD_UKC055_MetaG_FD_89786 | JGI IMG/M metagenome (GOLD analysis project Ga0116148, IMG submission 89786) | Active sludge microbial communities of municipal wastewater-treating anaerobic digesters from USA - AD_UKC055_MetaG | ecosystem: Engineered > Bioreactor > Anaerobic > Digestate | place: USA... | reverse complement strand
TTATACCGTGATTATGTTGATAATTACAGGTATAAAAACCTGCCGGTAAAATATTTTCCATTTTCAAATACTCCCGATGAGTTTTTCGAACGGCTCAATGGTTTTTCTATAGAGGGTAATCCCGGCGGCGATATTCCGGAAGCTGTTTATGAAGCCTTGTATGCATCTATAAATTTTTATGATTGGGATTGGAGTGCTCAAAGGAAGATTATTCTAATAGGAGATGCCGAGCCGCATCCAAGTCCGCGAGGGTATTTGATTAAGTGTACGAAAGATATGATTGAGGCTCTCTCGCTTCAAAAAGATATAACAATAGACGCAATAATAACACCGGAAGATAAAAAATAAGATGTAAGTGCGGCTGTATAAAAAAAACGGGTTTTGCTCATGCAAAACCCGTTTTTATGTTTAATGCTTTACGTTCAAAGTCTTATTGTTTTTGCGGTATTTTATCTAAATCAATAAGTGCTAATTTTTTATAATGAGGAGGGAGAAGCCCTGCTTCTGTTCCTTCATAGTAAGATACTATACGTTTAAGCATTTCATCTGCTTCATCCCATTTTTTTTGTTTTACTCTGATATGTGCAATTTCATATTCGGCTGCGACAAGAACTGTAATATCGCTGCCGAAGCGTTTAATTATGGTTGAGTAATATACCTCAGCGGCCTTGTAGTTTGAAATATCAAGACTTTGCTGCCCTAAGAGGGTTAATTCTTCGACTGTTGCATTTTCCGGAATATTTTTCGGAGCTGTCATACAGGAACAAAGGCACAATAAGACTGTGCCTAAGAGTAATAATTTAGCGGTAGGAGCCATTGTATCCCCATGTATCATAAGTTTCGTCTTTCGAGGGCAATTCTTTTTTTAATTCGCGGATAAACTCTTCCGGATCGCCCATCGGTTCGTATGAATCACAACAATCAATACTTCTTCTGGTTACAGTAAAATATTTATGAATTTTCTCTTCACCAAGTTTTTTTCTCCATTTACCTGCATCACAGCGTACCCGCAGGTAAAACTGATCTGCGCTCCCTGAGGGAGAGGTAACTACCTTGCAGTGAATGCAGTTGGCACAGTAAATTTTATCTGACTGAATTTCTTCCTCTGTTTCCAATTCGGTCTGTGTATCATAGTGATTTTTGGTCATAGAACTCTCCTTGACACTTTTCATATAACTGTTATTGTAACACGCTCAGTTTTATCCGTCAATCTGAATGGGATTATTTCTGCCGTATACTTACATTATCGGCATAAGAATGGAATTTCAACAGAGCGGGTCTATATCAGCTGAAGGTGATGGCACCTTCTGATCAACGCATATTGCGATAACTATTTAGAACCGGTATAATGCAGAAAAACTAAGCAGGCGGTGAATATTCATGATTAAAGCAGGGATTATTGGTGCTACAGGATACGCAGGTGTTGAACTTGTTAAATTATTATTGAAACACCCGAAGGTGACTCAATTATTTCTTAGTTCAGTGAGTTTCGAAGGACAGAGAATTGAGGATATTTACGGTAACCTATTGTCTTTATGCACAGGTTCTAAATGTTCCGGTGTCCTTATGACTGCGGATGAAGTTGTCGAAGCCTCCGATGTAGTGTTTACAGCCCTTCCTCATGGTATTGCCGAGCAGTATGCAGACGTATGCATTAAAAACGGTAAAAAACTCATAGATCTTTCTGCAGATTTCCGTTTTGATCTTGATGAAAAAACATTTACAGACTGGTATAAAAAAAAGTGGGATTATCCGGCTGTGCATGAAGAAAGTGTCTACGGACTGCCAGAGATGCAGCGGGATGTGATTAAAAAAGCGCGTGTCATAGGAAATCCCGGCTGTTATGTAACATCTGCAACGCTTGCTCTTCTGCCTGCTGTAAAAAATGGAATTATTGAGCTTGACCCCATTATTGTCGACAGTAAAAGCGGCGTTACGGGAACAGGGCGTAATGCAACGATGACAAATAATTTTTCTGAATGCGGAGAGTCAATAAAGGCCTATGGTGTGGGAAAACACCGCCATCAGCCGGAAATTGCACATAATCTTACAAAGGCTGCAGGTAAACCTTGCGGAGTAATATTCACTCCCCATCTTTTGCCCATGAGCAGAGGCATTATTAGCACCTGTTATGCTGTTTTGAAAAAAGAAATTCCGCAGGAAGAGATACAGGCCTTGTACGAAGATTTTTATAAGGATGAACCCTTTGTACGCGTTCTCCCTGCCGGTACATTGCCGGAAACAAGAAATATACGCTGTTCAAATTTCTGCGATGTTGCGGTGTTTACTGTTCACGGAGGGAAGATGCTCGAGACTGTGTCTGTTCTGGATAATATGGTAAAGGGCGCTTCTGGTCAGGCTGTGCAGAATATGAACCTCTTATACGGATTTCCGGAAACTGATGGTATAGATATGATACCGTCGGCTTTCTAGCTGATGTTTCTTTTGCCGTAAAAGTAATTTTTATACAATCTATTGTCATGTCTATTCAATTATGATATACTTATTGCATATTTATTTACACGGAGTGTATTATTATGCAATTTTTCGACGGCGGAGTTTGTTTTCCTAAGGGATTTACTGCTCATGGTGTTTTAGCCGGCATTAAAAAAGGCCGGACTAAGGAAGATGTAGCGCTCATTGTTTCTGAAAAACAGTGCAATGCAAGCGGTGTTTTTACCAAAAATCTGGTTCAAGCAGAACCGGTTAAACTTTCCCGTAAACATCTTGAACGCCGCCGTTCTTATGCTGTTATTGCAAACTCCGGAAATGCAAATGCCTGTACCGGCGCCCAGGGGGAACAAAATGCTCTTCTTATGGCTTCCTGTACTGCACAGGCTTTGCAGAAAAAGGGAATGACCGGTGTTTGCACCGGGGATGTTCTTGTCTGCTCAACCGGTGTTATAGGGCAGCAGCTTGCTGTGGAAAAAATAGAAGCAAAAATTGATGAACTTGTTGCGGGTCTTTCTAAAGAAGGAAACGTAAAAGCCCGTCAGGCAATTATGACAACCGATACAGTTCATAAAGAATGTGCGGTTCAAACGGTTATAGGCGGAAAGGACGTAAGACTCGGCACCATGGCTAAGGGGTCCGGTATGATTCACATACATATGGGAACCATGCTCGGCTTTATTACAACAGACTGTGCTATAACACCCGACATGCTTGACGAGGCCTTAAGAGAAAGTGTCGAGGGAACCTATAACTGCGTTTCTGTTGACGGAGACTCAAGCACCAACGATACGCTTCTTATTCTTGCCAACGGTATGGCGGAGAATCCGGTTATCAGCAAAAAGGATGATAATTATTACCTTTTTCTTGATGCACTCAATGTTCTTAATACCCGAATGGCGCGTTCGATTGCCGGTGACGGTGAAGGAGCCTCTCATCTTATTGAATGTACTGTTACCGGGGCTAAAGATGTTCAGTCTGCTAGAAATTTAGCTAAGTCGGTAATATCTTCTAGCCTTGTAAAGGCGGCTTTTTTCGGCCGGGATGCAAACTGGGGAAGAATTCTCTGCGCACTTGGTTATTCGGGCGAGTTTTTTACACCGGGTAAGACTTCGGTTTCCTTTAAAAGTGAAGCAGGAAGCATTGTTGTGTTTGATCACGGAACCCCGGTAAATTTTGACGAAGTAAAGGCAAAAGAAATATTGGGCGCAAAAGAAATTCAAATTACAGCGGCAATGGAAGACGGTTCTGCCTCAGGTACTGCGTGGGGCTGCGACTTAACATACGATTACGTAAAAATTAACGGCGATTACAGAACATAGGCGGTAATAACATGGACGATACATTAAATAATAAAGACTGGGCTGATGTCCTTGTACAGGCATTGCCCTATTTTAAACAGTGGGCCGGCAAAATTGTCGTTGTTAAATACGGCGGGAATGCTATGCTCAATGAGGAACTTAAACAGGCTGTTATGCAGGATATAGTACTTTTGAATACTATTGGTGTTCAGGTAGTGCTGGTGCACGGAGGCGGTCCTGAGATCAATGCTATGCTCGATAAAATAGGCAAAGAGTCAAAGTTTGTTAAGGGGCTTCGTTATACCGATGAAGAAACTATGGAAATAGTTCAGATGGTATTAACCGGAAAGCTCAATAAAGATATTGTCGGAATTTTACTTCAGCAGGGCGGCAAGGCTGTGGGTTTGAGCGGTGTGGATTCAGGACTTTTACGGGCAAAAAAAATTGATAAAGACGGAGAAGACCTTGGTTTTGTCGGTGAAGTTACACACGTTAACCCCGATATTATTACTTCCATGCTTAACCAAGGGTTCATTCCGGTAATTTCTACCGTAGCCCTTGGTGAGCAGGGCGATATGAGCCGCTATAATATTAATGCTGACACTGCAGCGGCAAAAATTGCAGTAGCCCTAAAAGCTGAAAAATTTGTTCAGCTTACCAATGTTCCCGGTGTTTTACGCAATGTTCAGGATCCCAATTCGCTTATTAAGCGCATTGCACGTGAAGCAATACCATCAATGATTGCAACCGGTGTTATTTCTGAAGGAATGATTCCGAAAATTGAGTGCTGCCTTGAGGCTTTAAAAGGCGGCGTTCCCCGCACTCATATTATTGACGGCAGGGTTAAACATTCGCTGTTAATAGAAATGTTTTCCGACAGGGGTGTTGGAACAATGCTCATGAATGAGTAATTGTTTTTAATTAGAATAAATGAGTACGTACAAAACTCGTCTGATTTTTGTATGTGCCTCAAATATCAGTTTTTTATAAGGAAGATACGATGAGTAAGGTAGCAAATAATTACGGCAGCTTTCCGGTTGTTTTTACAAAAGGAGAGGGGGCTGTTCTAACTGACACTGCCGGTAAGACCTACATAGATTTTGTTTCCGGCATAGGTGTGAACTGTCTGGGGCATAATCATCCGGCCTTAGTTAAGGCTCTGAGCGAACAGGCAGCAAAGCAAATACATATTTCAAATTACTATCTGTCTGATATTGGACTTTCCTATGCAGAAGAACTTCTTAGGGAAACCGGCATGGAACGGGCTTTTTTCGGTAATTCCGGGGCAGAGGCAAATGAATGTGCAATTAAGCTTGCCCGTAAATATGGTTCACTGACAGGAAATCCTGATAAAAAGATTATTGTAACTCTGGAAAAATCTTTTCATGGAAGGACTATAGCAACGCTTCGGGCTACCGGGCAGGATAAGTTTCATAATCCGTCTTTTGCACCCTATCCAGAGGGTTTTATGCATATTAAGGCGCAGGATTATGAGGCTCTCAATGCATTGCCCCAAACCGTTTGTGCCGTTTTTATTGAAGCTGTTCAGGGGGAAGGCGGAGTTAACCTTATAGATGCCGAGTGGGCTCAGGCTCTTGAAAAAAAGGCGCGTGAGTTAAATGCTCTATTCATGGTTGACGAAGTGCAGACCGGAATGTCCAGAACGGGTTCTCTTCTTGCAAGTACCCGGCTGGGTCTTACTCCCGATGTCATAACCCTTGCAAAAGGCATTGCAGGCGGTGTTCCCATGGGAGCCTGTATTTTTAAAGGTAAGGCTAAAGATGTGTTTATTGCAGGTGATCATCAGTCAACCTTCGGCGGCAATCCTCTGGCCTGTGCTGCAGCTTCTGCAGTGCTTAAGGAATTAACAAAAAAAGATTTCCTCGACCATGTAAATGCTATGGGGGACTTTCTTCGAAAAACAGTTTCCGGATGGAAGCTTGATTGTGTAAAGGAAGTAAGGGGCAGGGGCTTAATGATCGGTATTGATATTACGCAAAGTGCAGGGGACATTCAAAAAAAATGTCTTGAAATGGGCCTTTGTGTATCGACAGCCGGACCAAATACTATACGGTTTTTACCTCCTCTTATAATAAGTCAAAAAGAAATAGAGGCCGGTTTGGATCTTTTTAAAAAGGCGCTTACTCAATAGAGACGGAACGTGCACCTAATTTTTACTGATTGTGCCGTTACATGTATTTTTGTGGTATAATAGCCGTGTTTATGCTTCTTATATGAAGGAGGTGAGCATGGCTTTTTCTTTTAAACTTCCTCAGGGTTTTCTCTTAGGCACTGCAACGGCAGCAACACAGATCGAAGGCGGCGATACTAACAACAGCTGGTATGACTGGGCGCAAAAGGGAGGCGTTAAGGACGGCTCAAATCCTGTTAAGGCAAATAATCACTTTGAACTTTTTGCCTCCGATATTGAACTTATGGCCCGCATGAAGATGCAGATTTACCGTATGGGACTTGAGTGGAGCAGGATTGAACCTGAACGCAATACATTTGATTCTGCTGCTATTGAACATTACCGTGAAGAAATATCGCTTTTAAAACAGAAGGGAATAAAAGTTTTAGTAACACTGCATCACTTTACGAATCCCTTATGGTTTGAGCGCATGGGTGCTTTTAAACATCCCGAGTCCCCTGGAATTTTTCTGGAATATGTACGCTATGCTGCCGGAGCACTGGGAGATCTTGTTGACGAATGGATTACGATAAATGAGCCCAATGTATATACGGTGAACGGGTATTTTTTCGGTTCGTGGCCGCCGGGCGAAAAAGGCAGGTTTTCCAGTGTCCAAAAGGTATACGCTAATTTAGCTGTCAGTCATATTTTAGCGTACAGAGAAATACACCGCATTCAAAGAGAACAGGGTATAAAAGAAACAAAAATAGGATTTGCTAATCATCTGCGGGTATTTAAAGCGTATCATTGGTGGAATCCCTTTCATCAGCTGAGTTCATGGTTTTTTAATCTGGTCTTTCAAAAAAATCTGACAAAAACCTGCATGACAGGAATTCCTCTTTTTCCAATACCAAAAAAAGAGTTTCTGCAGCATGGAATTGTCCCCGGCCGCTATTACGACTTTATAGGCATAAACTATTATACACGCGGTGCTGTCCGTTTTTTTAAAGAAGATGTCTTTCCCGGTAAAAAATATAATGACTTGGGCTGGGAAATATATCCTGAGGGCATTTTGAAGCTTGCAAAGGAAATGTATAAGACGTACCGTGCTCCCGTTTACATAACAGAAAACGGCACCTGCGACCGCAAGGATTCCTTTAGAAGTAAATTTATATATGATCATTTAAAACTTCTTTGCGAGTCGGGTATTCCCGTTGAGCGCTACTATTACTGGACCTTTATAGACAACTTTGAATGGGCAGAAGGCGAAACTGCCCCGTTCGGGTTAGTCGGGCTTGATTGGGAAACGCAAAAAAGGACGGTACGTAAGAGCGGGGAGTTTTATACCTCGATCATTGAAAATTCAGGCGTAACCGGGGAAATGTACGAAATGTATGTTAAGAGTGAATCTTCTATGACATAATAAAAAAGCCCTCCGGCTGTGGAGGGCTTTCGGCTGCTGTAACATTCACGCAAACCGTACATTAACAGCAGTTTATGCTCTCATAAGATGGATTGCAAAACCGCCGGCTTCTTTATCGAGATATGTGAATTTAAGAGGAGATTGTCCTTCTTTTCCGGTATATTTTTGTGTTTCTGCAACAGGTTTAAAGCCGAACTGTTCAAGGTAGGCCAGAGCCCGCTCAATATCCCATGTTTTTAGACCGATATGACCGTTTTTACCTCTGACAACAGATTTCATAACTTCAAATTCGCTGCCTGCAAACACCGATGTTTCTCCGTCGCGGTTAAGGGCAAAGCCGAATGCTGCAAAGAGGGATGCTGTTTCTTTGGCTTCCTGTACATCCTGTTGATTGATGCCCATGTGTGCAAAAGAAAATCCGTGAACGGCGCATACAGCTTCTTTACTAAGTTTTGTTATTTCATTCCAGTTTTCGCTTTCTATTAAGTCTGCCTTTACCATCCAGCTTCCGCCGCAGGCTATAACATTTTTTCTTTTAATGTAGTCGCCTAAATTTGCAGAACTTATTCCGCCTGTGGGCATGAAGCTTACTTGCGGGAAGGGACCGCCGAGGGCATCGAGCATGGAAACACCGCCTGATTGCTCTGCCGGGAAAAACTTTAATTCGGTTAATCCTTTTTCCAGCGCCTGCTCAATCTGGCTGGGAGAAGTGACGCCTGGAACAATCGGCACTTTTTGTGAAATACAGTAGTCAACAACTGAGGGATTAAAGCCCGGTGAAACGATAAACTTTGCTCCTGCTGATATTGCTTTTTTTGCAAGTTCTACATTAATTACAGTACCTGCTCCCACAAGCATTTCGGGGCAGGATTGAGAAATTCTTTTAATAGCTTCTTCAGCTTGTGCTGTTCTAAATGTCACCTCTGCACAGGGAATTCCGCCTGCGATGAGAGCCTTTGCAAGCGGTACAGCCTTAGTCTCATCATCAATTTTTACAACAGGAATAATACCAATATTCCTCATTTTGGATACTATAGGATCCATGGAAACCTCCAACATTGAATTGTTTTTTTTACTGTGTTAGGTCTTTGTATACTACTGTTTTAGCACTATTACTTCAAGGGGAAGGGAATAACAGCATCAATTGTTGATCTTTTAGTTAAAAGCATTAACAGGCGGTCAAATCCAAGTGCAACGCCTGAGCACCGGGGAAAACTATTAAAAATTTTCCAATAGTTAGTATCAATATTATGAGGAATACGGCTTTCTCTCTGTTTTAAACTCCCTTCTTTTTCAAAATACTCTTTTACAAGAAGGGGAGAGGTTTCTTCTGAGTAGCAGTTTGCAATTTCAAGCCCTCCCCCGTAAAGCTCCCAGCGCTGTTTGTGAAAATCATCGGCATTTTGGGCAAGACAGGGCACAAGGGCCGGATAATCGGTTAAAACAGTCATTTTGTCCTTTGGAAGAGAAGGTTCAACACAGTGTACAAAAATGAGTTCATATAAATCATCCCAAGCCCAGGAAGAAAAACACTTATCGGACGGTTCGTGAATTGAAAGTTTTTGTGCCTTTTCTGCCAGAGAGGCTGATGTTTTGCAGTCATCGAGGTAAAATCCTGCATAAAGGCGGAATGCCTCACTCATAGTGAGCTTCGTAAACGGATGATTCATACATGAGGGAATGTCATAATTAAGGTTTGCAAAGGAGAGAAAAAGATCCTGTGTTAAAAGAAGCGAATCGTTGTAATCTGCCTCCATTGTATAGTACTCGAGCATGGTAAATTCGGGACTGTGTGTTTTGCCGACCGATTCTACATTGCGGTAGCATTTTGAAATTTGAAAAACAGGCACCTTATGAGCTGCAATTATTTGTTTAATATACACTTCAGGCGAGGGTACGAGATAGAGGTTTTGTTCTTTGCCGGACCACGGCTCAAGATACTTTGTCTCAAACACTTCGAGACAGGTTTCGGGAATAAGAAAGGGGCTTAATGAGGGGGTATCAAGTTCAAGGTAATTTCTTTCTAAAAAAAAAGACCGGATATGGTTAATTGCCTTTGACCTGAATTGTAATAATTCCAGATCCATCATGTGCTGCTGTCATCCGAAGTTTTCTCTGCCTTTTTAAGACGGGTCTCTTGTTTTATATCGCTGTTGGGCAGAGACGAGAAAAAGCGCTTGAAAAGCCTTTCCCTTTTTGGTGTTTTAGCAGCCGGCTTTTCTTTTTCTGTAAAGTTTTCTATTGCTTCGTCAGTGCCTGCTACGAGCAGAATCTGATCTTCCTCAAATATAAAAGAGCTTCCGCTTATAAATGAATAATCTTCCATCTCTTTATGGCGGAAGGCAACGAGGGTTAATCCGAATTTTTGTCTAAAATTTATGTCAAAAATACTGTGTCCGACAATAGATTCTGTTACAGCAACTTCTGCAAGCGAAAAATTATCTGAGACTTGAACAAAATTAAAAAGACGGTTGGACACAAGCTGGGGTGTTAATCTTTGTGCAGCATCGAGATCGGGGTATACAACCTGGGTCGCTCCGACAAGTTTCAAAATTTCCCCATGAGCATTAGTCTCGGCTTTTACGATTATTTTTTTAACCCCGAGTTTTTTCAGGTAATTGGTTGTCATCACCGAGGCTTCAACATTGCCCCCCATGTCTACAATTACTGCATCAATGTCTGCAGGGATTATCTTGCTCAGCGCCGCCTCATTTATAGCATCGGTAATGTAGGCGTCCTGTACTGTGTCCTTGAATTTGTCAATCATTTCCGGATCTTTATCTACAATGATAAGATCTGCATCTGCCTGAAGCAGCTCTTCCATCATGCGTACACCGAACATGCCCAATCCTATGATTGCAACTTGAATCATGTAATCCTCCTCTATCAGCCTATAAGCACCGATTCTTCAGGATAGCGGATAAACCGCTTTTCTATTATATTTCGGCTGCTTCCTAATGCCATCGCAAAAATGCCTGTGCGTCCAATAAACATGGTAGCTATAATAATCAGTTTTCCTAAAAAGCTTAACTGTGATGTTACGCCGCATGATAAGCCTACAGTTCCAAAGGCAGAGACTGTTTCAAACAGTAAATCTGATATTGAAAATGAATTTTGCAGCAGAGATCGTTGTTCACTAATAATGAGTAACATAAATGCAATAAAAACAATGAGAAAGCTTTTTATAACTATACTGATTGCTTTGTTAATTGCATTACTGCTTATATTTCTTCTAAAAAGGCTTACATTATTTTTTTCTTCATTGCCGCGCAGTAAATAGAAAAACGCAATAAAAAACGTTGTTGTTTTAACGCCTCCTGCTATTGATCCGGGAGACCCTCCAATAAACATGAGAAAGATAGTAACAACATTTGACAGGGGACCTTGACTTGGCTGCGCTATTGTTTCAAACCCTGCAGTCCTTGTTGTAATGGACTGAAAAAAAGAGGCGATTATACTGTCAATTAATGACATTCCGCTATAACTATTAGAATATTCAGAAAAAAAATAAAAAAGCGCTCCCCCGGCAATCAGGACAGCACTCGAAAGCAATGCAAGTTTTGAGTGAAGCGATAAGTACTTCTTTCTTTTTCTTACAATCTGATACAGGTTTTTTAGTACAATAAAGCCGATGCCGCCTAAAAAAATAAGTGTCATAACTATGAGAGATACAGCCTTATTATGAGTAAACTGGGCGAGGCTGTCTGAGAAAACAGAAAAACCTGCATTGCAGAATGCGGAAACAGAGGTAAAAAAGGCGGTAAAGAGGGGTAATGCAACTCCTTCAGCGTGAAAGGCGGGGAATAATGCAAGTGTTCCCATAATTTGTATGCCGAAGGTAAGCATTAAAATATTTTTTAAAATTTTTCTGGGATTGTTTTCCACCTCATCTATAAAAAAATCTTTTACCAGTTTTCTGTTAACAAGAGAAACTTTTTTTCCGGGATAAGAAATCATCATTGAAACAAAGGTTAGAATTCCAAGCCCTCCCAATTCTATGAGTGCTAAAATAACACAAAAACCTGCTGTTGTATAAACGCTCATATCAAGTGTGGATAGACCGGTAACACACAGAGCGGAAACAGAAGTAAACAGCGCATCAATATAGGGGACTGTTTTGCCTTCGCTATAAACAAAGGGAAACTGCAGGAGTAGTGAGCCGGCAAGGCTTAAGATAATGAAGTAGGCAAAAAGCTGGATTTTCCCCAGCGAAAAAGAAATTTTCATATTGATGAATCGATTATAAAGACTCCTCGTAAGTTGTGCAACAAAAGAGGTTGAAAAAATCTTTTTTTCCGTATTTTTCTAAGGTGGTCATAAAAAGACCGCCTCACGGAAACTCCGTAGGCGGTCAAAAAAAGGAGAGGAGAAGGATGCAGAAACTTAATCATTGCGGTGGTTGTTGTTTTGCTGTCTCTGTAAATATAACAGCCTGCACTGCTAAAAGTTACACTCCTGTGTATAAAATACTAAAAACTATGAATCGATATTACCTTTACCAAGCAGATAAAAATTGATACACTTACAGTGTTTGTAAAAATGAGTGAGTTACATGTATGTCAGTCAAAAAATAATCGAAAAGGTCGTAAATATGGAAGTTCGTGTTCGTTATGCTCCTTCCCCCACAGGGATGCAGCACATCGGCGGTGTTCGCACTGCACTTTTTAATTACTTATTTGCCCGTTCAATGGGCGGCAAATTTATTCTGCGTCTCGAAGATACCGACAGAACCCGTTATGGAGAAGAGTTTGTTAAGAACTTGTACGATACAATGGAGTGGCTTGGTATTGAGTGGGATGAAGGCGGTTCAAAGGGCGGTCCTTACGGTCCCTATGTTCAGTCTGAGCGGTTTGATCTGTATAAAAAACATGCCCTTGCATTAGTTGAAAAAGGACAGGCTTATTACTGCTTTTGCAATGAAGAACGCCTAAATGATTTACGGACAAGGCAGGCACAGGAAAAAGGCGCTTTGGGCTATGACAGACATTGCAGGTCCTTGAGCGGAAGCGATATTGAAAAAAATCTTCATGAGGGTAGACCCTATGTTATTCGTCTTAAAATTCCGCTTGAAGGCGTAACAAGGTTCAGCGATGCTCTTTTAGGCGACATTGAGTGGAAAAATGAAGATATTTCTCCGGATCCTGTACTCTTAAAAACAGACGGGTTTCCAACCTATCATCTTGCAAATATTATAGATGATCACTATATGAAAATAAGCCATGTCATGAGGGCGCAGGAATGGATTCCGTCTACTCCTCTTCATGTAATTCTGTATCAGGCTTTCGGCTGGGAGCCGCCCCGGTTTTGCCACCTCCCCATGGTAAACGGCAAGGATGGTCAAAAACTTTCAAAACGCCACGGTGCCACAAGCGTTAATGAATTCCGGGCCCGCGGGTATGTACCCGAAGCCCTTGTTAATTATGTTGCTATGCTCGGCTGTTCCTATGAAGAGGGGAGGGATATATTCCCCATAAAAGATCTTGAGGGCTTATTTAAGCTGGAACACTTGAATAAAGCCGGTGCTGTTTTTGATTACAAAAAATTAGAATGGTTTAACGGACAGTATATAAGGCTAATGAGCGATGAAAAACTCTTAGATTCGGTTCTTCCGTATATTACTGGAACCGGGGACGCTCTTCTTCCTATTAATGTAACAGAGGAAAATCCGGCGCCTCACACAGGACCGGAATATTCGGGCATCAGTATGAATGAAGACGGCACGCTTTCGAGCGGAAGTTTAAGTGATGCACAGATTCGTGAAAAATTATTAAGCCTTATGCCGCTCATAAAGGAACGGCTTCAGTATTTGACCGATGCAGGCGACAAAATTGCCTTCATTTTTAAACCAATGCCGGCTTTAGTCCAGTCAGATATCATTCCAAAAAAGCTTGATGCTCAAAAGACAAGGGAAGTACTTATTTCTTCAAAAGATTTTATCAGGTCGCTTCCCGGATTAGACCATGAGGCTCAGGAAAATTCGGCTAAGTCGTGTGCGGAAAAACTGGGAGTAAAACTTGGAGACTTTATGATGCCGATTCGTATGGCTGTAACAGGCTCAAAGGTAAGTCCTCCTCTTATGGGATCTATTCTAGCACTCGGTATTGAAGAATCTCTTGCAAGGGTTGATGCGGTATTGCAGTTGTTTTAGAACTGTACATGTGCTGCTGTTTTATGATATAGTATGCGGAAGTGCCCTTATTCCAAAAGGGCTGCAAGGAGCAACAATATGAGCGATCGCGATATAACAATGGAAAAAATTGTAAGTTTATGTAAAAGAAGAGGTTTTGTTTTTCAGTCAAGTGAAATTTACGGCGGACAGGCCGGGGCATGGGATTATGGTCCTTTGGGTATTGCACTAAAAAACAACATTCAGAGAGCCTGGTGGAAGGAAATGACCCAGCTGCACGATAATATTGTCGGTCTTGATGCTGCCATTTTGATGCATCCCAGGGTTTGGGAAGCTTCGGGGCACGTAGCAAACTTTTCAGATCCCCTTGTAGACTGCAGGCAGTGTAAAATGCGTTTTCGCGCAGACAACATGGATCAATCAGCACTCGAAGCAAAAAAATGCCCTTCCTGCGGCGGAGATTTAACTGAGCCCAGAGCGTTTAATCTCATGTTTAAAACACACATAGGAGCTGCAGAAGACACCTCTAGTATTGTGTATCTCCGTCCCGAAACTGCACAGGGTATTTATGTAAACTATAAAAATATTATTCAGTCAAACCGCATGAAAATTCCCTTTGGTATTGCTCAGGTGGGCAAGGCCTTCCGGAACGAAATAGTGACTAAAAACTTCATTTTCCGGACCTGCGAATTTGAGCAGATGGAAATGCAGTTCTTTGTAAAACCAGGGGACGATGACAACTTTTTCGAGTACTGGCGCAAAGAACGCTGGGCCTTTTATGAAAAATACGGCATCAGAATGAATAAACTCCGCTGGCATCACCATGATAAACTTGCACATTACGCAAAAGATGCCTACGATATTGAATATGAATTTCCAATGGGCTTTCAGGAGCTTGAAGGAATTCATAACAGAACTAATTTCGATTTGTCAAAGCATACTGAATACTCAGGAAAGGATCTGCAGTACATTGATCAGGATAACGGCAATGAGAAATATATTCCCTTTATTATTGAAACATCAGCAGGATTAACACGAAACCTTCTCATGTTCCTTTGCGATGCTTATGAAGAGGAAAAGGTAGCCGACAAGGGCAATGATGATGATTTTAGAACTGTTCTTCACATACACCCGAAAATAGCACCAATTACTGTTGCTGTTCTTCCTCTTATGAAAAAAGACGGTCTTGCAGAAATGGCAAAAGAAATTCAGAACGAATTAAAAGAAGATTTTATGACCGATTACGATCAAAGCGGTGCAATCGGAAAACGCTACCGCCGCCAGGATGAAGTTGGTACACCGTTCTGTGTTACTGTTGATTATGATTCTAAAAATGATAATACGGTAACACTTCGTTTCCGCGATTCTATGGATCAGGTTCGGGTTCCCAGAAGCGAACTTGCAGGCCGTATTCATCAGGAAATAAAAAATTATACACGTCCGTAAAGACAAAGGCTGTCAAAAAATTATAATTGACAGCCTCTCCTTTTTTTGGAGGCTTACATGGAATATGTAGCATTAGGCAGAACGAATTTGATGGTAAGCCGTACCTCGTTTGGTACAGGCGGTGTTGAAAATAATACAGTAGAAACGGCAACCTCTTTGATGAAGGCTGGTTACGAGGCTGGTGTCAATTTTTTTGATATTGCCTGCTGCACAGAGGCTAACCCTGTCCGGTATGCTTTTTACGATATAAGAAATTCTGTAATTCTGGGAGCTCAAACAACGTCCCAAACTGCCAGCAGCATAATGAAAGATGTTGAGCAGTTTTTAATTGATTTTCAAACAGACTACATAGATATTCTTCATGTACATAATCTTCCCTTTGTACCTGTTCCCAAACAAGAGGACGGGGTGTATGAGACACTGCTGAGTTTAAAATCAAAGGGAAAAATTCGTCATATAGGATTTTCATCAGATTCTCTTCTCTTAGCTCAGGAAGCGGCCGATTCAGGACTCTTCGGTATTATACGGTATCCGTTTAATTATCTTGCAAATGAAGAAGAACAGGAATTTGTTAAATATTGTGAGCAGAAGGAAATCGGTTTTATTGCATATAAACCCTTATCCGGCGGAAAAATTAAAAACATACCGCTGGCCTTCGGTTTTTTACGGAATTTTGATTCTGCAGTTCCTGTATGGGGTTTTTCAACTGAAGAACAGCTGCAGCAGCTTCTCTATTTTGAATCCCGTCCGCCTCTAATTGATGAACAATTTATGGCAGAAATAGCACGGGAAAAGGCTCTGCTTTCGGGCTTATAAAATAATCCTTGTCTTAGACAGGAATCTCCGGATTAGTTCTGTTTGCCATGTCGGTTGCTTCCTGTTTTGTTAATACCCTGATAATACGGACGCCGGTATTTGATGTCTGAATAGTTTTAGGTTCACCATTTTCTTCAACTTCATTAAGCAGCTGAACAATAGGGTTTTGAGGACTTTCGGGATTGACGTCTGTTACCTGTGCAGCCTTTCCGTTTGAAAGGAATACATACGCGCCGATTGGGTAGAGCGACAGACTTAATAATAAGGCCTTAATAACAGTCTCATCATACATGTGTCCGTTGTTTTTAAGCATTTCAACCATCGCATCGTATGAAGATGAGGCTTCTTTATAATGGCGCGGTGCTGTTATTGCTTCGAATGAACAGGCAACAGATATTATTTTTGCATAGGTTGATATTTTTGGTCCGGGAAGATGTCTCGGGTAGCCGCTTCCGCTTTCTTTTTCATGATGTTCGAGAACCCCAAGACAGATGCTTAAGGGAAATTCATAGCTTTTTAAAATATTATATGAAATGACCGGATGGGTAAAAATAACATTTTTTTCGTTGAGCGATAACGGTCGGTCTGTCATATAAAGCTGCGGAGGGAGACGGATCATGCCTATTTCGTGGAGTATACAGGCAACACCCAGTTCAATGAGTTTTGAAAGAGGAAGCCGCATCTGAAGTCCTATTGTAATAGCAAGTACTGTGGAACGCATAGAATGGCTTATAAGAAAGTTTTTGTTTCTTGCTTCAAGAGAAGGCTGAATTCTAAGAACATAGCGTCTGTTTTCTTTAACAAAGATGCAGAAATCTTTTACTGTTGCCGATATTTCTTCAAGATCAAGTTCTTTATGAGTTGCAAAACGGGTATAAACTTTGCCTATGTAATTTAGATATTCGTTGTATACATTCTGTACTACTAGCAGTCTATTTTTTTCTGTGTCGCCGCCCGATTCCTGTGCTGCTGAGGATTCCTGAATACTGCTGCTTCTAAGCGGCTCTTTTGGTGCAGAAGGCATTTCTGTTTTTGCAGCTCCGCTGCTTAGGGTGCCGTCAGAAAAAACCTGTTTAAAATCCCAATCCTGCAGTGCTTTTAAAAGCATTTGACTTACAGGAATAGCACTATTAAGCAGTAAAAATGTCTTGTCCAACACGACATCAGAGGTGAAATAGGTGTTTTCTTTTAATTCTGCGACATTGAACGAATTCATTGCGTCTCCTCTTTTTCAATATCGGAATAATATGTCTAAGACCTTAATTATTATTGTAACACAGAACATAGTTGGATACATGATGAGAATTTAAATAAAAAAAAGCTGAAAAACCTCACACAGTTTTTCAGCTCAATTATACTGCCTGCTCAGCCGTCTGGATGTCGAACCCGGCCGAACATATTGCCGTCATAATATAATTATCGGTGAACCTGTGTTTTTCTTAAGGGGAAATTATTTTTTTATTCACTATATTTGGTTAAGAGGTCTTGAAGAAGTTTTAATCCATTTAAAAGTTCAGAATAAATTATTTTTGACTGCTGAACAGAAGCTAAAAATGTTTTTTCGCTGTCTTTTCCAAGACCGGCTTTATCAAACAGTGTATCCAGCTTCCTTTTACCGGGGAATACAAGGGAGATTGTTTCTTTTATATCTGAAGATTGAATAGACTGATCGATTATCCGCAATTTTTGTAGAAGTTCATGTTGTTTATCAATTTCGAATAATATTTTTGATGCCTGTGAACAAATTTGAATGCCTTCATGAACTTGAAGTCCTGCTTCATGAACGCTTTTTAATAGATTTCTAAAAATGTTATTGGGGTTTTCATTTTTTCGGCCGGCAAAAAAAGGAAATTCTTTTTTGCTTTTATAAGATGCTGTAAGAAATAAATCAAGCGGATAATAGCTTATGCCCGGAATTTTCATGCTTTTCTTTGTTACCGAGAAAGTCTTTAGATCAGTATTCGATGCGCATTTACTTTCAAACCACCAGGCATAAAGCTTCATGCGCGAATCTGTTTGTACAATTTTGTCTTCATAATTACGCTCAAATTTTGAAGGAGCGGAAAATAGGGATTGAATGCTGTTTGATTCTGCACTCGTTATACGGCTTGAATTTCTAATTGCCTTTTCCTCAAAGGTGCTGCCTTTTACATGAGTCTTTTTATCAGGGTATGATAAATCGAGTCCTGCAAAAAAAATCTGTGTACAGCCGAGCCATTGAGCAAAATCCCATGCAGTTGTCGCTACAGAACCCCCTGCAGAAAGTTTTCCGTATTCACCCCTGTATTTTTCTATATACCTGCCGAACGGATACAGAGATGAACACAAAAGTATTTGTCTGCATTCAAAACGAAAGACAGACGGGTAGGCTGCAATCTCTGTTATAAGAGTGCTTTTCAAGGCCCGTAATCCTTCTATATGCCGGGCATTCCAATACTGTGGATCAACGAGAATAATAAAATCGGGCTCAACCCCTGCGCTAAGGCATGAGCGCAAGGCTGTGTCGACGCAGATAAGAACTGATTTTTCTTGAATCTGTTTTAAGTATGGAAGAACTTCACTCAGAGTAGGACCGGCAGCTAAAATAAACGCATTTTCCCCGGAGCAGAAGTTTTTTATACATTGAATGGTATTAAGTTTGTCAATGAATCGTGCATTTTTTATACTGTTTTTAAGCCACAGTTTTCCGAACCGTTCCAGTGTATTATCATTAATCTCTTTTTTCTGCTTATTCCGCTCAATAAGTTCCTGCAAAGCTGAAAAATACTGTTGTGCATGCATGGTAAAATGCGGCTGCTGCATGAAGCAGCAGTTTTGCAGTCCAATCTGCTCGAGGACACCGATGCAGTCATGCAGTTCTGCAGAAAAAAGGCATATTAAAGATGAATGACTAAACAGCGGCGTAAAATCAAGGTGCTGAAAGGCCCAAAGAACACGGTTAATATCGGGCTCTACGAGAATAAGTGTTTTTTGAGGATAGTTACACGCGTATGCAATTGGACCGTAGCCTAATCCGAAACCGGAAAAAACAACAGCTTCTAAATCTTGTATATCCTTTGTCTGTATCGATTTTAAGGCCTCTGATTCCGGATTATAGAGAGAATGAAGAAGTATTCCGTTTTCTGTTGCCGTTGGTTTTCCCGATCGGGAGGCTGTAGTAAGGCAGTTATCATACTCAACAGGTGTTTCGCTGCTGCTGTAATATAGAATTGATTTCTCATGAGCAGCGTAGAGGTGAGGAAGTCTGAGCTTAAAATTTTCTATATTTTTACTGAAGATGGAGTTCAATGAGCATATTCTCCGTTACAGGCGTTCCCGGCTCCGGACTCTGTGCATACACCCAGCCGTCTCCATTAATAATAATCCGTAAATCGTTCCGGTCCAGAAGCGGTATGAGAAGCCGTTTAGGTGTTCCGGTAAAATTAGGAACAGTAGTGCCTATAACGGGGGCAGTACCGGAAGTTATCGCAATTTTTCCCGTATGGGCAATTGAAGAGGCTCCCGAACGTGCCAGTCCCAGGTGATCAATAATAACATCCGCTGCATCTGCTATAACCGGTGCTACAATACGACCCGCATAAGTTTCACCCTGTGCTTTTGAAATAACAATGTATAGAATTATTTGCGGATCCTCAATGGGAAAAACTGCCAGGCAGTTCGACAAAAAGTCTGTCGTACTGTAGCCGCCTTTTTCTTTATCGCTCATTTGAGCCGTCCCTGTTTTTACACCAATTGAAACATCCCCCAGCGCAGCTCTGCTTCCTGTTCCCGACTGGGCAGTAGTCTGCATACAGCTTAATATGTAGCGGGCCGTTGAGCCTGATAGTATTTGTTCTTTATATACCGGAGTATGCTGATACGTTAAGGTCCCGTCGCTTGAAGCAATTTGAGAAATAAAGGAAAGCTTTAGCGGAATTCCATTATTTGCTAATGCTGTTCCCGCCTGAACCATCTGCAAGGCAGATACACTTATTTCCTGCCCGATGGAAATGGTGGGTTTGGAGCGGGCTGACCAAAGTCTGTCGTCAGGATTCCGCACTGAACCCGGGTTTTCATAGGGAAGCTCAACTCCGGTCTTTGTTGTAAATCCGAAAGCCTTGATCATAGACAAAAAGGTATTGGTGTCAATTTTTTCACTCATCTGAGCCAGTGCATCATTGCACGAATACTGCAGGGCTTCCCGTGCTGTTATCCAGCCGTGGTGATCAAGACAGGTTATAACAACTTTTTCTCCGTTGGTTGAACGTATTTCATGTTTGCCGTCGCAGAGGTATAGATCAGACTGTTTGACTGCACCCGTTTCTATAAAGGATGCAACAGAGAAAACTTTAAATACAGAGCCCGGCTCATAGGCGAAGGTAGAAGGCAAATCTCTTTTTTCCGCTTCAAGTGCTGAAGAATAGGTATTGAGGTTTGCTGCCGGCAGGCTTATGTAGGAAAGAATTTCCCCTTTTTTTGCATGGGCTGCAATGAGCATTAAACTTTCAGCCTGGGTTGACTCCATAGTGGAACGGGCTATCTGTTCGAGTTTGTACTGAAGATTTGCATCAATTGTTAGGTAAATATCTTTACCCTGATTATCGGAAGATAACGGATCATAGTCTGGAGACAGAACGCTCTGCATAGAATACTCAATACCCGATAATCCAACCCCGTCATCACCCATAAAACCGATAACCTGGGAGGCCAGCATATTTTCCGGATATATTCTTCCCTGTATTCTGTCAAGTCTTAATCCTGATAACCTGTTTTTTGCAATTTCATCAGCAATGGATTCATATACATCCTGCTCAATTTTCTTTTTTAAATACACAAAATCTGAAGACGCTTTTGTAATCTGCCTTACAATCTCTTCTTCTGTTTTATCAAGGTAGGGTGAAAGTATTTCTGCGGTTTTTTGGGGATCCTCCACGGATGAAGGCGTTGCAGCCAGATGATAAAAATTTGCCTTTACGGCAAGGGTTTTTCCGTTTCTGTCTAAAATACTGCCTCTAAGAACTTCTTTATGCTGTTCAGTCTTTACTGCCGCCGGAAGAAATGCCAGTTTGGCATAGGAAAAAAGTATATAAAAGAGTACGGCTGCAATAATAGTAATAAAGACTGCAAATCTTTTTTTTGAAAAATTGTTTATCTGCATGCTGCCTTTCCTGGTACTTGAGAAGCGAAAACAAAACCATAATCCCTTGAATCAACAGATTCGACGTAATTATCGCCCACAGCAAAAATGTATCCCGGCGGTATTTTAGGAGCATTTTTTAAACGCTGATACTGCTTTTCGTTCAGCGGAATAGTTCTTGCTGTATTGTTATCTATTACAACATAATAACCGTTATTTGAATAAAATGATAGAGCTTCGTTTTCAACTCCGACGCAGCGTTTTATGACTATTTTGCTGTCATGAAGATAGTAAACAACATCATGTACCTGAGGACCTGCCCACCGGACAAAAAAATTTGAAGTAAAAGGAATTACGATACCGTATGAAAGTTTATTCAGTATGATAAACTGACCGTCATGCAGCACTGGTTCCATCGAGGGCCCTGAAATAAATACTGCATCAAAGACAAAAAGTTTGAATATGAGACCAATAATTACTCCTGCAGCAATACTGATAACGGGATTTCTATTTTTTTTTTCTGTAGTTTCTTTCATACGCAGTAATTATTCTAATAAGTTATAAAAATTATGTCGATACAAAGGTATGCAAATTATCAGTTATCTTGACAGAAATATAACAACATCCGCGTTTAAAAAAGAAGCAAGCCTTGATATGCTTCTTAAGAATCAGAATTTTTCACGGGCTAAAGTGAAAAATTTTAAACTAGAAACGCAGGCAACAGCTGCAAGCTTCTTTGAAGAGGCGGTATTTTGCTTCTCGGCCTTAGTATCGTATATAACAAAGCGGAAAACACAGGCGCTTTGTTGTGCCGTACTTTTACTGCTCATAATTACCGTTCCGTCTATTATCAGCAGTATTCCGCAAAGAATGTTTCCCGCATCCCTTTCGGCTGTTCCATCGGTAGAAATGGACCTTCTAAATACAGCAATGGCTTCATTTGTTTTTAAGGAATCATCTGATGCCTTTGACACTGAAGGCAATATAGGCAGCCGGAAGGATGAACCGGCAGGGACAATTCCTGCTGTAGTAGAGTACACTTCGTATACTGTAAAAGCAGGGGAAAATATCAGTTCGATTGCTAAAAAATTCGGTTTGTCAAATATTTCTACCCTCATTGCGGTTAACAATATTTCAAATGTACGGCTTCTTCGCTCGGGGCAGAAAATAATTATTCCCTCACTTGACGGTATGATTCATACAGTTAAAAAAGGAGACAGCCTCGCAGTGATTGCCCAGAAGTACAGCATTTCTGTTGAATCGCTGCTGGATGTAAATGATCTTTCCTCAAGCATTATACAGGTTGGCGATAAGCTTTTTATTCCCGGCGCCCGGCTTAATTCAGATGAGCTTAAACAGGCTCTCGGCGAATTATTTATGAGTCCTCTGTCAGTCTCTTGGAGGCTGTCTTCTGCCTACGGATACCGCAATGATCCGTTTACCGGCGTCCGCAGTTTTCATACCGGTATAGATATGGTAGCTCCGCAGGGGACCGCAATAAAGGCATCTATGGCAGGCAGGGTAGCCGCAGCGGGTTATACACAGGTTTATGGAAACTATGTCATCATATCTCATACAAACGGGTATCAGACACTGTATGCTCATTTGCATACTATTTCCGTAAAGGCAGGCCAATCGGTAAGTCAGGGTGCAAAGGTTGGTCTTCTTGGAAATACCGGGTATTCCACAGGGGCGCACCTCCATTTTTCTGTATACAAAAACGGTGCTTTGGTTAACCCTCTGACGATTTTAAAATAAAGCATTGTGGTTAAGACCCTGACGATATTAAAATAAATTGGAACACTTATCGATACTAAGCAGTAAGTGGACTTTTCAGTATATGCATTGTATAATTACGGTGCTTTTCAATAGCAGGTTTCATAATTAGGAGCACTATGCAGCAGGTTTCTATATGCAGGTTTTGCGGAAAAACAATTGACACTCAATTTCTCTATTGTCCCTGGTGCGGAGAACTGCTTCATGAAAGCGCTCATTTGGCAGAAATAGTGAACAGGGTGTTTAATACTGTTGAAGAAAAAGAAACCGGCAAAAGAATTGAGAAAATTGGGCAGTCGCTTGATATTCTGGAAAAAGAAATAACATCGGTAATTCATACTATGGAGTCAAAAAAATGAAAAAACTACTATTTTCCCTGCTGATTCTTTGTGCTCTGGTACCGCTTTTTTCTCAAGTAAGCTTTTCAGATATCGATTTAAATACCGATAACCAGCTTCTTTTTTCTGTAGAACACACCGACTTTGCACAGGCATCATATAAGACTCTTTTTTGGTATGATCTTGATGAAAAGGTTACACAGACTGTATCTTCTTTGGAGCCGTCAAATCCTCAAATATTAACCTGTTTTCCAGAAAAACTTGATCTGCTTCAGTCCGGTAAAATCGTTCAAATTCAAAATAAATATGGAACCTTTCACTATTCTGTTGATTCAAAATTTTTACAGAGAATAAGCATACCGCAGGAAATTATTGAACATGAAGAAAGTTTTATACCGGTAAAACATAATAGACTTGTTCCGGTGAGCCTGAGCGGAGATGGAATGTACTACTGTTATGTTGAGCAGACAAGTCCTGCAAAGGGCAGCTTAGCGGTAAAAAATATTGAAACAGGCGCAAAAATTCAGCTAAATACGCAAACAGAGTTCAGTTATGACTCTGTTCCTGTGCTGTGGTCGCCTGATTCGGCAATTGTTGTGTATGAGAAAAACGGATTTTTGTATTTTTTGAATTTCAAAAACGGTTTTTCGGTAAAACAGATACCTGAGGAATACCGCCAAATAGGTCCCGGAACAATACGGAATGTATACTGGGCATCTAACAAGACGCTCATGTATATTTCCAATGATTTAGTTTACAGCATACCGGTAAATGAGCTTTATACCAGAGCCTTATACTCCGATCTCGTTGGAACAGGAAGGATTATTGGAAGAATCCCATCGTCATTTTCTTCTTCGGTGGATTCATTTTGGACAAGTGAAGACGGATCCTCAATCGTGTATTTGCAGGATAACCGTACTCTGTGGTATATGGAATTAAGCGGCACCGATTTTAATTTTGTTACAACCCTCTTTTCCTATCCCTTCGTTACAGTTCCGGGGGCAGCCCTTTCTTTCGATATTTTTTGGGCGCCCGGAGCCGACGGCAAACAGCTGCCTCTTGTATGGATTCAAATGCTTCGTTCCGGAAAAACTGAAAGCTATGTATATAGGCTCGAAAAAAATACGGCACAGAAAAATATATATTTTTCTGCCCTGCCGCTTCCGGTCTTTGTTTCAAAACCGCTTCTTTCTCCCGATAAAAAGCTTCTTTCATTTTTAGGCGAGCAAAGTATTCACGTATATGATATTGCATCGTGGAGGCAGCTCTACGTTTTCACTGACGAAAAGGTTGTATCCTGTGCGTGGAACGATAAATCCTCCCTTTATTTGGGCGGTGTCGAAACCGTGCGTTTATGGCGCCTGAGCGAAAATACTGCTGATGTTCTGTTTCTTTCGGCTGCACCGCGCTATACATGGGATGCACAAAGCGGAAGTGTTATTGCAGGAACTTCAAGCGGCTATTTTGTATATAATCTGAAAACGAAAGCCTGGGATAGTTCAAAAAATGTAATAACAAGAAAACAGCAGGCTCAAAATACATCATGGCGCATTTTTATTGATACTGTTAAAAGCGCTCATTTTAAAAATTCTTTATACGGCAGAGAATTAACACCAATGAGCTATAATATTCCCTTATTCAAAGATACTGTATCCGGTTTGGAACGGAAGCCCCGTGTTGCCCTGACGTTTGATGCCCTCGATAATTCTGACGGATTAACAGCAATTCTTTCATCTTTAAATAGATACAAGCTGCGGGGGACATTTTTTCTAAATGGAGAGTTTTTAAGGCGTTTTCCCACAGCTGTCTCAGAAATAGTGTCTTTGGGGCATCAGTGCGGATCGATGTTTTACACACCGTATTCGCTCAATACTGCACTTTACCGTGTGGATGAGAACTTTGTCAGACGCGGATTAGCACGTAATGAGGATGATTTTTATGCATTGACCGGTTCCGAGCTTTCACTTATTTGGCATACACCTCAGTATTTTAGTAATTCAACAATTCAGACAGCAGGAAAAAATGCCGGATACGCCTATATAGACCGCGGTTTAGCACCCTTGGATACCGTTACCCTTGAAGCGGCTGCATCAAAAGGCGAAACGTACATGAGCGCATCGGATATAATTAACACAATTGTCAATGGATTAAAACCCGGAGCTGTTATTCCTGTTTCATGCGGAGTGTCAGACGGAACAAGAAGCGATTATCTTTATAACAAGCTCGATATTTTAATAAGCGCTATTTTATCAGCGGGCTACGATATTGTTCCTGTAACAGATTTATAGAATTTGTATTTTTCTTGTGGAAAAACTCAGCTGCAGAATCAAGCGCTGTTTTTAAAAGGGATGCCTTTTCTATAGAGCGGCTGCTTATAAGTTCTGTTGTTTCTATACAGATGTCCCCTAACATGTAACGGCAATATCCAACTGTTTCCCCTGCATGTATGGGAGCTTCTATATAGTCCGGCAGTTCAATTTCCCTTTCAAGTTTAGCAAACCCGTCCTTGAAACCGGCTATAAGAGGAATTGTAATAGTATGGGTTCTCGAAAAATAAGGGGACTCAACAATCGATAGTGCATTTTCCTTTCCATAGAAAACCGGCAGATGGTAAACAAGGGTATCTTGTACAGAAAGTGTTTTAAATGT
>Ga0116148_1001468_pt1 | contig 25713 bp, 13 predicted proteins | sample AD_UKC055_MetaG_FD_89786 | JGI IMG/M metagenome (GOLD analysis project Ga0116148, IMG submission 89786) | Active sludge microbial communities of municipal wastewater-treating anaerobic digesters from USA - AD_UKC055_MetaG | ecosystem: Engineered > Bioreactor > Anaerobic > Digestate | place: USA... | reverse complement strand
TGTAGGCGATGCTCTGGGGCACGCCGAGCTGGTCGGCGTCGGCGGCGAAGGCGTCCGCCGAGACGTAGACGAATCGCGACCCCGAGCCGGTATCCAGCTCCAGGTAGTAGGCCACGCGGTCGAAGCTGCCGTCGACGATGTACTGGGCCATGTTCTGGGCGTATTGCGAGGGCGAGAAGGCGCCGTTCTGGATGGGGAGTTCGTAGACCACGGTCATGGTCTTGGCCTCGGGGGCGTTGGAAACGATGCCGGCCGGGGCGGAGGGCAAGGGCAACTCGCGGACGAGGACCTGGAGGTTCTTGGTGGTGTAGAGATTGGCGGAATTGGCGAAGGTCCAGTCCGGGCCCCCGCCCACGCTGACCGGCCCGCCGGGGGTGACGACCGTGCCCGTGTTGGTGCCGATGCCCAACTCGGTGTACTCGTTGATGTTGTTCCCGCCCCAGTCGCTGTAGCCGATCAGCGTCTGGGCGGCCCCATAGTTGTGGACCTGGAACGATCCATGGCCTGTGCCGGTCCCCGCCCCGCCGTCGCCGAAGTCGAAGCCGCTGGTGTCCCCGGCACTGCTGGCCCCGGGGATGCTGATGGCGTTGGACTGGTTGTAGTTGGTGGACCAGAACTCGATGTTGCCCGTCGTGATGCCCGTGCCGGTGACGATCCCCGCCTTGTTGGAGACCACGTTCATGTTGTTGACGATCTGCTGCCACTTGACGGGGTTGTCCGCGTTGTGCGGCAGGCCGATCTGCTTGACGTTCTTCGTGAAGGCGTCCATCGAGGCGTAGACGAACTGGAGGCCCGTGCCGGTGTCCAGCTCCAGGTAGTACGCGATGCGGTCGTAGTAGACGGGCATGGCGCTGTTGTCCACAGAGTACGGCACGGCATTGGTGTTGCGGAAGTTGGCCTTGTCCGGGATGGGCAGCGTGTAGATGAGCTTGTAGCCCTCCGTCGTCGCCTCGGGGACGTTGCTGTACACGTCCGCCCGCAGCGGCCCTGCCGCCATCACCGCGCACGCGACCACCACGACCAGACGCCCAAGTACCCTCTCTCTGTAGGACATCGTTCGCTCCTTGCTGCTGGTGCTCTTTTCGACCTCGCATTACGACGCGGGGCAACAGAACAGATGATATGCAGGTCCCCCAAGCGCCTTGGGACCTCCCGCGAATCAACGTGGACAACTATCCAGTCTACGGGAAGTGCGGGATTTGTCAAGGTCCAAAAGCGGCGGATCGCGGCTGGGCGGGGCGGCCCGGGCGGCCGGAAAACGCAGCCGGCCGTCCATCCTGGACGGCCGGTCGTGCGGGTGCGGGTTGGAATCGGTCCTGGCGGCCGCGTAGCCAGCCCGGCAGGGGCGGCGGGCGGCGGCCTTGCGGGGCGGCTCAGGCGACTGTGACCTTGGCGCCCTTGACGCGGAGGGGGGCCGACGGGGTGATCTTCTTGCGTTTGCGGCGCCGGCCGGGCTCGGGCACGTCGGGACGGGGGACGCGGACGGGATGGTCGTCGACGATCTGAAGGGCGTCGCGGACGTTGTGGGCGAAGAGGTCGGCCTTCACCTCGTCGGCCAGGCCCTCGGCCCGGTTGAAGACCCCGCCGGTGACGAGAATCTGCATGTCCGGGCAGACGCCGACGTTGCGGATCATCTCGATGAGCTTGCGGATATTGGGCACGCCCACGGGCTGGGCGCCGTAAATGCACAGGATGTCGGGCTCGATCTTGCCCACGAAGGTGAGGATTTCATCGTTGGGCACGCCCGAGCCGAGGAACCAGACGCTCCAGCCGGCCGCCTCGAACAGGTCCGCGGTGATCTGGGCGCCAAGCTCCTCGATCTGCCCGTCGCCGCAGGTGACGACCATCCGCTTGCCGGTCTTGGGCTCGCGGGCCAGGAAACCCTGGAGCTGGTCGGCGATCATCCGGTTGATCCGGGTGGCCATGTGCTCCATGATGCGGGTGATGTGATTCTCGCGGTAGAGCTTCTCGACCTGTTCCATGGCCGGCCAGATCACCAGCCGCAGCAGCCTGGAGGCGGAAATGCCCCGGTCCAGGGCGGCAAACATCAGTTCCCGGGCCTCGCATCGCTTTCCGGCGAACAGGTGCTCCAGATACTGCTTGAACAATTCCGCGATCATCGTGTTTGCCTTTCCGTTGGTTTCCGTGATGTGCGTTTTGTCTGCCATGATTTGCCTTGTTAATCTGGGTAACCTGCGTAACACAGCTAAGATCGGGTGACTGCGCAAAAAAACTTGAGGGAAAGTGTTAATCTGGGCAATTTGAGATGAATAGATAAACTTTGCCAGCCGTCCTGGAGTGATGTAAAGCTCTTAAATAAAGATAGTTACGATTTTACATCACAGGACCGGGTCGGCCGCGACTTTTTTTCTCGCTTGCTAAAGTCGGGCGTTCAGAAGGTGCGATCTGCCCCGCGGTCCCCCTGAAAAGCCGTCTGCCCTGATCACGTGCGGGCTGGACGGTCGGCCAGGGGGACATCCTGCAGAAAGAACCCCGTGGCGACCTCCGCCTGACCCGCCAGGAGGCGTCCTGCTCTCTTCCCCGAAGGCACTTCGAACTCGGACCCGGCGGGAGAATCTTCAAGACAGGACTAGGCGCATTTTCCGGGGGGGGTACAATATATTGACTCGTTCGAAAACGGAGCCGGGCAGATCACCTGAGAGATCCCAGGTTAAAGGAGTCCTACTCATGAGAACGCGCCTAGTCATTTGTCTGATTCTAAGTTGTTGCGCGTCCGCCCAGGCGGGCACGGTCCTGGTGGACTTTTCGTCGGCCCAGAGCACGCCGGCCGGCCCTCAGGGCGGAAACTACTGGAATACCGTCGCCAGCACCTCCCAGAGCGACCTTCTGGATGCGGCAACCGGGTCGGATTCCGGGTGGAACATTCAGGTTGCCCTTGGCGGCGGGTCCACCGGGTTCGGGGGCACGGCCATCAACGGCGACGGTGCGGGCGCTCCCTTCGACCAATCCTTCGCGATCGTCGACGGGATCTACTCGAACCGGGCCACCGGCGCCGGGACTTCCACGATCACCATTACGGGCCTGGCGGGCAACACGAGCTACAAGTTCTCCACCTACTCGGACCGGGCCAGCGGCTGGGCAGATGGAGTGATCGCCACGACTGTGGGAACCGCCCCGTCGTCCGTCGCACTCCTGAAGGACAGCGTTACTGACTTTACGATTGTCTCCAGCGGATCGGGGGCCATCGCGTTCACGTTTGTCGAGGGGCCTGGCGAGAGCAGCACAATAGGGGACAACTGCGTTCTGAACGCGTTGAGCCTGACCGGGCCTCCGGGACCGCCGTACGCCGTGGTACCCTTCGTCGACAATGGCGGCAAAGGCGCCAATCTCGTCACAGTCTCCGGCGGCGACCTGTACAACCCTGACGTGGGCTCTACCACAACCGGCGTCATCGGGTCGAACAGCGCCGACAGCAACAGATGGGGCACCGGGAGCACCTCGACCGCCACCGGGCCGGACATTGTCGCCAACGGCAGCACGTGGCGGTTCGCCGCCCTGGCCAAGGTCGGGGCCATCCTGGACGCCAGCAGCAGCGACATGCTGGTCAACCCGGGCGATCTGAGTCGTGCCCTGGCGATCAGCCTGACCCTGTCCGGACAGACGGCGGGGGCGAACACCTCCAGCGGATACGCGCCGCTGGCCTACCTCTACGGCATCGACGCGTCCGCATCCGGAACCGCCGGGTGGTGGGGCTCGGCCGACCTGGTCGCGCAGGCCGTTTCCGACAGCACGCCGCTGACCGCCGGCGTCTGGGATGCCGTCGCGGGCACGTGGACCTTCACGTTCACGTCCCCCGGCCTGCTCACCGCCGACGCGGGCGACCTGTTCGGAATCGCCATCGTGGGCAACGAGGACGCCGTTGGCGACGAGTGGCTCAGTTTCACCGAGGGGGTAGACTCCTACCTGACAGTCGAGGTGGTGCCCGAGCCCGCCTCCGCCCTGATGCTGCTGCTGGCCGTGCCGGCTGTCGCGGCCCGCTTGCGCAGGCGAGTGCGCACCGGCTCATAGAAGGGCTTCGGCCGGCTGGCAGAAATTCCAAGAGACCTGACGTCTCTCAACAGTGCATAGACGCCACGCGATTCCAGGCGTCAGCCGCTCTGCGGACGCCGGCAGTACATATCGCTGCGATTTCCCTGGCTGTCGATCCGTCGGCCGGGCTATTCAGGAGCGGGGACCACCTTCGGCGTCGAGGCTGTACCCTCCGCCCATTTGCTGATTCGGTCAAGGTCCTCCTGCGTTATCTTCTTCTCCGCAAACAGGCGCTCGTAGTATCCCTTGATTTCCTGCTTGAAGTAGTCTTTCCAGGAAGAGTCGCCTGTAATGATCATATTCTTCAATTCGGTATTCTGTTGGACGGCCGCATGGATGGCGCCCTTGATCGAGTAGGTGAATGCATAGTCGTACGCCTGCCGGAGCACCTTACTCACGGCATCGGACCCGGGCTCGGCCGTTTCGATGGCCGTGAGCATCTCTCCCTTCTTGACCTCCCGGTATGTCGAAGCGGCCTCCCGGAGCGAGGCATACTCCTCGATATTCAGGTCCCCGGTGAAATCGGTGACGAACGTGTCAACCGCCAGTCCGCTTCCGGCAAGCGACGCCCCGACAACCGGCGAGATGAAAGCCGCCGGAACGGCCGCCCCTATAATCACCTTGGACGCGGACTTGGCCGCCTTGTACGTTTGAAGGAACGTCGTGAGATGCCTCCAATAGACCTCACCGTTCCAGTCAGCCGCGGTAATCAGCAACGCAGCGATAGCGTTCAGTCTCTTCCTGAACAGGCGTATTCCCGCCTCGTCCGCATCCGCGCCCAACGTCGGGTCGCGCACGACGTTCGCCACATCGACAATCATGTAGTAGGCGATCTTTGACCTGTTGGCATCATCCACAATCTTAGGCGGGCAACTGAAAGGCCCGTAATACGCCACCCGGACGAGCGGGACCTTCTCGCTCGTCTTCTTGCCACTCGGATCGAGCTTGTAGACAAAGAGGTCCTCGTTATTGGGGTTCCCTTCGATCCCGATCGCGTTCTCTCCTACGGAGAACACGACCGGCAACTTGCCTTGAGATCGCGCAATGACCTCACAGCCCGCCATCGGCATGAGGACAGCGACCAGCAGTGCATGAATCAGACCCCGTGACGATACTTGTCGGCACATTCCCATTTGAGTTCTCCCTATTCTGGACCTGTGGAGCGGCGCTGACTGTATTGTTGCACCTTCATGTATCTCAGTCAATGAGATTCCGTCTGATTTGAGTTGGTTATTGAATTTCTGAGTCTTGATGTTCCAGGGAGAAGCAGAGCCTTGGAAACGGTCGATCCTGAACCTCCGTTCTGCCGGCACGCAAGCAGGTCGCGGGCGGCTTGAGGAATGCCTGTCGCGCAAGCGACCGGGGCACTCCCGCCGGCGTTGGGCCGGTAGTGAGTTCCCAAGACCTGATGAGGCACAACCCTCATTCCCCTGCACTGTCTTCCCTACGTTAACGCACGCAAGGACACCTGTTCACCCCGTTCGCCTCGCGTCGCGAGCATGCCACCGCGCGTGTTCTGCCCGGGGGCTGGCCACCAGGCATAGTATGGGAGGCCGGACTCGGCTCGCGGTTGGCCTCAGCGCCACTGGAGGCGGGCGGTCTTGTTGCGGATGTCGACGCGGACGTCGAGGTGCTCGAAGCGGCGGGTGTAGACGAAGCCGTCGCGGACGGGCGGTCCGAGCGGCCGGCCCAGCGGCTTGTGATACTCCGGGTAGTCGTGGTTCTCCAGGGCCCCCAGGAGGGCGTCCGGTCCGTCGGTCCACTCGAAGTACGAGCGTTGGCCGGCCACGATCAGGAAGACCCCCAGCGGATAGTCGATGTGCCCGCGCATCCACGCCCGCATGGCCTGCGGCGCGGACGGGGTGGACGTCCGGGGGCCGAAGGCGTCCGGCCCGGCCGAGAACAACAGCAGCTTGCTCCGCTCCACGGTCTTCCGCATCGCCTCGATGCCCCTGGCGACGTAGTCCTCGTAGCTCTCGCCGCCGACGGGCACGCCCCACCGCTCGACGTAGCTGCCGTCGAGGTAGTCGAGGTGGTCGAGGTTGCAGCCGTTCTCGCCGGCCCGCACGGCGTTGCCCAGCAGCAGCTTGTCCGCCGGCCAGCGGGCGCGCAGGTCGGCGGCCATGCGGCGGTAGCCCTGGCTGTAGGCCTGGCCGTGGGTGGCGGTCTTGCAGATGGCGTCGATGAACAGCCCGTCGATCTGGTCGTGGGCGGCCATGCCGCGGGCGGTGGCGATCCACCAGGCCCGCACGTCCGGGCGGGTGAGGTCGAAGAGGCGGTAGCGGTCCTTGAACGTGAAGACGGCGCCGCCTTTGCGCAGGGCCCAGGCGTCGGCGTGGCGGTCGAACTCGGCGTTGGCCTTGTAGTCGCCGTAGCGGATCACCGCGTTGTAGTAGAAGATGACCTTCGTGCGGGGGTTGATCTGCTTGACGGCCCGCCCGGCCGCCAGCGTGCCCGACTCGACGTCGCCGCTGGTCCGGTGGCCGTTGGCCTTCTCGAAGACGACCAGCGGGAAACCCGCGATCTGCTTGAGCTCATCCTGCGTGTAGGCGGTGCTCTTTCGGACGCGCAGCCAGACGGGCACGGTCCGCCAGTCGAAATCGGGCCACGTGGCGGCACCAGCCTGGGCGGGGGGCACGGCGGCGGGGTTCGTCGCGCCGCCGCCGGGCGAGCCGCTCCCGTCGGCCGCCCGCGCCGACGCACCAGCCAGGGCGACGCACAGGAGAACCGCCGCTACGAGCCCAGAGAATGTCTTCATGGAAACCACCAGCCTCGCCGGCGATTCTATCACGCCGCCCACGCACGGCCAGCAGCTTTCCGCCCGGACGCACATGGTGATCCTGCGGCTGGGGTGCGGGGAGCCGCACGGCCGCGGGCCCATCGGCCCCGGACACACGCACGCATCGCTCTTTCGCCCCGCCGGGGCTCTGGGTGTCTTGGCCCGTCTGCCGGGGGCTCGGCCTGAAGGCCTCACCCCCGGCTACCTTCCTGCGTCCCTTCGGGACTATCCGCGCGGGCGGTGGCCACCACGGAACTTCTCACCTTGGGAAGGCTCGCCGCCCCGAGCCTTCGCGAGACAGCCTACTGAAAACCCGGACCATCTTCATGCTCCGCGGGTGAACGCGCGGTTCATGGTGGACTGTCACCGGTTGGTCCGCTCGATCTGCCGTCCGCCCCATATGAGAAGAACTCGCACTTGGGGTTGACAATCACCAGGCGAGGCCCAAGCGTCCCGCCGGTGATGTACTCACCATTGGGACCTATCGCAGGCCAGGGCCGATCGCGCACCTCCACCAGGGTGCCTGTCACTCGAACCCCGGTGCCCCCGGTGAGTGCCTTTTCCGGCCAGGCCCGCATCCCTCCGACGAAGATGTCGTAGGGCATGATCGAGGGCCCCAACTTCTCGTGTTGGTGTGGCGCCCCTTCCACGGTCACGGCATGCCCGATCCATGCTCGCAGGGCCTCCCCGACGTATGCCCGTTCGAAGTAGTCGTTCTTTCCGAAGAACTTCGGCTCGAGGTGCGACGGCCCGACAACCTCCCATCGCGGATCCAGGATGACGTACTGCTCACCAAACTGTCCGTTGCTGACGACCGCGCCCTCGTCGCTTACGACCGGATCGGCAATGATCTTCTGTCTCGTCAATCGGCCCGACACACGCAGCCCCGCGCCCTTGGGCAGGCCTTTGGGCCACTCGTCCAAGCCGACGACGTAGAAGGTCTGTGTCTGGCCTCTAAGAAAAACGAACCGGGAAGCATTCGTGTAGCTGGGTCGGCCTTGAATGGTGACCTGGTTTCCTAGAAACGGCCACAGATCGGCGTCGCTCAGGTTGCGACTGATGTCCACGGTCCCGGACAGCCCAGGATAGTGCGCGGCGTCATGACTCGCACACCCTGCCGCCAGCGCACAAGCTATGGCCAGGCCGGATTCCAGGATTACGCATTTGTCCCACATCGGCCACCTTTGGAGCATAGGCCCGCCGCTTCGCTGGTTGGGTTGTCGAAGGCGGGGCAGTCTCTCGGGGACGGCAATGGTTTGAGGGTGCGGCAGCGGCGCGGTCTGTCCCCGAACGTTACCATGTGTGGGTCTCGGATGACGTTATGGTATCCGCCAGCGGCCGGGGTGGAAAGCAAGAACCGGGCAATCGGCCGTTGCTGAGACCCGCCCGACAGATGGATCGAGTTAGAGCGCGAAAGTCGCCTGGCGAGCCCCGAATGTCCCATTTCGCCCGGAAGTGTCCCGTTTTGGCGATGATTATTCCTAAATTTCCCATTTTTGTGATTTGTTTCACATGAACGTAAGATATTAATTTGCAACATCTTAAATGCGACTTTCGCCTGCAGTTAACGCCTTCCGATTTTCCGAAAAAATGGGACGTTCGGGTTCTCGATGCCCCCGGCGGGTCGTCGGGCAGGCGGGCGGAGTCGCGGGTCAGCTTCCGGGCGGTCTGTACCAGAGCGACTGCCAGTACTTGCGGTCCATGGCGTAGACGTCGATGGGGTCCTTGGCCAGGTCGAAGGTCTCCGGCAGCAGGCCGTAGCGGACCATCTCGCGGACGTACTCGGGGCGTGGGCGGAAGCCGGGCATGTCGAAGCGTTTGATCTCGTCGAGCCTGGCCTTGCCGGCCTGGACCATCGTCAGCAGGAGCTTGTAGTCGGCGTCGTCGCGCGAGGCGAAGACGGTGCTGTCGGGCTTCTTGTCGTCGGCCTTGGCGGCGTCGGCATCCTTGGTGTCGGCGGGTTTGCAGAGCCCGTAGCCGCCGGCGGAGCGGGCCAGGGGAGCCAGCAGGATCAGCGACTTGTCCGGGCGTGTGAGGTTGAAGACGATGTGTCGCGCGTGCGGCAGGCGCGGGTCGTTCATGTCCGGCCGCCAGAACGACAGGCCGATCTCGTCGGACAGCGTGTGGGGGATGGCCGTCTTGCCCGCGTGGCAGGAGTTGCATCGCCTGGCGTAGACCGGCTGGGCGACGAGGGTGGTGGGCCACTTGGCGTCGTTGTGGAGGTGCTGGCTGTTGTGCTCGTATCCGCCGATGGAGCCGGTGCCCAGCGCCGCGTACGTGCCGGGGTACGGGGCGCCGATCTCCAGCCACAGCAGGACGGTCTGCCGCTCGGCCGGCGAGAGGGCGACCTTGTTGTGGTGGTTGTCGATCTTGTCCATCAGGGCCGAGCCGCCGCTGCCCAGGGCCCGCGGGGGGTAGTTGTTGCGGGCGTAGTTGCGGCCGTCGGCGAGCTGCCTGCGGATGGTGAGCGTGTAGTAGCTGTGACTGAACATGGGCCCGCGGTCGCCGGTGAGCAGGACGCCGCCGGAGCGCTTGTCCACGTCGTGGCACTTGAGGCAGTGGCGGTCGAGGATGGGCTGGACGTCGCGGGGGAAGTCGGGCAGGTCGGGAACGCCGGCGAAGGGCGTGATGGGGCTTGGCGCGCGGCGGGCGGCCTGCACGGGCTCGCCGCTGACAGCCGACCGCGCCTGGGTGCGTTGCTCGTGGCAGCCGACGCAGCCGACCGTCTCGCCGGGCTGGACGCCGGTGAAGCTCTGCATCCGCTTGACGGACCGCCCGCGCTCGTCGAGGGCGACGAAGAAGAGGCTCCGCAGGGCGGGCGCCGTGAAGTGGGCCGACCCGTCGGCCTCGACCGGCACGGTCCCCAGGACGCGTTCCAGGCTGAACGTGCCGCTGTAGCTCAAGGGGTCCATGCCGCCGGTGAAGTTGACCGGCTTGGGCAGCGACTCGACGATGAGCAGCTTCTTGATCTCGCCCGGCTTGATGCCGGCTGTGTTGCGTCCGAAGTAGACGTTCTCCAGGAAGAACGTGCCGTCGGCCTTGGACAGATCGACGTGGGACGATATGTTCCGCTCTCGGGGGCGGCGGATGAGGGGGCGCGGTTCGTGGACCCAGACGTTCTTGCCGGCCTCGGCGAGTTCGAAGAGCACGTCGGTCCGCCCGTCGGCGTCGGCCAGCACGAGCTGGTGGTTGCGCGCGGCGAGGAAGCAGTCCTCGCTGAAGGCCCAGGGGTCGCGGTAGTGGGCGTCGCGCGTGAGGTTGCGGAGGCTGTCGCGGTCGTCGCTGCCGCGGGCGACGTCGAGCGTGGCCAGCCAGCCCTGGTGCTCAGCCTGCCCGTGCCCGGGGGAGTGGATGAGGACGACCTTCTCGCTGTTGGGGATCGGCTTGGCGTCGATGTAGACCCCGCCGCCCCAGTTGTTGCCGAAGAACACGTTCTGGACGGCCCCGTCGCCGTACATCGTCCAGAGGTGGTGGTAGTCCACCTGGGAGCGGTCGACGTACTCCCATCGCATATAGAGGATGCGCCCGTCGCTCAGGAGCCAGGGGGTGTTGTCGTGCTCGAGGTTGGCCGACAGCGGCCTCATGTTCCTGCCCGCCAGGTCGCAGCGGTAGATGTTGCCCACCTGCGTCAGCCAGCACTGGACCCACCGCCTGGCGCGGGTGGAGACGAAGACCAGCTCGTCGTCCGGCAGCCAGCAGGGCTCGTAGTCGTCGAACTTGCCGTCGGTGATCTGTCGCAGGCCCGTGCCGTCGGAGTGGATCAGGTAGAGGTGGTACTGCTCCGTGCCGCCCTTTCGCCAGGCGAAGACGATCCGCTTGCCGTCGTAGTGGACGGCGGGATCGCGGACGCTGCCGTCGGGGTCGTTGACCAGGTCGGTAACCTTGCCCGTGCGGAGGTTGAGCTTGCAGAGGCGTCCGTTCTTGCCGTACATGGCCCGGTTGCGGTCGGTGGAGATGTAGCCGATGTTGGCGTACCAGTGCTCGTGGACGATGCCCCGTACGGCGAAGACGATCTCGTCGACGCCGGCCATCGGACCGTCCGGGGCCAGGAACGCCTCGCGGAGCTTGCCGCCGGCGTCGTCCGGGGCGGCGGCGCGTTTGCCCTTGGCCGCCTTGGCGGGCTTGGCGGGCTTGGCGGCCTGGACGGCGGGCGGCGCGGCGGCGGGCGTGAGCAGGACGTAGTCGTAGATGATGAAGCTGCCGCCCTGGAGTTCCATGGCGATGGTGTTCTCGCCCTGGCGGAAGGAGGCGGGCTCCAGTCGGAAGCTCTGGCAGGCAGCCGAGCCGCCCCCACCCAGCGGGTCGGACACGAGGCTCCCGCCGGCCTCTTGCCCGGCCGGGCGGGCGGGCAGGGCCCGGGCGTTGAGCGAGACGGTGAGCGTGCCGGGCTCGTGGACGGCCAGCGTGCCCAGATGGAGGAACAGGGGCTCGGTCGGCTGGGCGGGCAGGCTGAAGCGGATGGTGAACGTGTGGGCCCGCGAGCCGCCCCAGACGTCGCGGTTGCTGGGCTGGACGTAGGGCCAGTCGGCCGGCTTGCTCGAACCGGCGGTGTAGACCACCGGCTTGGGGAAGACCTTGAGGTACTCGGGCCATTTCTGCTGGGTCAGGCCGAACTCGGCGGCCCGCCCGTCGGGTGTGCCGATGCAGAAGACGGGCTTCGCCTCGCCCGCGGCGGGCGCCGCCACGACCAGCAAGGCTACGATCAGCAACATCCGGCTTATTACTACTGGCATTACAGACTCCCGCAGCCCGGGCCATGCGCACGACCCTGCCCTGACACGTTGTGACGCGGGCAGCCCCCGCGACAAGGGGCAAAACGGTCCGGCGAAAGGCGGTATTGCCGCGCGGGTCGAGCCGCCGACCTGCGGGCGGATCATCCCAGACGCCGCTGGCGCCGGTACTCGCTGGGGGTGATGCCTTCGAGCCGCTTGAACTCGGTGCACATCTGCATGTCGTCGCGGAAGCCCGCCTCGGAGGCCAGCCGTTTGATGGGGGTGCGGCCCTGGGCAAGCAGCCGCTTGGCCCGCTCGATGCGAAGCCGCACGATCTCGTCCCGGATCGACCGCCCCAGAACCGCGCGGAAGCGGCGCTCCAGGGTCCGGCGGGTCACGTGGACCGCGGCGGCCACGTCGCCGACTTTGATTCGCTCGTGCCCGTGCTCGGAGGCGAACCGCAGCGCCAGGGCCACCAGCGGGTCGTCCACCGCGAGGACGTCGGTGGACTGGCGGGGCAACAGGGCGGCCGGCTCGATCAGGATCTCCTCGACCGGCGTGGGCGTACCGTCCATCATCTGGTCAAGCAGTTCAGCCGCCCGGTATCCCACGCGCTGGTATCCCAGCTCGATGCTGGTCAGGCTCGGCTCAGGGTGGGCGCAGATCAGGGGCTCGTTGTGCGTGCCCACCAGGGCCGCCTCGGTGGGGATCCGCACCCCGGCGCGGAGACAAGCGCAGGCGAGGTAGCGGCAAAGCAGGTCGTAGGTGACGTACACGCCGATCGGACGCTGCCAGGCGGCGATCCACTGGTCCAGCCGATCATTGAAGGTCCCCCAGTGGCCCGGGCGTTCCGCATAGCTCGGCGGAACGGTCAGCGAGGAACACGAGAACCCCGCCCCCGCCACCGCCGCCTCGAACGCCTGGCGCGAGGTCTTGTTGGATCGCTGGCGGGTGAAGCCGAGGAAGCCGAAGTGGCGAAAGCCTCGCCCGATCAGGTGCTCGGCCGCCATCCGCCCCGCGGCGGCGAAGTCCGGCAGCACCAGGGGCACGTCGAGCACCGGCGAGCTGGTCCAGACGTTCACGACCGGCACGCCCGCCCGGCGGGCGGCCTCCGCCAACTGCGGCGTGACGCGGGCGATGATCCCGTCGTACGCCGCCTTGGCCCGCCGCGGGCCCGCCAGCGTTTCCTGGGCCTGGGCGTCGACGATGCACTCCCAGCCGCCCTTCTCCTGGGCGTACTGCTGCGTGCCCGCGAACACGTCGTGATGGCGTTTGAACGGCCAGTCCAGCTCCAGCATCAAGGCCACGCGCCTTCGTTTGGCCATCGCAGAGGTCTCCGCGTTTCGAGCGTGGGCCTCGGCCCACAGGCACATGATTATATAGTCCGCTTGTCGCAATAACAGTGCCGATTGTCGCAGAGAGCACGGCCGTTCGCCTTGATGAATCCCGGGGCCTTCCAGTAGGATGAGGAGCGGTTGAACCGTTCGCTGCCTGCGCAGTACGACAAGTCCCCCGACAGGAGAAACGCTATGACCAGACCGGCCCGGATCGGCGCGATGTTCTTGCTGGCCGCCGCGGTAATGGCTTGTATGCTCGTTGCCGCCTCAGCAAGGGACGTCCCCGCTGTCCTGCCCGCCGGCGACGGCAAGGCGGGCAACGCGAGCAAGCCGGTCAAGGTGTACATCCTGGCTGGTCAGTCGAACATGGTGGGCATGGGCGAGATCTCCGGCGGGAACAGCCGGCACAGCCTGTTCTTCACCGCCGCCGAAGGAGACGCCGGCGGGGTGGTGGTGTCGGTGTACGCGGGGGCGTACTCGCCCACCGCCGACTACGACAAGCTCCCCGCCAAGGCCACCAAGACCATCAGTTACGGCGGGTTGGGCCAGGACCCCCTGCCGAAGATCGAGGGCGAGTCCACGACCGTCATCCGCGGCTTCATCGCCGTCAAGACCTCCGGCGCCTACGCGTTCTCGCCCGGCTACCAGGACTCCAAGCACAACGTCATGGAGTTGGAGGGACGGGAGGTCTACCGCAAGGAACCCGGCAAGGACGCGGTGCAGACGCCGACGAAGCTGACCGCCGACAAGCGATACGCCTTCAAGGTCACCTTCCTGACCAAGGCGGCCAGCGGCCTGTTCTGGCTGGGGCGGACGGACGTTCCCGGCACCCTGGAGACCCTGGTCAAGCAGGAGAAGAAGTTCCCTCACCTCGTGGACGACCAGGGTAAGTGGACCGTGCGGAACGATGTCTGCTTCTACGAAGCGAGGATCTCGTTCAAGGGCGGGCCGCTGACCGTTCCGTTGCGGGAGCGGAAGACCACGATCGGCCCGGAGCTTCAGTTCGGGCACATCATGGGCTGCTACCACGACGAGCAGGTCCTGCTGATCAAGACGGCCATGGGCAACCGGGCGCTGGCGTGGGACTTCCGCCCGCCGTCCAGCGGGAAGCTGCCCGACGTGAAGGAGGAACTCAAGAAGTGGGAGGGCCTGGAGTACCGCCTCATGGTCGAGGGCGTGCGCAAGACGCTGGCCGACATCGCGAAGATCGTCCCCGGCTACAAGGGGCAGGGCTACGAGATCGCCGGCTTCGCCTGGTTCCAGGGTCACAAGGACGGCGGCAACAAGGAGTGGATCGCCGAATACGAACGGAACCTCGTCAACCTGATCCAGGACGTCCGCGCGGAGTTCAAGGTTCCTCGCCTGCCGGTCGTGATCGCCACGGTCGGCTTCGACGGCAAGGAGATGGGCGAGAACTACCTCCAGATCCGCCAGGCCCAGATGAACGTCGGCGACCCGGCCAAGCACCCGGAACTGGCCGGCACGGTCCTGACCGTGGACACGCGAGACTTCTGGCGCAGTGTCGAGGAGTCTCCCAGCGGCCAGGGTTATCACTACAACCGAAACGCCGAGACCTACATGCTCGTCGGCGACGCCCTCGGCCGGGGCATGGTCAAGTTGCTGGAGCAGAAGCCGCAGAAGTAACCCGCCTGCTGGCGGGCGGCAAGGGAACCGTTGCCAAGACGAATGAAGTTGCATTCGGCAACCGGCCGACCCGCTGAAGGCCAAGAAGGACCGGCGCGGGCGAAGGCCAGACCGGAAGACCATCACATGAACCGGCGGGAGTTTCTCAAGTCGGCTGGCGGGGTCCCGCTGGCGATCGCCCTGGGCGATCTCGCCGGCGCGTCCGAGTCTGCGCCCCTCGACGCGGGATCGCTCTTCCAGGCCGGCAGCGCCGACGTGCTCGCCCTGGCCGACCGCGTCATGAACAAGTGCGTCCTCGAAAAGATCATGCCGCCGACCCCGCCGCTGAAGAACGCCTGGATCGTCCCCGGCGGGCCGTACTACAAGGGCCAGTGGATCTGGGACACCATGTTCGTGGTGGACCTGCTGAGCCTCCTGCCCGGCCGGCAGAAGCTGATCCGCGACGTGTTCCAGAACTACTGGGACTTCCAGGACCGTTGGAACGCCGCCGCGCCCGAGTGCGCCCGGGACATGATCACCGTGGCCATCAAGACCGAACCCCAGGAGGTCCGGCAGTTCTCGCAGATCCCGATCCTCGCCTGGGGCGTCGAGCGAGTCTATCGCCGCAACGGCGACCGGGAGCTTCTGCGGCAATGCCTGGCCCGGCTGGAGAGGTTTCACGACTGGTACTGGCGCGAACGGGACCTGCACGACAACGGGCTGATCACGCTCGGCGCCTACACGGGCAAGCTCCAGCACGCGAAATGGGAAACCTTCGACTATGAATGCAACATGGACGGCATGAGGATGACCGTCCATCCCAGGCGAAAAGGTCCCAAGGAAGGCCCCTGGTACGCCGACGTCTGCGTGCCCGGCAACACCGCCTATCTGATCCTGGGCGAGAGAAGTCTCGCCCGGCTGGCCGAGATCGCGGGCGACAAGGAGATGGCCGCCAGGCGCAAGCGGCGCGCGGAAAAGGGCGCGCGGGCGATGCGCGACCACATGTGGGACGAACAGGCCGGCACGTTCCTCTCCGTCCGGCGCGACACGCTGGAGAAGATACCGGTCGCCACCATCGGAAGCTGGATTCCGCTGGCCGCGGGCGTGCCCACCGAGGCGATGGCTCGCCGCATGGCCGAGGTGCTCGCCTCGCCCGCCTGGATGACGCCCCTGCCGGTGCCCACCGTCGACCGCACCGACAAGCGATGGAAGTCCGACGCGTTCTGGCGCGGCGACGTCTGGCCGCCCACGAACTACCAGATCGCCTCCGGGCTGGCCGACTTCGGCCACCGCGACCTGGCCGCCGACATCGCCGACAAGACCGTCGCCAACGCCATCCGCAACGGCGTCAGCGAACACTACGACTCCGTTTCGGGCAAGCCGCTCGGCGTCCGCGACTACTGCATGAGCAGCACGCTCGTCACCATGATGCTGGATGGACTGACCCGAAAGCACACGCTCCGGCTGCGCAACGTCAATCAGGCAGAAGGAAGAACAGGATGACAAGAACGCGTTCCGCAAGCACCATCGTATTCGCTCTCGTCGTGGCAGGCGGGTTCGCCCTCAACGCCGCCGCCAAGGACATCCCCGCCGTCCTGCCCGCCCCCGACGGTAAGGCGGGCGACGCGACCAGGCCGGTCAAGGTCTACATCCTGGCCGGGCAGTCCAACATGGTGGGCATGGGCGATCTCGCGGGGGCCCGTCCGCCCTGGCCGAGCGTGCTTCTTTGTGCCGATCCCGCCGTCATTCCCGGCGTCATGCCGATCGGCGGCTCGGCGCTGGCGGCCCACGGCGTCTACCAGTCGGCCGACGCGGGGGCGGAAAAGGGCGCACGGGTCTGCCTCTACGCGGGCGCCTGCGATGCGAACGCGGACTACGCCAAGCTCCCCGAAAGGGGCCCCAAGGGCAAGCCGATCAAGACGGGTACGGTGGCCCTGGGCAGCGTGGGGGCGAACCTGCCCGCGATTGACGGACCGCACACCGCCGTGGCGACCGCCTGGATCGACGTGCCCCAGAGCGGCGTCTACACCCTGCATCCGGGCTTCGGCGACAGCACGCATGCCGTCGTGACCCTGGACGGCAAGGAGGTCTACCGCAAGGAGCCGGGCGGCAAGCCCGCGTGCGAGAAAGTCGCGCTCGAAACGGGAAAGCGATATCCCATCCGGATCATCTACTTCAAGGGCGGCTCGGCTGCGTTCTGGCTGGAACAGGTTGACCTGGAGGGCAAGGGCGATCTCGAGACCGTCACGAAGAAGGACAAGAAGTTCCCGTACCTGCTGGACGAGTCGGGCAAGTGGACGGTGCGCAACGACGTCTACTTCCAGGAGGCGCGCCTGACGGCCGGCGGGCGGGGCTGCCCCCTGAGCGCCACCGCGAACGGGCGGTCCATCGGGCCGGAGCTGGGCTTCGGCTACGTCATGGGAACCTTCCACGACGAGCAGGTGCTGCTCATCAAGACCGCCCAGGGCAACCGGTCGCTCGGGTTCGACTTCCGTCCGCCCTCCAGCGGCAGGACGCAACCCGACAACGACTTCGAAGGGGCGGAGTATCGCCTGACGGTCAAGGGCGTGCGGGAGACGCTCCAGAAGATCGACAAGATCGTGCCCGGCTACAAAGGGCAGGGCTACGAGATGGCCGGCTTTGTCTGGTTCCAGGGGCACAAGGACAAGGACTCAACGAAGGAGGAGTACGCCAAGCACCTGGTCAACCTGATCAACGACCTGCGCAAGGAGTTCAACGCGCCGAAGATGCCGGTCGTCGTGGCCACGATCGGCTTCAATGGATACCGGTTGAATGATGGGCCGTGGAAAGGGGTGTGGGAGGCGCAGATGGCCGTGGGCGATCCCAAACAGCATCCGCAGTTCGCCGGCACGGTGGCGTCGGTGGATACGCGCGACTTCTGGCGCGAGGTAGAGGAGTCGCCCCGGGGCCAGGACTACCACTACAACCGAAACGCCGAAACCTACATGCTGGTCGGCGAGGCTGTGGGGCGGGCGATGGTGCGCCTGCTGGGCGGGCAGGCCGTCGCGATCCCCAAGTCGGATCGCCAGGCCCGCCTGGCCGCCGAGTTGGCTGCCCAAGCCGCCAAGCCGGCCCCCACGGAACAGCAGAAGGCCGCCTCGATCGCGGCGATCAGGCCCATGATCCTCGACGGCGCGCTGGCTGTATTCCTGGGCAATCCGCGGAACCAGCCGCTGCTGCAGGCCGCGGTCAAAGGGGACAAGCCCGCCCGCGTCTCGCCGATCCTGGCGGACACCCTGGACGAAGCGGCGGCTTACTATCGCGCAGCCGGCATCGACGACTACGACTGGAAGCCCTTCGGCCCGGACATGAAGAACGCCACCTGGGATTACCTGGGCTTCGACCTGCCCAAAGCACAGGGCGACGCCCAGTCCTCGGACAAATCCAAGGTCAAGCTCGTACCCACCGCGGCGGTGACCTACCCGGCCGGGATGGAGAACTGGTTCGCGCCCGACTTCGACGCGAAGAAAGCGGGGTGGAAGAGCGGCGCGGCCCCGTTCGGCCAGTCGGATGAAAAGATGGACTGGCCGGATTGGATGCCCCGCTGCCGCGTGGCGCCCAAGACGGTGTGCGAGAACGACGTGCTGTTGTTGCGCCAGACCTTCGAACTGCCGCCGCTGAAGGCCGGCTGGCGGTACCGCATCTGCGTCCAAGGCAGCGCCCACGTCAATATGGGCGAGGGGTATGCGATCTACGTCAACGGCACGTTGCTGGCGGAGTCGAAAGGCGGCGTCGTCGCATGGCGGAGAGAGGCCCACAAGCCTCACGGCGGCCATGTCTGGACCGATGGCCGCGACCTCTTTAAAGGCCCCAAGGTGACCATTGCGGTCAGCAACTTCCCGATGAACAACAGGCCCGTCGACCGTCCTATCCCGCATACGACCCACCTGAGCGTGTGGATGGAAGAGATGAAGATCCCGCCGCTGGGCAAGTGACGACGAAGACGCCGATCGCCGGATGCGCCGCCGAACAGAGGGGCCGCCAGGCGAGCTGTCGCCCGCCGGCCCGGCGAGTCCGCCTGAAGGCCGGCTCGGCATGGTCAGGAACGCGTGTTTTCGCCGGGAATGGCCTGTCGCAAAATATGGATACGATTGTCGCAAATACTTTGCCGATAGGCCTTGACGCCCTGCGGATACCGAGTAGCATCGAATATAGTGAATACTCGGGCTGTCTCCCTATGGGGAGATGGCACGGAGTGCGCAAGTCCAGTCTGAGAACAACGTGAGGCAGGCACATACCCGGGACGGCGGCCCCAGGCCGCCTGAGAGGGACTTGTTGTCCTCCCCGGTGTGGGTGTTTTTGTTCGCCGTGAGGCCCAGCCGCGACGGCTCGGTTCATGGTTGGCAGATCGAGTCGTCGCAGGAGGCCATGTGACCATGCGCGACGAAGGCTGTGCGCAACGACAGCGTTCTACCGACAAGCGGGACATTGTCTCGCCTGCGCGCGCATCATGGCTGAGCCCCCCTGCCCCATCGCCTTTCGCCACATCAGCCGGCCAACGCCGGACCGGAGACAGCCACCAGAACATTTCCGCATGTGCAGCCGCGAGGTAAAGGAGCTGAAGCGATGAAGAGAGCACGGAACACATTGACAGTCGTAACGATGATCGTGGCGGTCGGCCTGCTGGCCGGCGCGGGCAAGGCGGCCGTGATCCAGGTCGTGGATGTTTATGGCCACAACGAGAGGAACAACTACGCCGGAATGATCAATGACATGATCATCGGCTCAGGGATGAACGGGTATGGCAATGACGGCGTTGTTGGTTGGCCTGCCGGAGAAGGCGATCCTTCGACGTGGACGGCAACGAGTAATGCCTATCAAGCCGAGTGGCAGTCAATGGGGACGCTGGATCCCAGTACCTCTATCAATGGCAAGATCGCGTGGACCGTCTTCGATCTAGGGAGCGTGACGCCCGGGCTCGACAAGTTTCACATCTGGAACGAGCGTGAAAGGCTCGACCGGTCTGTGGACCAGTACAACGTCTACTACGCGGCGACGCCGTCGGTCGCTGTGGTCCATGGTCCAACATCGGGCAGTTCGAATCTCGATTATGATTTCTCGAGCGCCGGTTGGACGCAGCTCGGCAGCACCGCGTCGATGCCCTTCCGGTCCAGCGGTGACGGCGGCGCCGCTCAGGCGGTCCTTGACCTCGGCGGGGCCACCGCACAGTACCTTGCTGTCGAGATTCTCTCGAACAGGGGTTGGAATGGCAGAACGGGATTGGCCGAAGTCGGCATCACGGCCAGCGACGCCCCGCCGAAGGGCTTCCTGCACATCTTCAAGTTCTGGGACATCAACGGCGACGGGGGCCGCGACGAGCAGACCGAGCCGCTCCTGCTGGAAGACCCGTTCCTGTTTGAGATCCTGGACGAGAGCGGGCAGGAGGTCCTGACGACGGTCTTGAGTTGTACGGAGATCGAGATGGAGCCCGGCACGTACTGGGCCCGGGAGATCTTGGAGGGCCGGGGCGACTGGTACTCCACGTCGCCCAACCCATACCCGTTCGAGATCACCCCGGGTGAGCAGACGAAGATCTACTTCGGCAATAACGTCCCCGAGCCGGCGACGATGGCCCTGCTGGGCCTGGCCGCAGCCGGCCTGGGCGGGTACGTCCGAAGACGCCGCAGGGCCTGAACGCAAATCGCGAAGACCATAGAGAAAGATCTACACCCAACATCAAGAGGCAACAAGGAGATGAAACGATGAAGACGAGGCGGAGTATTCTGACAGTCGTGACGCTGATCGCGGCGATCGGCCTGTTGGCCGGCTCGGTGCAGGCGCAAACGACGACCCTCACCGGCACGGCGAACGGCCCGGGCGGCAGCGACGACAACTGGGACAACCCCGCCAACTGGACCGCGGGCATCCCGGCCGGCACCCAGGCAGCCGTCATCACCAACGGGTTATTCGCACAGATCGACGACTCAAGCGGCTTGGCGACCCCCTACAGCGGTGGACTGACCCTTGGGACCGGATCGAGGCTGCAAGTCGGGTGGACCACCAACTATGCCACCAACATCAACGCGCTGGGCACCGGCACGATCACGATGAACGACGGCTCCCAGATCATCGCCCGGTCGGGCCTGGGGACGTATACTTTCAACCAGCCGTTTGTGCTGAACGCCGGCAGCGCCGTTCTCTGGGGCGGGATCTCGACGGCCAATCACGGCACGACGAAGACGTTTTCCGGTGGGATCAGCGGCCCCGGCAAACTCATCTACAACGGAGTCAATAACACCGTCTTCGTCTTTAACACGGACAATTCCCTGTGGACGGGGGGCTTCGAATCCGCCGACCCGCAGAACCAGCGCCACAATGTGCGGGCTTCCGCCAACGGCGCCTTTGGCACCGGCAATGTGGCCATCAACAACAACTGCTCACTGGAAATTGCCGCCGGGTTGAGCAGTACGATCAACGACACGGCAACACTGTACGTCACTGGTGTCCGGTCCACGACATCGGGGTGGGCCACCAAGTTGATCCTGAAGTCGAATGAGACCGTGACCGATTTCTGGCTCAACGGAGTGCAGCAGGCCCCCGGCACCTACGACAGTTCCAGCGGGCTCCTCGATTCGGGCGGAAACCCGTTGATTTCCGGCAGCGGCATTCTGACGGTCCTGGGCAGTTCTCCGATGGTCTACTGGGACCTCAACGCCAGCGGAGGCGGCGCGGGCGGGGCGAACCCCGCAGGGACGTGGAACGCGTCGAACACGTATTGGAACGCCGCAGCCGACGGCACCGGCTCCACGGCCGCGTGGACGGCGGGGCGGACGGCCGTCTTCGCCGCCGGCGGCGACGCCACGGGAACCTACACGGTCGCCGTCAGCGGCACCCACGACATCGGCGGCCTGGGCTTCGAGGAAGGGACGGTTACGCTGTCGGGCGGCGGGCTCCGCATGACGGGCGACTCGCTGGTGAACGTCGCGTCGGGGTTGACCGCGACGATCGCGACAACGATTTCCGATGACGCCACGCCCCGGCTGCTGTCCAAGGCGGGAGACGGCACGCTCGTCCTGGCCGGCGCGAACACCTACAGCGGCGTCACGGCGATCGGCAACGGCATCCTCTCGGTGTCGAGCCTGGCCAATGCCGGATCCAGCAGCAACCTCGGCGCTTACCCGACGGCCGGCGCGGGCGGCCTGATCCTCGGCGGCGGCACGCTCCAGTACACCGGCGGCACGACGGCCATCGACCGGGGCTTTACCCTGACCAACAGCAGCACCATCGACATCACCACGCCCGGAACCGCCTTGACCCTCGGCGCCTGCGAATCTTCCGGTTCCAATGGCACACTTACCGTCACCGGCGCGGCCGGCAGCAGCCTCGCCCTGGGCGAGGTGAAACTGGTGCAGGGGATCGGCATGACCCTGAACCCGACCGTGAGCGGCATGACCGTGGCCTCGGTGGTGGGCGACACCCGTTACGGCCTGCCTGCTCCCACCCTCACGCTCGGCGGCACGACGACCGGCAATGTCATCCCGGGCAGCATCACACATATCAACATACATCCCAGCGGATGGGACCCGAGTGTGAACGTGGCCAAGAGCGACTCCGGCACGTGGACACTCGCCGGCACGAGCACCTATACCGGCACAACGAGCGTCAACGAAGGAACGCTGATCGCCGCCGCCAACGCTCCGAGCAACTCCAACGGGGCATTCGGCAAGGCCACCTCGGACGTCAACCTCGGCGTGGCGGGCGGCAGCAACGATGCCGCCCTCCTCATCGGCGGGCCCTACACCGTCGGGCGCAACATCCGCCTGCTCACCAGCAACACCACCGACGCCGGCACGCGAGTCTTGACCCTTGGTGGCAGCACGGCCGCCAATAGCGTCTTCTCCGGCAACATCTACCTGGGCACGAACAACAACGCCGGGCGAGGCGTGACGTTGACGGCCGCCGCCGGCGGACAGGTGACCTTCTCGGGCGTGATCCAGAACCCCAGCGGCATGGACCCGACCACCTACACCGTCACGAAAGCGGGGGCCGGAACGGTGGTCCTCTCCGGCAACAACACCTACACGGGCCTCACCGAGGTCCAGGCGGGCACCTTGAGACTTGACCGGTCCGGCGGGACGATCGCCGACACCTCGGCGGTGCAGGTCAGCGGCGGCACGCTCGACGTGGCGCAGGATGACGTCGTCGGCGATGTCACGCTGTCCAGCGGGACCATCTCCGGCGCCGCCACGCTCACAGGGACGTCCTACGCCCTGACGGACACGGGCCTGATCAGCGCCAACCTCGGCGCGAACTCAGCTGCGCTGACCAAGACCGGGGCGGGCACGGCCACCCTCGCCGGCACGAACGCCTACACCGGCGGGACGAACGTCAACGAGGGCACGCTGATCGTGAACGGGAGCGTGCTCGGGGCCGTCAACGTCGCCGGCGGGGCCACCCTCGGCGGCACCGGCACGGTCGGCGGGGCGGTCGTCAGCGGCATCCTGGCCCCCGGCGGCTCGATCGGCACGCTGACGATCGCGGGCGACGCGACCATCGGCGGGAAGCTGCTGATCGAGGTGGACGGCGCCGGCGCGGGCTCGGTGGACGTTCTCAACGTGGGCGAGTTGCTGAACATCACCGGCGCCACGGTGGAGTTCGACGTGCTGACGGACCTGGACGACCCGTTCTACGTGTTCGCTTCGTACGGCTCGCTGGGCGGAACGCCCTTTCTTGATGTGCTGGACCTGCCCCCCGGTTACGAAATCGACTATGACTTCCAGAAAGAGAACCTGATCGCGCTGGTTGAAAAACAGGCTGGCGACATTCCCGAGCCGGTCACCATGGCCCTGCTGACCCTGGCCGCAGCCGGCCTGGGCGGATACGTCCGAAGACGCCGCAAGGCCTGAACGCAAACGGCTCCAGGCCGTGAAAACTCTTCCTTACGCAAAGCCGAGAGGCAGAGGAGATGAAACGATGAAGACGACACGGAACATCCTGGCATTTGTGACGCTGATCGCGGCGGTTGGTCTGACGGATGGTGCGGCGAAAGCGGGCCTGGTCGGCCAACTCGGCGTCCTGGATGTCACCAATGCCAACGGCGGCATCAACCCCGCCACAAGCAACCCCTGGCAGGCTGGCGATACGTATCACCTCGCCTTTGTCAGCAACGGCACAAGGGATGCCACGGATCCGGACATTGCCACTTACCACGCATTCGTTCAAGCTCAGGCTGCCGCCGCTGGTATGGGCGGGACGACCTGGTACAGCATCCTCCAGACTTGGAGCGACCCCGTTCGGGACACCAATGCCCCCCCGATGACGACGAGCTACGGGATCTTCCTCGTTAATAGCGACAAGCTCGCAGACAACGGCGCGGACCTGGCGAATGGCCCCGATGTCACGTTCAGCCAGACTGAGATCAACACGTACTACGACGGCAGGGTTGCCTCGGGGTCAAACCGCAAACCCGGCGATCCGACTCCGGGTCAGACGAAGATCGAGCACGGCGTCAGTTGGGCTACGGATGGTCGCTGGTGGCAGCAGTACAACGGCTTGCAGACCGACCAGTGGCACTTCTACGCCATCTCGGATCCGCTGACGGTGCAGCAGGTGGGCCCGCCGACGGTCCAGCCCACCCTGGCGCTTGGATCGCGGGTCCTGGTCTCCGAGAACAACGCGAACTTCAACATCTCCGTTTTCGACGGCAAGGCGGGGTATGACAACACCGGCACGGGTCAGCCGCTCGTGCAGACCCCGTTCGGGGACGGCACGGTGGAGGACTACAACTTCATCGTCTCCCGCAACGGTCAGACCGACCCTCTCAGCTATGCCAATGGCGGGGCCGGGCTGACGCCCGACCCCTATGACCCCAATCCAGGGACGGGGGGGTGGTCGAACAACAATGGTCAGAACTGGGCCAACGTCTGGACGACATCCGACCCCGATGTTGACCCGAAGGACTTCATCAGCGGGTCGATCAACACGACCCACGCCGGTCATGGAGAGGTCCAGGGAACCGTCGACATCTCCGGCCTGGTGTCGGGGACGCTCTACTTCCCGCATGGCACGTACATCAACCAGTGGAGCCTCACCCTGACCATGACCGGCCCCGGGCAACTGACGCTCATAGCCAGCGACGCTCAGACATCCAACGGCCCGGGTACCAACTACGGGTGGATCACCGACTTCAGCTTTGCCAACCCAGACCTGGCGTACGACACCATCACCTACACCTACTTGAACGCCGACCTCGACGGCTCCCGCGCCCGCTTCATGGGCGTGATCCTGGACGGCCAGGCCGCCGGCGAGGTCCCCGAGCCGGCCACCATGGCCCTGCTGGGCCTGGCCGCGGCCGGCCTGGGCGGGTACGTCCGAAGACGCCGCAACCCCTGAACCCGAACCGGCAAAGACACCGAAAACACGTCCAGACAAAGCCAAGAGGGTAAGAAGGAGATGACAACGATGAAGACGACACGAAACATGATGAGGGCCACGATGGCGGCAGCCGCCCTCGTGAGCATCGTTCTGGCGCTCAGCGGTTCCCTGCAAGCCGCCGCCGTGATCTATGAACCGTTCGACGACAGCGAATCGAACCTGAATGGGAATGCTCCCGGAACAGGACTCGCCGGCACATGGTCAGGTAGTTCCTACACTGTCAAAAGCCCGGGTCTTTCTTTCGGAAGCCTCCCAACGTCCGGGAATTACGTCCTCAACAGCGGAGGCGCATTGCGGTCTGCCAGCGTCACCTTGGGTCCGGATCTGGCCGGCGCCGGCCTGCTTGATCACGGTGCTGAGCTGTGGTTCAGCTTTCTCGCCGAAATCCAGACTGCAGCTACGAATACAGCATATGAGTTCTCCCTGGGCACAGACCCTCCCAGCTTCTTCAGTGGAATGCCGGCTGGCGGCCAAGGCATTGGTGTGAATCTCTGGCGGGGTACCGGGGTCGAGGCGGCTACATGGGACAACACCAGAACCGTAGGTAGCCGGCAAACGCTCGCTGCATCCAGCACGGCCCTGATAGTCGGCAAGATCAAATGGGGCGCGGACGCCTCGGCCGCCGACACGATCGAAGTGTACTTGCCAGGCACGGACCTGGTGCTTCCGGTCACGCCGGCTTCCACCAAGAGTGCCGTCCTCAACCAGTCGCTGTTCGATACGCTCGGCTTTGATGGCAAGAGTTCGCCATACGATGGGGCTGCGCGGATCGACGAAATCCGTTTCGACGCGACGTATGATGACGTGATCGGCGTCG
>Ga0116148_1001465_pt1 | contig 25771 bp, 27 predicted proteins | sample AD_UKC055_MetaG_FD_89786 | JGI IMG/M metagenome (GOLD analysis project Ga0116148, IMG submission 89786) | Active sludge microbial communities of municipal wastewater-treating anaerobic digesters from USA - AD_UKC055_MetaG | ecosystem: Engineered > Bioreactor > Anaerobic > Digestate | place: USA... | reverse complement strand
TTGAAAAATATTTATTACAACCGAAAGAAAACCAATTTTGGTATTCGACTTTTATTTTTAAAGTGGATAACTATCCGGTTTTTTACCAAATTCAATCTGAATTTATTGAAAAGACTCGAACTTTGCATACACGGACAACAATTAAACTCGAATAGTCACTCTATCAATTCAATACTATTTTATCCGTACCTATACAGCTTTCACCAAGATCAAGCATTGAATTTATAAAGGATATTTTCTCATATTTTTTTATATCTTCTGCCGGAATCTTTTTTTCATAAATAATTTTATCAGCCAGGAGTTTCTGCCGCATAGTTCCATTAAGAAGAAATTTTTCAGGAGTGTACCATTTTCCCGAATCATAAAATGCAAGGTTTGAAAAAGATGAATCAGTAACCATACCCTTTTTTAAAACAATTATTTCATCAAAATCATTATTCTTTAAAAAAGAAAACAACGAACGGTCTTCATGTTTAAAAGAATATTCTGCGTCACTACATTCAACTGCCAATACAGAACGAATTTTTTTTACTGCATATTTTTCAACAGAAATATTTCGATCATCTCCGGAATAAACTATTCTTAGTTTATATTTGCCCTTTACCGGAACAGAATCAAGTTGAATGTCCTTAATTACAAAAGGATCACTGAGCGGAAAATACTTTGCAAAAGTAGAAGCTATACGCGCATTATGCGATTCAAAGTTACAGAGAATTCCATTTTCTATTCTAACTGTCTCTATGAATCGGAATGGATATTTTTCTAATGAGTTCTTCATATTCCTTTTCAGGATTACTGTAAACGGTAATCCCGCCGCCGCTTTTAAAATATAGTTTATCCTTTTTCTTTTCTATAAAGCGGATCATAACACAGCTGTCAAGATAATCTCCTTCACAAATACCAAATACGCCGGTATAAAAACCGCGGTCATAATTTTCAGCACCTTTAAGTATTGAAATTGTCTCTTTCTTGGGAGCACCGGTCACCGAACCTGCCGGAAGAATCTGAAGTAAAAGATTTCCGAAGTCTTCATAGTATTCATTCCGAAGAATACCTTTTATTTCAGAGCTCGTCTGAAAAATACCTCCGTCATTAAATGATATTTTCTCAGCATAACGGTATCGCTCCACATTGATATTTTCGCAGACTATCCCCAAGTCATTACGCAAGAGATCCACAACTGTCAAATGTTCAGCCTGCTCTTTTTCATCATTTATAAGCTTTTCTAGAGAATCGGGATAATCCGAAGAAATAGTACCTTTCATCGGAAAAGTCTTTATTTCCTTCCCGTTTATTTTTACAAATATTTCCGGTGAAAAAACTGTGAACTTATCACGAATTAAAAGTTTATAAGGAGCTGATGATGAAATAAAAATATCATCCAAAGAGTTTTGAGTTTCAATTTCGGATCGGAATGTCAAATTTGAAAGATATGAATTTCCAGAAACAATATTCTTCATAACCTTTTCAAAAGCAAAATTGTATTCCGCGTAATCCGGCGGGAAAATGCTCATAATATCCGCCTTTATTTCCGTATCGAAAGAAGCATTGGTTTCACCGCGAACGTAATAAAAAATGCCGTTCAAAGCACATTCATCAGTCGGACAGAGAATCAAGCTTTTCATTTCGTAGTCTACTACAAATATAAAACGGCATCCACTGTTTCGCAGCCGTGAAAATTCTAATGGAAAATTAGTTTCAGAACAAACAATCACTTTTTTGATATTCCCGGCAGAAGCATCGTCGAAACGACTTCAGCGACATAGCTTTTCGTCGGTCCGTCACGGAGCTCTCCCCAAAATGATACAGGCTGTTTAGAAAATTGATCAAATACAAAATATCTGGTTTCACCAGTAACCACTATCACCATGTCATAATCAGGTAATACAAAAAGATAATTTCCGGCCCAACCCTTAGCTGAAAATCCAAAAGGTTCTGTCCACCAGCCATAGCCGTATGAAGCAGTATCATCAGGAAAATAATTGCATTTTACACGAGGTTTCAACGATTCTTCAATCCATCGGGAAGATACTATCTGTTTGTCTTTCCATTTCCCCTTTTTTAAAATAAGATAACCGATTTTTGCCAAATCAACCGGCCGCAGATAAAGACCGAAGCTGCCCCAGTTTACACCTTTTGAATCAGCAAGCCACACATAGTTCTTTATTCCGATCAAAGAAAAAAGATTCTTATCAGAAAATGCTGAAATGTTTTCGCCGCATGCCTTCGTTAGTAATCCTGAAATAATCTGATAATTCGCAGAACAGTAATTATAACGCTCCGGAAGGTTTTCTTCAATCGGAAAATCAAGAACATATCTCATAGAATCGCCGGAAAGAATCATGTGTGAGGTGTTAGCCGGATCAAGCCTCCACTTCCAATCAATTCCGGAAGTCATGGTTAAAAGTTTTTCAATTGTAATCTCATTCTTTTTCAAACTTGAATTGGAATATTTTTTAAGATCAAAAAAAGAATCTATTTTTTGCTTCGTGTTATCAAATTTCCCTTTTTCAATAGCAACACCGGTTAAAAGAGAAACGACACTGTCCGTAACCGAAACTAAATTCTCTTTTGTATCACGATCATATTCCTCAAAGTATTTTTCGGTGACAATAAATCCGTTTCGTATTATTACAACAGAATGAACTTTATCATTATCTCGCAAAACTCTGATCATATCAGAAATTTTTTTCGAATCAAGACCCTGAGCTTCCGGTTTTGAGCTTCTCCAGTTCTCCTTTGGAAAATATTCCGGATCACGCGCACAATTTGCGTTTAGTATAAATATTGCGGCAAATAGTATTCTTTCCATTTTCAATATCATCATGTAATTTCCATTCCGCTAAAAACAAAAACTGTCAAGAAGAAAAATTTCAAGATGTCTTGTTCCGCCAATATAGTTGACAATATCCGGCTGAAATTGTTATTATTAATCAGATTCAAATAATGTTTTAAGAATAAAGTAATGATTTTAACCGGACGGAACAATGAGCAATAACCAGCATTCTTCTGAAAGTTCAACAGGATTTCTCGAAGAAACAGAAATAAAAGAACCTTCTATGTACAAAGTAATTATGCTGAATGACAATTTCACTTCAATGGAGTTTGTCGTTGAGATTCTGATGAGGGTATTCCGCAAATCAGCAGAGGAAGCAACCGCTATTATGCTTGATATTCACCGGGGCGGTTTCGGGGAATGCGGGATATATACCTATGACATAGCTCAAACGAAAGTAATGCAGGTTAAAAATGCCGCCAAGCAAAATGGTTTTCCATTACGCTGTAGAATAGAGGAAGCATGAATATCAATACCGAACTGAGCCTGATTCTTCAATCGGCATTCAAGGAAGCAGAATACCGCAAGCACGAATATATTTCACCTGAACATGTGCTTTATGCCGCGCTTCATTTCGATTCTGCAAATACTTTATTAGAAACTGCCGGGTGCGATACTGAAATAATGAGAACGGAGCTAAACAATTTTCTCAAAGAAAAATTTGAACCGGGTGAAAATTCATCCAATCCGGTTCAAACATTTTCCCTTCAGAATATTTTCGAAAGAGCCTATTCTCACGTTATATCTTCACAGAAAAAAGAAATTGATCTTGGCGATATTTTAGCTTCAATATTCGATGAAAATGAATCATATTCCGCATACCTTTTCAGAAAGCAAGGCGTTGAAAAACTCGACATATTAAACGCTGTTACAGAAAACGGCTTTCCAGAAGACAATGAGGCAGAAAGCGCTGAAGAAAAAATAAAAGAAGTTCCTACTTCAAAATCAGTTCTCTCGAAATTCACCGAAGAACTCACGGCAAAAGCCTCACGCGGAGAGATTGACCCCCTGATCGGAAGAGAGGACATTCTCGACAAAACGATTCATGTTCTTTGCAGGCGCTTCAAAAACAATCCCATTTTCGTCGGAGAAAGCGGCGTCGGGAAAACTGCTATCGCCGGAGGACTCGCCCTCAGAATTGCTTCATCTAATGTTCCATCAGTTCTTCAGTCGGCAAAGATTTTCTCTCTTGATGTCGGCGCACTTCTTGCCGGAACAAAATTCAGAGGCGACTTTGAAGACCGCTTGAAAAAACTTTTAAACGAAATCGAAGCCGAGAAAAACTCAATTCTATTCATCGATGAAATTCACACCATCGTAGGAGCCGGATCTGTATCAGGCGGACATCTCGACATTTCCAACATCATAAAACCGGCTCTAGCCGGAGGAAAGATCCGAGTTATCGGTTCAACAACGTTTGAAGAATTCAGAAAGACAATTGAAAAAGACAGAGCGCTTCTCCGCAGATTCACCAAGATCGACATTGATGAAGTCAGCACTGAAGACGCGTACAAAATACTTCAGGGGATCAAGAAAGGATACGAGGATCACCACAATGTAGCATACACGGACAGAGCACTTCGTACAGCTGTTGAACTATCTGAAAAATATATTGCCGAACGCAAGCTTCCCGACAAGGCAATTGACGTCATTGATGAAGCCGGAGCTTCAGCTGCTATAAAAAACAAAACAACCGAACGAGCTGTTATCAATCCCTCTGATATTATAAAAACTATGAGCCGCTCGTACAATATCTCAGAAGAAGCCGTAAAAACGAACGAATCGGATAAGCTAAAAAACCTCAATGCTCATCTTTCAGGTTTGATTTTCGGTCAGGATAAAGCGATAGAAGAAATTTCAAGCGCAGTAATTTCATCACGCGCCGGATTTTCCGAAGAAAAGAAACCCGTTGCATCAATGCTCTTTGTTGGGCCGACCGGCGTTGGGAAGACTGAACTCGCCAAACAGCTTGCGGAATATCTTTCTCTCACGCTTCACCGTTTTGACATGAGCGAATATCAGGAAAAACATTCCGTCGCCAGACTTATCGGTTCGCCGCCGGGCTACGTCGGTTATGAAGAAGGCGGCCTTCTTACTGAAGCAGTACGCCGCACACCTCACGCGGTTCTTCTTCTTGATGAAATCGAAAAAGCTCATGAGGATATTTTCAACACACTGCTTCAGATTCTCGACTACGCATCGCTCACAGACAACAGCGGACGCAAAGCCGATTTCAGAAATACAATCATCATCATGACTTCAAACGCCGGCGCGCGCGATCTTGAAAAAAAGACAATCGGATTTTCAGGAAAAAACAACACCGGCGCGGTTGATGATGCTCTCAAAAAAATATTCTCCCCTGAATTCAGAAACCGTATAGACTCGGTTATCAGGTTCAACGCCCTTGACAAAGAAATGGCATTGCGCATCGCGAAAAAAAATCTTGATCAGTTTACTGCACGTCTTAAAAAGAAAAAAATTACAATAGAATTTACAGAGCAATGCGTTGAAGAAATATGCGCGCGCGGTTACTCCGAAGAAATGGGCGCGAGAGAAATTTCACGTGTAATAAAAAATGAAATTATTAAGACTGCCGCGGAACTTACAGTTTTCGGGAAGCTTTCAAAAGGCGGAAAACTGACTGTTGATTTTAGAAACGAAAACTTTATTTTTACAGAATCAAATGATAAAAAATCTTGATATAGATCCGGCTTTCCCAAATCCGCTCAAGGCTCCGAAACATGGTCTCCTTGCGTTCGCGGGAGACCTTTCCGCCGAACGTCTTATCGAAGCATATTCATCGGGAATTTTTCCGTGGTTCGACGAAAACGATCCGATACTATGGCATTCGCCAGATCCCAGGTTTGTTCTTTTTCCGGACAAAATCAAAGTATCGAAAACGATGCGGCAGATTATTAACCGCAAAGTATTTGAAGTCAGATATGATACGGCATTTGAAGAAGTTATTTCAGCATGCGCGGATATGAGGATCGAAGGGACATGGATAACGGACGACATGATTGATGCCTACGTAAACCTTCACAGGCTGGGTTTCGCGCATTCAGTTGAATCGTGGAAGGACGGCAAACTCGCAGGGGGACTTTACGGCGTTTCAATCGGCAAAGCTTTTTTCGGCGAATCGATGTTTTCAAGAGAAAGCAACTCTTCTAAATTCGCGCTGATTAGCCTGACCCGCAAGCTTGAAAACGAAGATTTTCTTTTCATTGATTCACAGGTTCACACGGATCATATGGAAAGCATGGGCGGGGAATTTATTCCCCGCGCTGATTATATTTCCATGCTAAGAAAAGCCGTTAAAACGGATCATAAATGGATTTCCTGAATTATTCAAGTCCGCTTACATTTTGTTCTTTATCAAACGAAACAACAACTTCATAGGTAATGGTTTTCTTTTCGCCCGGCTTTAAATCCAGAATATATTTTCTCTGCCCCTGAGAATAAACAGTTTCGTCAACCGGTTCTTTCGCGGAAGGTTCGAGCGAAGCATTTTTAATTTCAACTGATATCTTCTGATTCAGCGAAACAGGAATTCTGTCGCGGAGAATAATTTTATTCTGCGATTTCATGTTGTTTTCAACAGTTATTTTATACGAATATACTATTCGTCTTTTTCCGCCGAAAACTCCTTTAGTATCCTCAAATTTTTTAACCAAAGTTTTTTCTGCAGCTATCCGCGGTTCGGCTCCGAGAACTACGGTTTCTTTTTTGCCGGAAGGGATATACGGAAGATTCATCTTCCCCATATATTCATTTTCAAGAAATATCTGAGCTTCTCCAGGAAGCCAAGGTATCTCAGTCGAATTAGTTATCTCTGCTGTTATAAAAGCTTCACGGCTCTGCCAAAGATAAAGCTCAAAATTCAATCCGAGCGACTTTCCTGCAGAAAAAGAATAATCTTTAATCAGCTTTTTCTGATGTTTATCTGATGACAATATGCTCTGAGTCAGCGGAAGTTCTATTTCCATGAATGCGCCGGTTTCACGGATAGCGGTTTCCGGAACTTTCTCTTCTTGGACCGAATCTGCATAATCCTGTTTGGCTAGCGCCATCGGACGTTCTGCTTTCTTTGCAGATTTAGCGCTTACATACTCATCCTCTTTATCATAATTTCTTTCTTCTATAATATCAAGATACCATGGATTAAAATAAGGTGAAACGATATTATTCGACGGAGCACCTGTTGAAAGAAAGAGTTTAACGTCTTTCCAGTCTTCGCCGGTTTTCTGATACACATTGCCGTAAACAGTCAGATCGACCTTGCCGTTATCACGGCTTCCTCGGATGTCATAAATCATATTCCAGCTTGTATTCGGAATCATGTAGCTGAATTCTATCTTGGCTTTTGCTGCTCGGGCAGAAAAAACAGTCAGCACTATTCTTTTTTCTATATCGGTTCCCTGAGTAGGATTTTTTAAAATCGATTTTGTTCTTGAATAATACACATTCGAATCAGCGTACTGCTGAACCATCATGTTCTGCACATTTTTATTGCGGGCATTATTGAGAAGCTGGTAATTTGAATAATAACTGTCTCCCGCGATCTGAATCAGTTCAAACTCCCATTTCTGAATTTCCTTGCCCAATTCCTCGCGCGCTGATTCAATCTGACGTCTGCGTGCGGCTATTTCTTTTTTCTTTGATACGCAATATGTCAGGGTATCATCCCATACTTTAACCTGAGGAATGCGCGTCTGAAGCTCCTTGGAGGCATTAATGTTCGTAAAATTCAAAACCGAACCGACGAAATCCTCCTGAGTTTTTAGAGATGCCAGATCATCAACATACTGCTGATCCTGTTTTGCGAGTTCCTTAAGCTTGTCTTCAATATCCTGAACTTTTTTCTGGAATCTTTCTACAAGCATCTTCTGTTCGACTGATACTGTTACAATTTTGCCTTCAAAATTTTTCGGCAGGGAAGATTTAACCGACCAGTCAAAAAGACCTTTCGGAAGAGATGTAAGAACGACGGTATTCTCTCCCTTCTTCAGTTCAACCTCGGTTTCTCTTACTATGAGCGACTGATTCTGATATGACTTCACGGAAATAATTTTGCTCGCAGTCTCATCATCAGCCGCCAAAATATTAAGCGCGATTAAAAGCGCCGGAAATATTAAATATTTTTTCATAAATTCTCCAATACTGTATTAGAAATCAACACTACGGTAATGTTACGAATATTTCAAGCTGTTTATATAATCATAACTTATTTGACAAACACGGAGCAAAAATGAAAATCGGCATGATTAAAGGTGAGCAATATGAAATACTGGAATTCGACGCTTCAAGCTATGACGGAATACCTTCCCGGAGAACAGCCCGACAACATCGAGCAGTTCATCAAACTCAATACCAACGAATCGCCTTTCCCTCCGACGCCTCCGGTACTTGAAGCCATAAAAAACGCCTGCGACGGATCTCTGCGTAAATATCCGAACCCGAATGCCGATCCTCTCAGAAAAGAAATGGCATCACTGCTCGGCGGATCATTTTCAGAAAATAATATTTTTGTTTCAAACGGATCTGATGAAATCTTTACGCTGTTATTCAGAGGTTTTATCGAAAAAACGGGTCTCGCGGCTTTCGCTTATCCTTCATATTCTCTATATTACACAATGGCTGAAGCCAACGGCATCAATTATGAAAAAGTACCACTCACAGATAACTTCGATTACGACCTTGATTTGTTTCTAAAGAAAAAATATGATCTCATAATTCTTACTTCTCCGAACAATCCCACAGGAACATCCCTTACCGTGAAACAGATCGGGGATTTTCTTCAGAAATTCAAGGGGCTTCTTGTCATCGATGAAGCTTATGTTGATTTTTACGGAGGAAGCGCTGTCGATATGGTTCTCAAATACGATAACCTTATAGTCACACGTTCTTTCTCCAAGTCATATTCTCTAGCAGGGCTTCGTGTCGGTCTGGCAATCGCAAACCCGGATATAATACAGGGATTTTTGAAACTTAAAGATTCATATAATATCGATAGACTTGCTCTTGCCGGCGCACTCGCGGCCCTCAAAGACCAGAAGGGATTCAAGTATAACATGCAGATGCTCCGCAACAACAAGGAGTATCTCGAAGAACGGCTCGAAGCACTTGGTTTTGAAATTGTTCCTTCAAAAGGAAATTTCGTTTTCACCAAACACGCTTCTTTTCCGTCCGAAAAACTATATCTCGAACTTAAAGAAAGAATGATACTGATACGTTACTTTAAGGGCGACATTCAGAATCAGTACGTGCGTATCTCAGTAGGCTCAATGCAGGAAATAAAAAAACTCATCGAAGTTATTGGAGAAATCATTGGCTGAATTCATTCACAGTATCACAGTAGAATTTGAAGACGTAGACTGCTACGGAATCATTCACCATCCCAAAGCGCTTTATTTCTGCGAGCGCGCCCGTGCGGCATTCCTAAGGGAAAATTCAATCCGCGTCACCGGAGAATCACCATTCGGGCTGGTTCTCAGAGATGTGTCGATCAAATACCGTAATCAGCTCGTGATGTTCGATAAAGCCGAAGTATCCGTCCGCGCAAAAAAAATATCAAAAATGAGTTTCGTATGGGATTACATCATAAAGAAAGACGGGAAGAATGCGGTGTTCTGCGAAATTGAAATGGTTGCAATAGATATCAAAACAAAAAAACTGATTGCCCTTCCTGAAAATCTAGTAAACGCACTAAAGAAAATAGAAATTTCAGAATAAAGCGGCTTCGACTATTTCAACAAGCGGATTAAGAACAATTGTCTCATGATCGGAAACGATCTGCCAGCCTTTCACGGCGGAGTCAGCATTGCCGAGCGAGATAAAAACTTTTTTTATTTTTGCCTCGTCAAAACGCCTGGCTCTCATCAGAAATTCATCCTTTCCGGATGCCGACACGCCGATAGAATCGGCAATATCCGAATCACTCATTCCGCTTTTTTTCAATGACACGTATTTCTCAATACGTTCCGCTTCTTTCCAAATAAAAGCAAAAATCTGAAGCTCGTGCATTCCGCTTCCGAGAACCTTGCTCAGCAGATAAAGTGCATCTTTTTTCCCGAGAAAAAGCGAATTTATAAAATCAAATATTTTCACTTCTTTTTCATCCGCCACAACTGCAACAACAGTTTCAACGGCTATATTTTTTGAATCATTATAAGCTAAAATTTTATCCACAGCAGCATCAAACTTCGCAAAATCGCGCCCGGTGAGACTCGTTATCGCGGCAAGAACATCCTTCGACGCAAATCTTCCTGCTTCACGGAAACGTTCTGCGCCGTAAGCATGAAGATCGCTTTCAAACATTCTCCAGAACATTACCTCAACAAAATCTTTACGTTTTTTCATATAAGCAGGAACAGTGCTGGAAGAAGACATGAGAATTATTGTTCCCGAAGAATCTGAGTCGAGTATTTCATTTATCAAAGTTATATCAGTTTTTTTAATAAGTTTTTCAGCGCCGTAAATTACCGAAACCTTCGCTTCAGAAAACATATCCTGCTGAAGAAGAACTTCAGCAGCCGCAACAATCTCTCCGCTTTCAGCGTGAAACCGCCCTATCTTCTGACCCTTCGGAAAAGATGATAAAATCATTGAAAGGGCGCGTTCTTTCTCTCCTTCTTCCTCGCCTATAAAAAGATATATTTTTACGGCCGCTTCTTTTCCGAATGATTTAAAAAACTGTCTGGAATTCATTATATTACGCGCCTAAAAAGATTGACTCATATCCGCTAACGGGATGAATTGATTTAATATCAGTCAGCCATAGATTAAGTCAAGTAAAAGAGGATTATTAATGCTGCAGATAATTAAATGCAACGCGGGTCATTGTGATGAGCTTTCAGTACTCTTCAACGACTACCGTATATTCTATGGTCAGAATTCCGACATGGAATCCGCATGCGGTTTCATCAGTGAAAGACTTACAAAAAATGACTCGGCAATTTTCACCGCTTTTGAAGAAAACATAATGTGCGGATTCGTTCAGCTTTATCCGTCATTCTCATCAGTCGCGATGAAACGCACTTATTACCTCAATGATCTCTTTGTTAACGTTTCATTCCGCAGAAAAGGAATTGCCGAAGCTCTTATAAATAAATCAATCGGGTTTGCAAAGGAAAACTCAGCTGCGCGAATTACATTATGCACGCAAATGGAGAATGACGCGGCAAAAAATCTTTACAGCAAATGCGGTTTCACAAAAAACACCGCATACGATTATTTCAATTTCACCATTTAAACATAAACGATTCTTTTCTTGCTATATAAAAAGAATTCTGCTATCATAATCAATATCATTTTTTGGCTGTAACGCCGCCAGTTTTCACTTACAGACCAGCACGCATACGGCGTTTCCAAAGAGGGGTTATGATGGCTGAATTAATTCCGGTAATAAATGTCGATAAAGATAAATGCGTCAACTGCCACGCCTGCATCACCGCATGTCCTGTCAAAATGTGCAACGACGGAAGCGGCGAATATGTAAAAGTAAATCACAATCTGTGCATAGGATGCGGCAGCTGTCTTGACTACTGTACGCATGATGCGCGCTCTGGAATCGATGATTTTCAGTTGTTCCAAAAATCATTAAGCAGAAAAGATAAAATGATAGCTATCGCTGCTCCGGCTTCAGCCGCCGCTTTTCCAGGCAGGTATCTCAATCTAAACGGATATCTAAAATCATCCGGAATATCTGCGGTTTTCGACGTCAGCTTCGGAGCGGAACTCACAGTCAAAACTTATCTTGAGCATGTAAAAAATGACAAACCCCGTCTGGTTATATCCCAGCCCTGTCCGGCGATTGTCAGCTACATAGAAATTTATCATCCCGAACTTCTTGAACATCTTGCACCGGCAGACAGCCCGATGATGCATACCGTAAAAATGATCCGTGAATTTTATCCTGAATATTCACAGCATAAAATACTTGTAATAAGCCCTTGTCTTGCCAAAAGACGCGAATTTGATGAACTCGGATTTTCCGGAGAAATATTTAACGTGACCTGCAACTCATTAATAGAGCATATTGATAATACCGGAATAAATCTGGATAACTATCCAAAAACCGACTATGATAATCCGCCTGCAGAGCGCGCTGTTGTTTTTTCATCACCAGGCGGGCTACTTGAAACCGCAGAAAGAGAGCATCCCGGCATAGGAAAAGTTTCGCGCAAAATTGAAGGAACGAACACAATTTACGCATATATTGACTCTCTTGCAGATTCTCTTTCAAACGGAACCGCACCGCTTCTCGTTGACTGCCTGAACTGCGAACACGGATGCAACGGCGGTCCGGGAACACCGAACAGGCACGCGAATCTTGACCGCATTGAACATCTTATCTCTGAAAGAAAAAATGACATGAAAAAAAGATACAGTTCATCTTTTTCAGGAAAGCGGAAACTCAAACACACAATCGACAAGTTCTGGAAGAAAAATCTCTACGGCAGAAAATATGAAAATCTCGCGCAGAACAACACATCCAAAATTCCAAGTCAGCGCGAACTCTCTTCCGTTTACGCTTCTATGATGAAGCATTCTGAAAAAGATATGTATAACTGCTCAGCATGCGGATACGGAAGCTGTGAAAAAATGGCACTGGCTGTTTTCAACGGACTGAACAAAGCAGAAAACTGCCATTACTATAAACACTTCATGATGCTCGCCGAAAAAGAAGACAGCGCAAAGAGCATCGAAGCTGTTCAAAACGCAGTCCGCGATATAGAAAACAGCAATATAGAAGGAATGATCGAAAAGATTAAACTTTTTTCTTCGAAAGAAAAAGACAGCCTGACAAAGCTCGGCGACGAAATGAAAAAATCTTCATCAATCTCGGACAAATTCACGCCGATAACGAGCGCGATCAACGAAATTTCGATGCAGACAAATCTTCTTGCGCTTAACGCTTCAATAGAAGCTGCCCGTGCCGGTGATGCCGGACGCGGTTTCGGTATTGTCGCAGGTGAAGTAAAAAATCTTGCGAAAAGAACACAGGAAGAAGTTAAGAAAATCGTTCCTTATTCAGATGATCTCAGAACAGTATTCGAGAATCTTGCGGAACAAACTGATATTCTGATAGAAAGCTTTCATGAAATTGAAAGCATCAGTTCAGGACTGGAAAAAGCTTCGTCCGACATATCAGAAGTTAAAGAAATACTCCGCGAGAGAATGGAAAGAAATTAGCGCCTGTAGAGAAATTTTCTTGCCAATGAAGAGCCTTGTACATATTTGTACTCTGTTTGCCTATGTTCTTTCGAATTCCGGGCTGATTTTTAAACTGGAGTAAATTATGAAAAAAATAACATTTGCCGTTTTAAGCCTTTTAGCAGTATCATTATCAATATCCTGCGCCGGCAAAAACAAAAAGGAACTTCACATTTACAACTGGGCGGATTATATCAAACCGGAAATAGTTTCCGCTTTCGAATCAAAATTCAACTGCAAAATCATCGTGGACTATTTTGACTCAAACGAGTCAATGTATGCAAAGATCAAATCCGGCGCAACCGGTTACGACATCATCATCCCGACAAGCTATATGGCTGAAGTCATGAACAAGGAAAACATGATTATACCTATCGACAAAGCAAAACTTCCTAATATCAAAAATATTGACGCAGAAATCATAAAATCGAAACCCGACTCAGCCATGAATTACAGCGTTCCTTACATGATGAGTTTCACGGGTGTCGGTTACAATAAACAGAAGGTTGCTTCTCCAAAAGAAAGCTGGAGCATATTTGAATCAGCAGATTACTCAAAACGTACTACCCTGTTAAACGATATGAGAGAAGTAATAGGCGCGGCTCTTAAACAGCTCGGTTACAGCTACAACAGCCGCAATGAATCCGAACTTCAGAAAGCAAAAGAACTCGTTCTGAAATGGAAAAAAAATATCGCGAAGTTTGACGTTGATGAAGCCAAACGCGGTCTTGATTCGGGCGAATTTTTTATCGTTCAGCAGTACAGCGGAGACATTTTGCAGATAATAGAAGAAAATGAAAATATAGGATTCTTTTATCCGGCTGAAGGAACATCTTATTCATCAGACGATTTCGTTATAATGAAGGATTCTAAAAATATCGATCTTGCATACGAATTTATAAACTTCTGCCACGATCCGCAAATATGCGCGGAAAACATGGAATTTGTTTTCTACATGTCTCCAAACTCAGAAGCTCTCAAACTTATGGATAAAGAAACGCTTAACAATCCTGCGTTTAAGCCGTCTGATGCCGTGATGAAAAAATCAGAAACTATCGTCGATCTCGGAGAAGACAACAAGAAATATTCAAAAATCTGGGACGAAATAAAATCCGGGAAATAGGAATTAAGAATCAATATGAAAAAATTAGAAGGCGGACTTGAACTCGTCCGGGGATATAAATATTCGGCTATTGAATGCGGAATCAGATTCGCAAACCGGCTCGATCTTTGTCTGATTTCGGCAGACAAAGACTGTAATGCGGCAGTTGTAACTACAACTAACAAAGTTTTCGCTGCTCCGGTAAAACTCTGCCGTGAAAGAAAAGACAACAAAATCAGGGGAATTCTCATCAATTCCACAAACGCGAATGCCTGCACGGGAGATCAGGGTTATGAAACCGCAGTCAAACTCACTGCCGAAACCGCAAACGGAATCGGCGCGGAAGCAGGATCCATTCTCAACTGTTCAACCGGAATCATCGGCGTTCAGCTTCCATACGAGAAAATATCAGCTAAAATAAATTCTTTGACTGCCGCACTTTCGCCTGAAAACGGAAAGGAAATTCCAAAAGCGATAATGACGACGGACACGGTACCTAAATTCTGCTGTTACAGTTTTGAAACATCAAAAGGAAGTTTTAAAATCGCTTCTACCGCAAAAGGAGCTGGAATGATCGCTCCCAACATGGCTACACTTCTTTGCTTTTCAGTAACCGACGCACCGATCGCAAAAAATGATCTCGACAGAATTTTTTCAGAGACCATAGATAAAACCGTCAACGCAATCACAATCGACGGAGACATGTCAACCAATGACACCGCGATAATACTTTCTCCGGTTTCAGATGATAATCTCAAGAATAACGACCTTGCAGAATTTGAAAAAGCTCTATATGCAGTTCTTTTCGATATTTCAAAACAGCTCGTAACAGACGGAGAAGGCGCTACCAAATGCGTTGAAATTCTCGTAAACGGCGCAAAGACTGCAAAAGATGCAAAGAAGTGCTCAAAAGAAATCGCAGAATCTCTTCTAGTCAAGACGGCTTTTTTCGGAAGCGATCCCAACTGGGGAAGAGTCGCCTGTGCAGCGGGTTATTCCGGGGCAGAATTTGATCCGCAGAAAATGTCGATCAGCTTCGATGATATGATGATATTCAAAAACGGAGCACCTCTCAATTTCGACAAAAAAGATCTCGAATCCGTTATGAAGAAAAAGGAATTCAGAGTTACGGTTGAACTGAACGCAGGAGATTCTTCATTCATGTATCTGACGAGCGATATCTCGGTTGATTACGTGAAAATCAACGCGGAATATTCGACATAGGAGACTGATTGTTCGATTCGCTTAAAATAAATTATTATAAATCTGCGGCGCTTGGACGGAGAAAAAACGCTTTTTCAAACGCCTGCCGCAGAATCTCTCAAACCGGATCCTTCGATGCAGCGTGCGCCTTAATCGAAATTTTTGCATTCAAACAGAATATCTCAGTAGACCAGAAACGCGAAATTATTCATGCGCTTTCGCCTTTTCAGGATTTTCTTATTTCAGCACTTAAAAAATATTTATCGGCGATTGCAAAAGATATTCATTTTTTCATTCCGATACTTCCTCACAATACAGCAAGCGGCGATTTCCTCTTTCTTCTTGATGTTCCTCTTGATACGGACGACATCATTTCTTTTTTCGGTGAAATTAAATATACTTCATCATTTCCGCTCGTTTCAAAAACCGCACGAAACCGTTTTCATCCTTCACGACTTAATGCCATGAGCGCCATGGTTAAAATAGACAAACTCAAAGCGACTCCTGTTCTCAAAGATATTCTATTAAACGACGAAGGAATGTTTTTCAGAAGGGCCGCGGCTGAGATACTTCTTTCTTCATCAATACCGATGAATGACGACGAATACATGACGGCAATGATTTTAACCGGAAGATTTGAAGAAGCGTTTGAAGACAAAACCTTATTTGAAAACACATTAAAAAAACTTTACCCTTCACTTGATAAACGCGCAAAGCTCGACGCACTCTCTTTTTCAGCAACCAACAAGATCATGCTGCCTTTGATCGAATCCGCTCTTTCATCGCCGGACGAGGAAATACGCATGTTCGCATGCAGAATGTATTCTTCTTTTGAAAACATTGATAGAGCAAAAATTGTTTCTTTGCTTAACGATTCCGACGCAAACGTGAGAAACGCCGCATCAGGCGCGATACTTATAGACAGCGGCAAATATATCCCGGCAATTATGTCTATAATCGAAACTAGCATAGATTCGGGAATATCGCTTTTCTATCTTACCAGCATTGAGAACACATTGATAGGAATGGGGAAAACTATAATCCCTCACATGAAGCGGCTTCTCGAAAAAAACAATTCCGCTGCACTTCTCGCGGCTGAAGTTTTGAGTGAAATTGATGATGATGAAATTTTCAGTCTGATGACTCTTCTTTCCGAAAACGATAATCCCGCGATACGCCAGATAGCGATTGAACATCTAGGCAATATGAGAAACCCTGAACTTTTTGACAAGATTGCAGCATTTACATCAGACAAAAATCCGCAGGTAAGAAAAACAGCGTACGATTCACTGATTCTTTCTGACATCACAAAGGCTGAATATTTTTTAAAAGAGTTAACACTTAATCTTGACTATGATGACAAAACCTATTTAAAGAATGTTCTTTCTGAAATATCAAGAGTTAATTAGAGAACATATCTTTTCGCAATACTCAAAGCCTGGTTCTTGTATGACAATCCGAAAAGATTAAGATGATTGAGAACATGATAGAGATTATAAATATCTTTCCTTTCCCGGTATCCCCTATCCAAAGGAAAGACATCATTGTAGCCTTTATAAAAATCATTCGAGAAACCGCCGAATAGTTCAGTCATCGCAATATCAGCTTCCCTCGATCCGAAATAAACCGCAGGATCTATCAGATAACATCCTTCAGAGGAATTTATATAATTGCCGCCCCAAAGATCACCGTGAATCAGTGAAGGTTTATCTTCCGGAATAAAACTTTCGAGCTTTTCAATCAGGCTGAAAAATAAACTTACTTCATGATCCGTAAAATAATTATTTGACTGCGCGAGCTTCAGCTGATGACCGAGCCTCATATTACCGAAAAACGAAACCCATGATGACGAATAATCATTAAACTGACGGTTTGCCCCGATATAATTGTTTTCATGAAAACCGTATTTATCTCCGGCATCTTTCGCGTGAAGTTCAGCAAGCTCCTTTCCGAAATTATAATCAGAAGATTTTGATTGAGAAGTTCTTTCAATATACTGCATGACTATATACTGATGCCCTGCATCAATAAAAACCTTATAAACCTCGGGCACCCTCGCCCCGGAAGATTTAAGAGCTGCAAGTCCGTTTCTTTCGCATTTAAATAAGTTTTCCGGACTTACTCTGTTCTTTTTTATGAATAAACTTTTGCCGTTATTTATTTCTGCAAAATACGACCCGCTTATCGAACCGCCCGAAACGGGGGTAAAAGATTTCACTTCGGCTGACGCGCCGAAAATATCCTTAATAACCGGTCTTATACTATTCATTGTCTTTCATTATGTGCCCGATTATTTTTTCACAGGTACGCAGACACATTTCATATACTATTTCAAAATCGGTTTCGCTTCCGTAATACGGATCGGGCACATCACCCTCTCCTTTCGGATCGAATTTACGGAAACGCATAATCTTTTTTCTATCAGCATCTGATGCAATTCTTTCAACATTATAAAGATTTTCCGAATCCATCGCAAAGATCAAATCATATCCGGCGATATCGGCCTTTGTAATTTTATGAGCAGTGTGATTGATCGGCACCCCGTGAGAACGTAGCGTTTTAATTGTTCTATGATCCGCGTTTCCGCCTTCATGATATCCAGCCGTTCCGCTTGATGATGCTTTTACGGAATCCGACATTCCTTTTTCTGCGGCAAGATGATTAAAAACAGCTTCAGCCATCGGAGAACGGCATATATTTCCAAGACACACAAACATAACTTTAGTTTTCATTCGCACCTTTAAAAAATTATTGATTTATTTCTTTAAAATAATCAATGTATAAATGTTCTTATTGAGGTCAAATATTATTATGCGGGGCTTAAATGGAATTTTATACTTATGTATGCGATATCTGCAAAAAAACATCAAGAATATCCAAGGATGATTCTATTCCGCAATGCTGCGGAAAACTGATGACAAGACTTTCATCAAACGAAAATAAGTCAGGTAATCTCACGGATAAATAAAGGCTCTATGCTTTCGGTTTTTTTATACAGAATAAAGAGCTTTTCCTTCGCACGGCTCAGCGCGACATAAAGGAGTCTGCGTTCTTCTTCAAGCGAATTGAACGCGCACGGAAATACTCCGTCTTCAACTCCGCATAGAATCACATTATCATATTCAAGACCCTTTGATCCGTGAATCGTTGAAAATGAAACCCAGCAATCACCGATTTCTTTTTTTATTCTGTCGCCATAGTAATTGTTTCTGTATAAAACACAGTTTGTTCCTGCAATCGATTGAGATAGAATCTGCCTGATGATTTCTATTTCATCCTTCCATGAATCATACCGCTTAAAGACTATTTCGCCACCTTTACCTGAAGCCGATTTGATTTTTTTTCTGCTTCTGTTTTTGTTTCTTTTTATGGCTCTCTCTGATATACGGATAATCTCACGGCGCGAACGGTAATTGACAGTCAGAAAATATTTCGATACCGACCGGAAATATTTATGAGGACGTATCATGTAATCGATATTCGCGTCGCGGAAGCCGTATATGGACTGCCAGTCATCACCGACTGCAAAGAGATTAGGCTTATCATCCGGCATAAGATTTTTCAGCAGTAGAAAATTATCATCAGAAGTATCCTGAAATTCATCGACAAAAATATATTTAAACCGCTGTTTCATCTTTTCTCTGAAAGCTATATCTTTAGAAAGAATAGAATTCGCACAAAAAATTAAATCAGAAAATGTCATAAGAGAGTGCTCTTTTTTATAAAGCTCAAAATCAGATCTGACGCTGTCGAGTTCTCTTGTAATTCCTATATCAGTCAGCGTTTTTTTACGCGAATCATCCAGTCTGTGCAGATTCTTCAGAAGATAGAAAACCGTTTTGTTTGAAAGCCCCATGAAATTATCAATCCGTGAAGCAACCATATCCGAAAGAAGTTTCTCCTCGTCTTCCTCACTCATGACGCTGAACTTTCCGATTCCGAAATTTTCTAAAAGAAGTTTGGGGTTTTCCGAAAGAATTCGGTAGCATAATGAATGAAAAGTCCCGGCTGTGATTTTATGCGCATCGGCTATTTCCCTGCCCGAACGCTCTCTTATTTCTTCGGCGGCCTTTCTGGAAAATGTCAGAATAAGAATCTCTTCCGGTTTGACATTTCCGTCTCTGAGAGTATTTTCGATTCGTTTAACGAGAGTTTTAGTCTTACCGCTTCCGGCACCGGCAATAACGACGCTTATTCCTTCTGTGAATTTCGCGGCTTTTTTTTGTTCATTATTCAGCATACCCATTAATACGGATTTGCCTGAAATTTTTATCACAGAATTTGAATTTTTTTATAAAATCAGCAGTCAAATGCACTTCATTCAAAGCTAATCGTTTTTACAATTTCAAGTATTTCTTCCTTTTTCAAATTGCGAAAGAGGAATTTCACATTTTTTGAGTGTTGCTTATTATATACTTCTACATGACATGTATTTACTGTTTCACAGTATACAAAATCATATTTATCAGATTCATATATTGCAATATTTCTTTTATAAGTTAATAACATATTCTTTACTATAAGTTTACTTACATTTGAACGAATATCATTATCTGAATCAATGAAATGAATATCATCTGGAATCAATTGAAAAACATATTTAAAATATTCATAGTCATTCTCAAATTCATTTATATCAGTAATATCATTTATAGTTTTATCATTGATAAATAGTGTGATAATCTGCTTACTATCGAAATCACGATCAATTAAAATCTTAAAATTCTTATCCCCTGAAGCATAAGAATAAGCAATCAGCTTCTTTTTGTAGTCATTCATGCCACTATATTTATATTCAGATGGTATATGAAGTCGTAATTGAGATTTAAAAAAGTTTGCTCTAAGAGTTTGCTCAAATTTCAAATAAATTGGTTCGATTCTTTGATAATACTGAGGATTTGAATTGCTGATACTCAATCTGAATAGAATCAGATTAGCCCGCAAATAAGTAGAAAATAATATTGTCATGGTAATTGTGATTATCACAACTAATGATGAAATAATAATTATCCATTTCTTTTTAGACATAATTCAATCCAATATTTATTCAGCATAATATAAAATAAATGTTTCCAAACTAAGCTAACTGAATTTGACAAACCCGGTTTACTGATTCCATTTCAACAAGTAAATGTACAACAAAAGAAAATATCCGCAATAAAACTATTACAAATATCTTCTGACTTTATTTTTATAATTGATATAATCTTCAGCAAATCTCTTCTCTAAAAAAGCCTCTTCTCCTTTAATGATAAAATGATAAATCACTATTGAATATAAAGCAAATATCAGCAGAAACGGATTTGCATTTATTAATACTGAAGAAATTGTAAACAGGTTAAACCCGACATACATCGGATTTCTGCTGAATCTATATAATCCTTTGTTAACAAAAACTGTTTTCTCATCCGGCAGACCCAAGCTTGTTGATTTCCCAAGATTGATGAGGCTGAAAATTATAAAAATTAAACCCAATATCATAGTACAATATGAAATGTAATCAAGCCATACAAATGATATCATTTTGATGTTAATCAATTCAAAAAATGCAGTCACATACAGAATCCATATTATATAACCTGCAGTTTTTCCGGAATAGAAAAAAAAAGGATTAATTGTTTCTTTCCCGATAATTTTCATAAATTTGTCTCCTTAAATGATTTTTCTGCCGTGAAATTTCATCATGATCTCATCTTGACATTACTGCAAACAAATATACTTTAAATAATTAAATATCGAAGATTCAATGAGGATCTGCTTGATCATAATTCCTCTTAAGAAAATATATATTTCTTTCCTAAAACAAACAAAGCAAAAAGAATATTAAAAAATATAATAGCAATTATAATTGCTTTTAAAGACCATCTATACATGGCACCTCTTAACCCAACACCAACACCGATAATCAAAAATATGAATACGTATAATAATTTGTTTTCCATATAAATACTTCGGAACAGAAAAGGAACTATTCTTCCAGTTTCATATCAAGATATAATTCCTTGGCGCATGCCGGACACAGTCCATGACTAAAAACAGCATCCGAATGATCCTTTATATAATTCTCAATTTGATGCCAATATCCGGCATCATCCCTTATCTTTTTACACGAAGAACATATAGGAATCAAACCGCTTAATATTTTTATATTCCGGGAGGCCTCTTCAAGCCGCTTTATGTTATCTTCTAAATCATTTTTGGCTTTTTCTAATTCTTTATTCTTTTCATTGATAGTGTTTTTGATTTTATTTTCACGTTTAAGGACAAAGAAAGATACGATGAGAGCAAGCATTGTGCTAAAGACAATTGTAATTATGTGAGAATTCCATATGCTGATGTCGGGAATCAGATACTGTTTAAAATATTCATAAAAGGTCATAGCCGCTGAGGTAAGCAGACCGATTATAAACAGAGTTAAGTAGAATGATATTTTTCCTTTCATAAAATACTAAGTCCTTATATACCTTTCTACTTATATTTCATGAAGAGTTTTCATGATGTCAATGATTTTGTTTGTCTTAATAAAGGACGGGACTCCCGCTCATCAGAAATTAACGGCAAGGCGGCATTTGCGCTAACAGTTATTTTCTTATGCGAAATCTGAACTACCACGCCATCTCTTATTTTATCTGTATTTAGAAAATAAGAACTTTTAATTTATCAAGAACTTCTTCAAGTTCTTTGCTTGTTATTCTAGCAATAAATTCGGCATTTCTTGATATCCAATCAAGACTTTTAACCTGATCTGATAGAACAACACCGGAAATTTTTTTAGTGATAATTTTAACCTCAAAAGGATATCCTTTTTCTTTTGAAGTGACTGGGCAAAAAACGGCTAATCCAACTTTTAGATTATACTCTTTCGGCGATAATACAAGAGCCGGACGCTTCCCCATTTGCTCATGTCCTGATTGAGGAGTAAAATTAAGCCAAACAAGATCACCTTTATCAGGAGTATATTTTCTTACCATATTTCTTTTCCTGAGGTTTGACCAAAGTCCGCTTCGTCATGAATATTTTCACTATTAATCCCGGAAATCATATCTTTCAGATTGATGCGTTTAGGAGATATAACGATATTCCCTTCGTTATTTTCAATTTCAACAAAAGATCCGTCTTCAAGATTAAAATCTTTTGCAATAACTTTTGGAATAACAAGTCCGAGACTATTCCCCCATTTTTTAATAACAATTTCCATAAATATTCCTCTTTCACTTTTAGTTATATTAAATATAATTATTGTCAAGAGAAAAGTCAATATATCACAATGCTTTTCCAGCGCTGAATTGCAGTGAAAACATACAAACTAATTTACTGCAACTAGCACCGAATCGAAAGCACGTTGACCCGAATTATCCGATGTGTAATTGCTTTTTATCACAGGATAATCACGAAATGACGCAGAAATATTAAGCTAATGCATAAGCGTCCAGCAAATGAAACGTTTGAAAAAATATTATTTGCCGGATTCCTTAAACGCTTAAATCCGTTTTACTATCATAATATTTTCACAGAAAGCTGACGGCCTAATGAATTAGCTACTTTTATAAGTGTTGATAATTTAATATCTTCAGAATGATTTTCAATTCTTGATATTGCACTTTTCGTAGTTTTAATTTTTCTGGCTAATTCTTCTTGAGTAAGTCCGCTTTTCTCACGCGCTTCTTTTAGCATGAAACCTATTTTAAATTCTTCAAATCCATGATCATACCCTTCAGCAAATGCTTTATCCTTTTTTTTACGGTTTTCAACATATTTTTTAAGATCGCTCATGATTTACTCCTTTTTATGTAATCTTTCATGTATTGTTCAGCTTTTTCAATTTCACTCTTGGGAGTTTTTTGTGTTTTTTTTATGAATCCATTAGTAAGAATTATTATGGAATTACCTTCAAAAAAACACAATAATCGATATATGTTAGAACTAAATTGAATTCGGCATTCCCATAATTCAGTATTAACAATTTTCTTAAAATAAGTTGATGGAATCTTGTCATAAGATTCAATAATTGTCAAAACCCAAGTTACTTTTTGAGCAACATTGGCGGGCAAGGAATCAAGAAATTCACATCCGGACACTTTCCATCAGATTTCGTATAAAATTTTATTATCTTGCTCACTTTTGTAAGTTAGCTCACATGTGAACACTCGTCAATCATATTTTTTTCTAACAAATCTTAGATATATTTTTCAAATATTCATTTTATTTTTTTAGAAAGTTTTTGATCCTTATGGTTCACAACGCTTCCCTTAACTTCCAATGTCTCGATATTTAAATCCGCAGATATTCCTGAAGTTTTTCACCTAATGTTGTTTTTCCGATTCTGTGTGCTCCGGTTAATGCTATTATCATTTATATTATCCTGTTTAAAATACCGCAACATATTCCACAAATAATGAACTTTCTAGAGCACCGCACGAAATGAAGCGAGCATGGAGCCGTTGCCCGAAGGGAAATGCACATGATTTTTTCTGCAAAGGACATTTAATAACTAAAAGAAGTATTTACGATGATTTTATTTTCTTTAAATGATCCTTTATCAAAAAATAAAAAGTAATCATATGCCTCACCTGAATTATCGGATGTATAATTACTTTTAATCATAGGGTAATCATGAAATGATACGTAGAAAAGACCGCCGAAGAATCCGGATAGCTCACTTCCATTTGTTATTTTCAAAATATATTTTTTGATATATTTCGTATCATTATAATATGATTTATAAATGATTAGATAATCATCATTACCGTCACCATTGAAATCGATTTTATATTGCTTCTCCGCATTTGTTATTTCATGCGAGTAGTTAATCTTCTCTTTCCATATCTTGTCATTAAATGATATATCTTTCTTTTTGTGGAGTCTTTTAAAGGCTTCATAACCTGATTTAGTCATTAGATAACTTTCATAGGGATTTTCAATCTTGGGGTGATAAAATCCAACACATTGAACATCATACATGCCATTATTGAATAAGTAGTATTCGAAATTATCAAGTTGTTCAATTTTATCATCATAATATAGATAGTATTCACCTGACTGATTGATACTTGATTTTTGATTATTATTTAAATTTAATTTAATAATTGATTCGTTTCCTCCATGACTAAACTGCCGGACGATTTCATCAGGCAATAAATTTGGTAATGTATAATAGTAACTGTCATTATTGCTCGTAATAAAACTGCAGATTTCATCTTTATCACGGGAGCATGCATTAATGCCGAATAATATTGCCAATAAAAATAAACCACATTTCAGTTTCATCATACTTTTCTCACGAATATAATTTTGGACAAGGTTCAACGGGTAGCTACAACTTACCGCAGGCGAATTCGGCAAAGTCCGATTGCCGCGCGAAATGAATACGGAACATTTGACTTTTGCGGTAGAAAACTGCCTAATCAAACTCATTTCGATTCAAACCGCTTTTTTGAATTATTATATTTTAACACAAACCTATTCTTCTTTGATTCAAAATCTTGAAAATAATATTCTGTTTCAATAGAATTATAACGATATAACAACACAGTAGTTTCATTATGATTTATATCATAGCTGTTTTTATTCCAAGTATTTTTTGAAAATCTGTTATTTTCAAACACGATAGCTCTATAATAATCATACGGCAGACCTTCAGCTTCACTGACAGCAGTATACATAATAAAAAAACCGCAACAATCCTTGCTCCATCGAGTTAGTTTTACCGTAAAAATTGCCAAGCCGGATGAAATCTCACCTTCAGGAGATAATTGAACAGAGAATGCCAATAATTTTTCCTGATCATCGTAATAAACAACATTATCTTTTATTTTTTTATCTATGATTTTATAAGAATCCAAAACCTTATTTCCGGCTGAAATGGTTAAGACGGGACATTGATCTTTAAAACTTACGGTATATGATATATCCGATTTTTTTAAGAATTCGATATTTGTATTTTCATCAACCCGAATGGATCGGGATTCATCATACATAAGGTGTTTTGAATTTTTTAATCCATTTAATTTTTTAAACTTAAGATTTTCAGCTTGGTCAAGTGGAAGTAGATATCCTCCAAAAATCCAACCTTCATAATTTCGCCATTTAACTTTATACCAAACATCTTCCATCGAATCAACTGCTGCCTTATTATCAGAAACTTTTATTATGTTAACTTTTTCCGAATAAGGAATTGTTGTGATTGCTTTTGCCGATAATCCCGGCGATTCTCTCAATGTTAATCCGGAAAATGCACCGACAATTTTATAATCACTCGCCGGAAGATTAAATGATGCAATTAGGATTGCTGATGTTTCGCTTTTAAAAAATTGAACAAAACGAGATAAAAAATAAGAGACAAAAACTCCCTGTAGAATATGATAATTAAAGGGGTTTTTATGTCAAAGAAGAATTACACAGCAGAAGAAAAGTTT
>Ga0116148_1001461_pt1 | contig 25826 bp, 17 predicted proteins | sample AD_UKC055_MetaG_FD_89786 | JGI IMG/M metagenome (GOLD analysis project Ga0116148, IMG submission 89786) | Active sludge microbial communities of municipal wastewater-treating anaerobic digesters from USA - AD_UKC055_MetaG | ecosystem: Engineered > Bioreactor > Anaerobic > Digestate | place: USA... | reverse complement strand
GACAGGGACAGGGGCAGGGACAGGGTCAGGGACAGGGTCAGGGACGGGGACAGGGTCAGGGTCGGGGACAGGGTCGGGGACGGGATTTGTGCGGATTCCTGCGGCTCGCAGGGGCGAATAAAAATTCGCCCACCTGCACAATGCCTCTGCGCCTGACAGCGACGGATGCGACCAGAATGACTCTATGTTGCAGATACGACAGGACATCGTGCTTTTAAGCCGCTTCCGTCCGGCAAGTGACGCTCCTGAAATCTGTCTCGATTAAGCTACGGATTTCTCTTGCTTTTCTCTTGCAAACGATATAGCGTAATCTACTATATTTGGTCAAGGGCCGTGATTTGCCATCCAGACAAGAGGTGCAGCGAATGGACACAGAAGGTCGGACTCTATCGGCGCTGGTAAAAGAAATACGACGACAGCTCTCCTTGAGCCAGGAAAACTTGGCCAGGTTACTCGGCGTGATCTACGCGACCATCAATCGGTGGGAGAACGGGTTGTCTAAGCCCTCCAAGCTGGTGAAGGACCAACTGGAGATTTTCTGTAAGGAGATGACCAGTCAGGACAAGTTAACACTTCCGGAGGGTGAGCACAGATGACGAGCGAATACGAAACGCAAAAACCGCCGCTGCCTCTTCTTGTTTTCCGTCTTCGAGCTTTGGTCCTCGCTCTCGGAGAGTCGACGGCCCCTGTTTGGTGGAAAACCAAGGTTATGAACGAGACCGGGTTGAGATTCCTGGAGCGGCTTTATCCGCGGACATCATTTCAGGCCGCAGTCCACGCCGCCGGGAAAGCAGCGTCAGACGTTCATGACCAGGCCGTCGGACGCGTCGGCGTCTACCACCTCTTCAGATTGCCCGAATCCCTGGAAACCGAACTCCATCGAATGCCCCCGGACCCGGCCGATGATTTTTTCCCGACATGGCGCAACGCCTTAGGGCGGCCAAGGGAACTGATGCAATTGCTTGCCCCGATGTGCGGCGGCGAGGTAGCGGATGCCGTTCCTGGGGCAAAAAAGATCGGCACCGATAAGGACTTGATGACCACGGTGGGCTTGAGGAAAACCGCCGCTGTCTACTATACGTTGTTTGCGAAGAATAAATCCGGTTTCCCCTATTTCACCGCCGAAACGGCCGGGGGCCGGTGATGACCATGACGATGGATAAAGAAGTACAGCGGAAATACTCGACCGCCATAAGCAAGGGTGCTGGAATGATTGAGGAGACACGGCGTCTTCTCGAACACTGGCATGCCGGTGAGCCGCTTGATGATTTCACGCGTAGGGTTCAAGAAGAAGGGCTGCTCGGCAATTCCACCGCCTATAGAACCCGCGATGTCGTCAGAAGAGTTTTCGCCCCGCGTTTCCTGAGGCCGAGCGACAAGCCTGCGCGGATTCTGCAGCAGGTGATTGCATCCGGCCTGCCGGGACAGGTCTTCACCGAATTGCTGTTCGTGTTCACTGCGCGGCAGGATCCATTGGTCTACGACTTCACGATCCGCGAGTATTGGCCCGCCGTCCGACGGGGAAGGCTGGTTCTGGACACGAATCCGATGCTCTCCTTCCTGTCCGAAGCCCACTACGACGGGCGTTTGGACAACCAATGGTCGGAGAAGGTGTCTCTACGTATCGCGCGCGGCGTTCTCGGTCTCCTTCGGGACGTGGGATTACTCCGCGAGGTGGTCCGCGGCCGCAGGGAAACCGTCGATTACCGCATGTCGGACGAAGGAGCCGCAATCCTGGCGCGGGAACTCAATGAGTCAGGCGTTACGGATTCTTCGCTCTGCAATCATCCCGACTGGGGGCTGTTCGGCATGACGCCTTCAGAGGTCGTTGAGAAAATGGACGGGATTGGTGAATACCGCGGAGTGATCGTGCAACGCGCCGGCTCGGTCGTGCATTTCACTTGGGTCGTCAAATCTATTGAGGAGTTGATTGATGTACTCACTCGATAATACTTTCAACGAATTGATCGACAAGATCCGTGACCCGAACGCACTCAATCCGGCCAAGAGCGACCCTGTCTTCTATTTCGCCTATCCTCCGGAACTGATGCTTGACCTCAAGAAGCATCTCCCACGATGGACGTCCAAGTTACGGGAAGCCGATTTTGATGTCCGCCGCGTCTCTCTCGCCGACATCCTCTGGGACATGGTCGATAAGTCCGGGAGATGGAACATTTGGCTTGAACTCGAAGCTGAAGCCGATGCGGATCAAATAAACGAAGCCGTGCGCGACGTTCTCCGCCAGGGGGATGCCTTTGTCGACCAAATAACAAAAATCGTCGAGTCGACTCCGGAAGACACGGTGGTGTTGCTCACCGAGGCGGAACTGCTTCATCCCTATTTCCGAACCCGGACCATCGAGAGCCGGTTGCACGATAAGGTCAAAACGCCGACGGTGATTTTCTACCCCGGCAGACGGTCCGGCCAATACGGGCTTCATTTCCTCGATTTCTACCCGGTCGACGGCAACTACCGGTCGACGCTTCTTGGAGGTGTCTGATGAGCGCAACGATTCGACAGGTTTTTTCGCCCCGGCGTCCCATCGACCGGCCCATAGAAAAGGTCATCGATTACTACGCGCAGGAGGAAGAACACCTGGCCCGCGAGGTCGCTGAATACGAGGTCACGGACAACATCGAGTCTTGCTTTCGCAAGTTCCTCGACGTCTTCGGCGAAGGAGTCCGGGGAGGTCAGGTGACCGAGGTCGGTATTTGGGTTTCCGGCTTCTACGGAAGCGGGAAAAGTTCGTTCACCAAATATCTCGGTGCGGCCCTCGATCCGACGCGGACGGTTCAGGGCAAACCCTTCCTCGACCTTTTGTGCGACCGCTTCCCTCGCAACGAAATCCCGGCCGCGTTGCGTACCGTCTCCAAAAAACATCCGACGGCGGTTGTGCTGCTCGACCTCGGTGCCGAAGAGCTTGCCGAGAACGCCGCCGCTCCCGTCTCCACCGTACTCTATTGGAAGGTGCTGCAGTGGGCCGGATTCTCCAAGGAGAAGAAAACGGCGCAGCTCGAATTCACCCTCGACCGGTGCGGCAAATACGACGAATTCAAACGAAAATACAAAGAGAGATACAAGGGCGAATGGGACGAAATCCACAACGACCCGCTGATCGGCGTAGCCCGTGCGGCGGAGATCGTGCCGGGAGTCCTTCCCGATGATTTTCCCACGCCGGAGAGCTTCCGTGGTCTACGGTTCGAGGAGGCCCGGGACGTGCGCGACCTGGCGCGGGCAATCATCGACATCTGCAGGCACAAGACCGGCCATGAGAACATCCTGCTTCTTGTCGACGAGGCCGGGCAATACGTCGCGCCCCGCAGCGAGCTGATCCTCAACCTCGACGGCTTGGCGCGGAACCTCAAAGAACTCGGCAAGGGCAAAGTCTGGATCGCCGCCACCGGCCAACAGACTTTGAGCGAGATCGTCGAAAAGGCCGCCTACAACTCCGCAGAACTGAACAAGCTACGGGACCGCTTCCCGATTTCCATCCACCTTGACGCGAGCGACATCCGTGAAATCATCCACCGTCGGCTGCTCGACAAGTCCGAGGAGGGACGGAAGAAGCTCGATGCCCTGTTCAAGGAGCATGGCCAATCCACCGTTACGCACACCCGTTTTTCCGGTACGGCACTGTTCAAGGGGGACCCCGACTCAGAGACCTTCACGCGTCTCTACCCGTTTCTGCCGCAGCACTTCGACCTACTGCTGGAGCTCATCCGGACCCTCGCCCGTTCCACCGGCGGCATCGGTCTTCGCTCGGCCATCCGTGTCATCCAGGACGTGCTGGTGGACAAGAGCCGTGTGCTCGGCGCGGAAGCCGTCAAGCTGGCCGACCGGGAGACAGGTTCCCTGGCCTGCGTGGACGACTTCTATGACACCCTGCGTGCCGACATCGCCAAGGTTCTGCCCCATGTCATCGGCGGCGTGGACAAGACGGCCAAGGTCTTCGGGGTTGACTCCCTTGAAACACGTGTGGCCAAGGCGGTCGCCGCCCTTCAGCCGGTGGAAAACTTCCCCTGCACGGCGGAAAACATCGCCGCTTTGCTTTACAGAAAAATCGGCTCGCCCGCACTTCTCGACCAAGTTCGGGAAGCTCTGCGCAGACTCACCTCCGAAAAGGAATGCGGCCTTATCGAGGACCCGCAGGCGGGCGGGTACGTGTTTCTGAGCGACGCCGTCAAGCCGATCCGCGACAAGCGCAACAGCTACGTGCCCACGTCCGGCGAGGCAATGAGGGCGCGGATCGACGTCCTCAAACATGGTACCGCCGACCATTCATTATTCCCTGTGCAACCCGCCGTCAGGCTGGAAAACATCAAGGAAGTCACGTCGTCCGTAAAACTCAGCCGGACGCCCGTCGTTGGCGGTTTTGAGGATGTGGAACTCCGTTTGGAGTTCGTCGAGCCCGCCTTATGGGACGACAAACGAAATGAATTTCTGATCGCCTGCAACACCCAGGTGGAGTTGAAGAACACTGTGGTCCTTCTTGTAAAGAACGACAACACCGTTGAGGAACTGCTGCCGGAAATCGTACGGTCGGAGAAGGTGCTCGGCGATGTCGATGAGCGGTCCGCCGACCATGTGGTCGCCCAGTACCTGCGCGCCGAAAGACGGGCTGCCGAGCGCAGCCGGGAACGAACAGCCGCCGCCATGGAAAAGGCGATGCTGGAAGGTGTTTTCATATTCCGCGGCAAACCGACTCCGGTCCGCGAGGCCGGTGAGACGCTGGACGTCGCCGTGCGCACCATCCTCTCCGACGCCGTCAAGGAGATTTTTCCCGATTTTCGTCTGGCCCCGGTCCGGCCCTCTACGGACGCGGCCGCGAAGTTCCTCGGGGTGGAGCGCATGGACCGCATCACCAAGGACCTCGACCCCCTCGGCCTTGTCGTCAAGAACAAGGGTGTTCCGCGGGTGGATACAACCGTCCCCGTGCTCGCGGAGGTGCTCAGGGTGTTCCGGACCAAGGCCGCCGATGCAGGCTCCGGAAGGCTCCAGGGTTCCTATCTTCAGGACTTGTTCTCAGCTCCGCCCTACGGCTGGACTAAGGACACCGTGCGATACCTTTTCGCCGCATTGCTGCGGGCGGGTGAAATCGAATTCCACGTGCCCGGTGCGGACGGACCGGTGCGCACCGCCGGGCCCCAGGCCGTGGAAGCCGTCAAGAGCACGGTCTCTTTCAATAGGATTGGTATATCGCTCCGTGGAATGCCTCCTGAGCCCGAAGTCTTGGAAAGGGCCGCCCGGCGGTTGGAAACCCTTTTCGGAGAAGAAGTTCTGCCGTTGGAAGACCACATCAGTCGTTCCGTGCGGCAGCACATCCCCGACCTTTTGGAAAAACTCGGATCACTGCCCGACCGGCTGCGTCTGCTGAGCCTGCCCGGTGAGAGCCGCTCTCAGCGACTGCTGGCCGACGCGGCCGACCTGCTGAAGGGCGACGCCGGCGACGCAGCCTCGGTCCTCGGTGGTGTCAAATGCGCGCTGCCGGACGAAATCACTTGGGCCAAGGCCGTCTTCGACGCCTTGGAGTCCGGCGCTGAGGCCGACGTCCGGAACGCCCGGTCCGTATTGGATTCAACTGCAGATTTGGACCGGTTGTTCCCCGGTTCCGCGAGCGACCTGTTGAGCCCTGAAGACCGGACCGCCGCGGAGGAAATGCTCTCTTCAGACCATTTCCACGAAAGGCTTCCCGAACTGCGCGGCGTGATCCGGTCCGCGATGGACCGAACGGAAAAACGATATACGATTGACCGCGCCGCCTACGAGGACGATTTGAAGAAGGCCCTCAACGGTTTGGAGGCGGAATTCGACTGGGCGAAGCTGCTAGACGAGGACCGCGGGGAGATCGCAGCCAAGCTCGCATGCGACCTTCCGGAGACCGCCGAAAACGGCGATCCGGTGAGACTGCTCCAGACCCTGCTGGTACGGCGGCGCACCTTGCCGGGGTTGATCGAAGAACTGAAGTCAGAGATCAAACGCAGGCGGCCTTCCGAACCCGAGCCGGAACCGGAACCCGGTGAAGGAGGAGCGGAACCGCCGGTCGAGGAGATCATCGAAGCCGACGCCCTGGTAAAACCCGCCGTGATCACCACGGCGGCGGATTTGGATTCGTGGCTGGCGGGCATCCGGGAGAAGTTGACCGAGCTGCTCAAGGCGGGAAAGCGCATCAAGGTGACGGGCGCCCGAAAGGGGGTATAAACATGGATAAAGATAAGGTCATTGAAATTCTTCATGCAAATCGCGAGACGCTGGCCCGCTTTCACGTGCGATCTTTGTCCGTTTTCGGCTCAGTGGTGCGGGGTAAGGCGAAGCCGGACAGCGATATTGACATCCTTGTGGAATTTGAGCCCGGCGCGGCTGTCGGGTTATTCGAATTCATGCGGCTGAAACGCGAATTGAGTGATCTGCTCGGGATGGAAGTGGACTTGGGAACACCTGACGCCCTCCACCCCGCCCTCAAGAAAGACATCCTCAAGGAGGCCGTCCATGTCGCCTAGAAACGGTTGGTTCCGTGTCCAGGAAATGCTGGATGCAGCCCAGAAAATCGTCCGGTATGTTGAAGGCCTGACCTTCGAGGATTTCGCCCGCGACGATAAAACCTTCGACGCCGTCATTCGGCAATTGACCGTTCTCGGCGAGGCGGCCTCGCATGTGCCGGATGAGATCATCGCCGGCACGCCCGAAATCCCTTGGTTTGAACTCCGGGGGATGCGTAATATCGTGGTCCACGAGTACTTCGGGATCAACAAGGAGATTGTTTGGAGAACGGCCACGAAGAACATCCCGGAATTGCTCCCGCTGCTGGAACGACTTCAGGAGAACAAATCCAAGGGGAATCAAGATAATGCCCTTTGACAAAGAAACCCGGAACCTGCTGGCCAAAACCGTCGCTTCCTGCCGGCGTCGGCTGGCCGGGGACGTCGCCGACCAGCTCCGCGGCGTGTTCGGGCTTCACCCGGACGGCGTCGTGCTGCCGCTTGAAAAACTGACGCACCTTTCGCCCGACCAGCACGCGGCGGCCCGCCGTCTGCGCGACCTTCTCGACCACTACACCGTCGGCGCGGCGGGGAAGGATTCGGACCGCCGCAAGGCCTCCTATGAACGGATAGTCATGGAGATAGCATTCACCGTCCTCAACCGCCTGGCGGCCCTGCGTCTGTGCGAAGAACGCGGGTTGGTCGTCGAATGCGTCCGCAAAGGAACGACTTCGGCCGGTTTCCAGATGTTCGAGCGCATCTCCGGCGGCGCGCTCGGCGGGCGCTACGATACCTACCGCGTGTTTCTGGAGTGCCTCTTCGACGAGCTCGCCCTCGACCTGGGCGTTTTGTTCGACCGGATGACGCCGCAGTCTGCGGTGTTTCCCTCCGAGAGGTGCATGGAAGACGTCCTTGCCGAGCTGAACAAGCCGGAACTGACGCACCTCTGGACCGAGGACGAAACCATCGGCTGGGTCTATCAGTATTTCAACCCACCCGAAGAACGCAAAGCCATGCGGGAGGCGTCCCAGGCTCCGCGCAACAGCCGGGAACTGGCCGTCCGCAATCAGTTTTTCACCCCGCGGTATGTCGTCGAGTTCCTCACGGACAACACCCTCGGGCGCATATGGTATGAAATGCGCAAAGGTGACACGGTGCTCAAGGAGAAATGCCGTTATCTCGTGCGGGGACCGAATGAGGTCTTCCTCGGTACGGATGAAAAGCCTCCCGCCGGTAAGGATGACGGAACCGACCTTTCCCAAGAGGAGTTGCTCAAGCGGCCGGTCTACATCGAGCACCGGCCGAAGAAGGACCCGCGCGACCTGCGCATCCTCGACCCGGCCTGCGGCTCGGGCCACTTCCTGCTTTACGCATTCGACCTCCTGGAACAGTTCTATGAGGAGGCTTGGTCGGACCCCGAAAGCCCGAAATCCGATGTCACCGGCCGGACACTGCAAGAGGACCTCGAGACCCTCGACGACCTGCGCCGGGAGACCCCGAAGCTGATCGTCGAACACAACCTGCACGGCATCGACATCGATCCGCGCGCGGTGCAGATCGCCGCGCTGGCCATCTGGCTGCGGGCGCAGAAAACCTGGAAGAGCCTCGACATCAAAGCCGCCGGGCGGCCGCGGATCGCCAGGTCGAACATCGTCACCGCCGAGCCGATGCCAGGGGAAGAAGACATGCGCCGGGAATTCACCGCAGGTCTCAAGCCTCGCGTCCTGGGCCAGATCGTGGATGAGGTATTCGAGAAGATGAAACTCGCCAGCGAGGCGGGCTCGCTCCTGAAAATCGAAGAGGAAATCAAGGACGCCGTAGCCGCGGCGGGAAAACAATGGTGGGAAGGCACGAAACCGGAACAGCAGCTTCTTTTTCCCGTCATGGACGCCCCCCGGCCGAAACAACTGGAACTGCGCTTCGATGTGAAAGGGATCACCGATGTGCGGTTCTGGGAACAGGCGGAAGACCGCATCCTGGATGCATTGCAGGAATACGCCGAACGGGCGGAGAACGGATATGCCACGCGTCGCCGACTCTTCGCCGAAGATGCCGCCCGCGGCTTCGCATTCATCGATCTCTGCCGCAAGCGATACGATGTGGTGCTGATGAATCCGCCGTTCGGGGAACCGGCCAAGCTCTCCAAGACGCTGATCGAACGCTCGTTTCCCAGAACGAAGAACGACGTTTACGCCGCCTTCGTCGAGCGGAGCCTCGGCCTTTTGCAGCAAGGGGGAAGACTGGGGGCGATCACCTCGCGCACCGGCTTTTTCCTCTCATCGTTCACCAAATGGCGCGAAGAGATACTGCTTAAGGAAGCGAAGCCGGCCGTCTTCGCCGATCTCGGCTACGGCGTGATGGACAACGCCATGGTCGAGGCCGCAGCGTATTGTTTGGAGGCGCTGAGATGAGGATCAAGCAGATCGAAATCGAGAACTATCGTTCCATTAAACATATCAAGTTTGATGTCCCCCAAATTTGCGCCCTGGTCGGTCCGAACAACGCCGGTAAGAGCAATATTCTCACCGCGGTTTACAAAGTCCTGGGTCGGGACTGGGTGACCGTCGGTTTATTCGATCTCGACGACATCTATGGGCGCGATCCGGAATCGGATATGAGAATATCTTTTACGTTCGATCCACCCGTGGAGTACCGGCGGTTCAAACAAGCCGATCCGGTTGGGATACCTACGTTCTCTTTCGAATTCACCCGCTACAAGATCGGAGAAAAAAAAGGAGAGTGGAGGCTGGAACAGAAATGCCTGACGCAAGACGGTAAGCCCCCGATGGTCTTGAAGAAGGCGCCGAAGAAAGGCGAAAAACCTGAGTACGAGCCTCTTGTGAATATCCCGCCGGAAGTCCGCGAAAAAGTGCCCCTTATTTACATCGGAACTAATCGTTCCTTGAAGGAACAGCTCCCTGCGGCGCGTTATTCCCTGCTTCGGCAGCTTCTGGAAGATATAAACCGAGAGCTTCACGCTCCTTCTCAGACAATCCGCTTTACCGACGAGGACGGCACGGAAAAGACCGTGCCGAGAGCCGAGCGCTTCAAATATCTCATGACAAAAGCCATGGAACTCCTTCGCACCGACTCTTTTGAACACCTTGAAAAATCCATTAAGGAAAACGCACTGCGCCAACTCGGATTCGATCCGGCGGTTGACGGCGACAAACTTGATCTTCATTTCGCTCCGTTCGACACGATGGATTTCTACAAGGCTCTCGACTTGCGGGTGCGCGAAGGCGGCTTCACCATCAGCGCGACCGAACTCGGTGAAGGAATTCAAAACGCCTTGGTTCTGGCGATTCTTCAGGCGTTTGAGGCACGCCGCAAGCAGGGCGCGATACTTCTGATCGATGAGCCGGAAATGTTCCTCCATCCGCAGATGCAGCGCTCGCTTTACAAGACGCTCCGTGAAATAGGAAAGACCAATCAAGTCATTTATACCACTCATTCGCCCCATTTCGTCGCCGTCCCGGATTACGACCAGGTGTCTCTCGTCAGAAAGAACGACGGCGGCACATATGTGACTTTTTCGCACCTCCCCATGGATGAGAAGCGCAAAGAGAAAATGCTGAAGGAACTCGACCCCGAGCGTAACGAGCTGTTTTTTGCGACACGGGTCCTCTTCGTCGAGGGGGACACGGAAAAACTCGCTTTTCCGGAATATGCCCGCCGCTTGGGCCTCGATTTGGACAAGGCGGGAGCTTCCATCGTCGAGGTCGGTGGCAAAAGGAACCTGCTGGAATTCAGCCGGATCGCTGATTCTTTCCAGATCCCGTTCGGCATCGTGTATGACGAGGACTCATCGGAAACCAGCGATAAGAACGAGGAAGCATCATACAACAAGGAGTTGGATGATCTCGGCGATAACGGAAACCGCACTTGGCGGTTTGTGAAAAAGTATGAAGACGAGCTGAAAGAGGCGGTCGGAGGAGACGCTGCATACCAAAACCTGTGTCAGAAATACCCGAATGTGGGCAAGCCGACGCGGGCGAGGCTCATTGCGGCCGATCCCGAAACGGCCGTTCCGAAAAAAGTGAAAGACATCCTCACCTGGCTGTCAGGGAACAAGGGGACCGCATTATGACGAACACCCTCTTCATCCGCCTGCTGCATCACGAGGACAAGGGCGCGGCGCTGGCCGAACGGATCGCCGCGCTTCGCGAAGGCCGCGGCGACGGCGATGTCTATGCCGTTGCTCCCGAATCCTTCCGACAGGTCCCCAACACCCCCTTCTGCTACTGGGTGAGTGAACGCATCCGGCGGCTGTTTACGGAACTGCCGCCGTTCGAGAGCGAAGGACGCACGGTGAAACAGGGACTGGCCACGGCGGACGACTTCCGCTTCGTGCGGGCCTGGTGGGAAGTACCGGCGGAGAAGATTCTGGATGGTGGTCAGTGGCCGGCAAACAGCGGTCAATTGTCAGCGGTCGGTGGTCAGGAGCGGGTGGGCGGAGAGAAATGGACGGAGGAGCGGATACAGGAGTTTCAGGCGTGGTGCCGCCTGCGCACCTTTAAGGACAAACGCTGGGCTCCCTTCGCCAAGGGCGGTGAGTACTCCCCCTACTATGCCGACATCCACCTCGTCGTGAATTGGGAAAACGAAGGAGCGGAGATCAAGAATAATTTAAATGAAAAAGGAGGCGTGCGCTCAAATGTATGGATGCTTCGCGACACCGCGAACAACTACTTCTTCCGCCCAGGGCTGACGTGGCCGTTGCGTGCTCATAGATTTGCGCCGCAAGCAATGCCAACAGGTTCTATCTTTTCGGTTAGGGGCTATTCTGCCTTCCCGGAGTTCGGTTGCGAAATGTACACGTTGGCACTATTCAACAGCTCGGCATTTGACTTTATCTTCAAGACGGCACTCGGTCGGTTTGGTTTCCCAGAATTCATTGTAGGAATCCTTCAGGTGTTGCCTTGGTGCAGTAAGCCTTGCGAAGGTAGCCAGGCCGAGAAATTAGCTGATAGGTACACATCTATTCGTAGAACGTTCGAGCAACGGAATGATACATCCCACTTGTTCAACCTCCCCGCATTGCTGATTACCCAAGGCGGCACAATCGCCGAACGGGCGGAGGCGTATGCAAAGCAGGCCGCGGAAGCCGAGGCCGAGCTGCGGCGGATTCAATCCGAAGTAGACGAGATCGCCTTCGATCTTTACGGATTTACGGAGGAAGAGCGGAAAGCGGTGGTCAGTGATCAGTGGACAGTGGACAGCAGCGAGGTATCAGGCGGAGAAGCGCCGGACACAGATGATGCGGAAGAAACGGATTCCGCCAAGGACAGCGAATCTTCTCTGACCACCGACCACAGACCACTGGTCACCGACCTCCTCTCCTGGTGCGTCGGCGTCGCCTTCGGCCGTTTCGACGTCCGCCTTGCACTGACCGCTCACCACCAGCCACTGACCACCAACACCTCCGATCCCTTCGACCCGTTGCCGGTCTGCCCGCCGGGGATGCTGGTCGGCCCGGACGGCCTGCCCGCCGAACCGAACCGCATCGTCAGCGAGGAGTGGCTCCGGGCACGACCGGACGCGAACACCCTGCCGCCGGAAGGCTCGGTCAAGAACCCGACCATCCCGGATTTGGAGTACCCACTCCGTATCAACTGGGACGGCGTCCTGGTGGATGACCCCGGTTTCAACGGTGACCTGCCGCACCGGGACGACATCGTCCACTGCGTGCGCGAGGTCCTCGACCTGCTATGGAAGGACAGGGCCCACGAGATCGAACAGGAGGCCTGCGACATCCTCGGCGTCTCCGACCTGCGGGACTATTTCCGAAGACCCGCGGGATTCTTCCAGGATCATCTTAAGCGCTATTCCAAGAGCCGGCGCAAGGCCCCGATCTACTGGCCCCTCTCCACGCCGTCCGGGTCATACACGGTCTGGCTCTATTACCACCGCCTGACCGATCAGACCCTCTACATGGTCGTCAACAAATACGTCGAACCCAAAATGTCTGAGGTCGAACGCGGGATCGGCCGGATTGAAAACGACCTGAAATCCGCCTCCGGCCGTGACGCGACCCGGTTGACGGATCGACTGAGCGAAGCCCGCAATTTCCTCGGCGAACTGCGGGACCTGCGCGAGGAATTGCTCCGCGTCGCCGAGCTGCCCTACAAGCCCGACATCAATGACGGCGTTGTCATCAACGCCGCGCCGTTCCACAACCTTTTCCGTCTCCGCTCATGGACCAAGGACACGGAGGACTGCTGGAAAAAACTCGCCAAAGGCGACTGCGACTGGGCGCACTTGGCTCACACGATATGGCCCGACCGCGTTCGGGAAGTGTGCAAACGCGACCGCTCCATCGCCATCGCCCATGGGCTTGAAGGCCTCTGCGAGGTCGAAGCCCCGGAATCCAAGAAGAAAGGCGGCTGCGGCCGTCGGGAAAAGGAAATTTCGTGATACGGGAGGAACATGATGTACAAAATCGAGCAGATCCAAATAGGCGGTTTCAGGCGGCTGATGGACATGAAACTGCAGGCGCGTCCGTTCATGGTGCTCATCGGCGCCAACGGGGTCGGTAAAACATCCTTTCTAGATGCATTCTTTCTTTTGTCTGCCTCCGCTTCGGGCAATTTGAATAACATGCTGTCGCAATTCGGCGGCATTGCCAATCTTCTGACCCGCGGAAAAAGTGAAGACCTTTCATTGTACGTTAAAATGAGCGTGCCCGATCATGAGCCTCTTGAATATAATCTTTCGCTTGCCCCGAAAGGTACAGGATATTCCATCTCCAAGGAATTATTGCGTCAGGCACATGAAGGTTACGAGCGTCCGTTCAAGCACATCGATTCGTCCGACGGCGACATCAAGTACTACGAAATAAAAGAAAACCGTCTCGTCCGTCCCAATTGGGAACACAACCCTTTGGAAACATCACTTTCTCAGGTGCCGAAAATGTTTCGGCAGCCCGAGGAACTCAGGCGCATCTTATCGACCGTCACCCAGTATCACGTCTTGGATGTCGGCCCCCGTGCTCCGGTGAAAATGCCGCAACCCATGAAGCCAGCGACATTGCCGGGCCATGATGGATCGGACCTGGTCCCATACTTGTATTACCTGCGTGAGGGGGATCGTGATCGCTATGAGGCCGTTTTGGACGCATTGAAAACGGCCTTCCCGGATTTCGAGGACCTGAGCTTTCCGCCGGTGGCGGCCGGAATGCTGGCCATGACCTGGAAAGATAAGAAGTTCAGCAAGCCGATGCACATGAACGAGCTGTCCGAGGGCACCATTCGATTCCTCTGGCTCACAGCATTGCTGCAAAGTCCTCATCTCTCAACTATCACCATGATCGACGAGCCCGAGGTCAGCCTGCATCCGGAATTGCTGAGCCTGCTGGCGGATCTGATGAGAGAGGCTGCTCAAAGAACCCAATTGGTCGTCGCTACACACTCGGACAGGTTCATACGTTTCCTTAAACCGGAAGAAGTGGTGGTCATGGATGTTGATGACCATGGGTGCGCTTCCGCAACGTGGGCCGATTCAATGGATCTTGACCGATGGCTGGCCGAATACAGCCTTGACGAGGTATGGCGCATGGGCCGGATGGGAGGTCGGTCATGAAAATATCCATCCTCATTGAGGGCAAAACCGAAAAGGCGTTCATACGTCACTTGCGGGAATACCTGAAAAAAAACCTCCCGGCCGATATGCCGAAACTCGACCCAGTCCCGTACGACGGCCGCATCCCCAAGGGGGACGAATTAAAACGGGTCGTGATGAACCTTTTGCAAGGGAGGAATCCTGCAGATCACGTCATCGCACTGACGGACGTCTATACCGGCACAAATCCTCCCGATTTCATCGATGCGCAAGACGCCAAACATAAGATGAGGCTATGGGTTGGGGAGGAGCCGAGATTTCATCCCCATGCCGCCCAATATGATTTCGAGGCTTGGTTGTTGCCTTACTGGCCTACAATCCAGAAATTGGCGAAGCATAACAAGGCCGCCCCCGATGGCAATCCGGAAATCGTGAACCATCAAAACCCACCTGCATACCGGATCAAGGAAATCTTTGAGATCGGCAAATGCCGAGAAAGCTACGTCAAACCGCGCGATGCAGAACGGATTCTGAGGGAAAACGATCTGGCCGTCACCATTCATCAATGCGCGGAACTGAAAGCTATGATCAACACAATTCTCTCTGTGTGCGGAGGCACCGTCATTCCATGAGTATTTTGATCCGCTTTTCACTGACCACGGCCTACTGCCCACCGCCTACTGAACGGAGGGATGCCCGATGAAGTTCACATCGTTCCTGCATACGAAACTGGTCGACATCCTCAACGACCGCCGCATCGTGGTCTGGTACGACGCCGAAGGGAATTTTGCGGACTTCGTCCGCAGTGGGCAGTGGTCGGTGGGCGGTGGACAGAAGCCCGAGGACATGGGGTTGTCGTTGCCCAATACGGTGGTCATCGACACGAGGGAATCCGTGCTGAAAGCCCGCCGCCGGGCCGACGAGGTCTACCGGTTGATGAACGAGTCCGAGAACCCGGCGGAGCGGGGCCGCTGTCTGCTCATCTACATACCCCGCCGTCGAGGGGCGACCGAAGACGAGAAGATGCGGGACCCTTTTGAAGTTTACGCGATGGCGGGGGCGGCTTTCGGCGACACCGAGGACCAGAAGATCGAATCGCTCGCCCGCCAGGCCATGCCGGACAAGGCCGATGAGATTATGAGGTTTTTTTGTGAAGGGAAATTGGATATTGTGTTTTTGGATGGTTTTGAAAAGACGCAGCGTTGGCCGCTCCTGAACGACGTCTTCGGGACGGAAACCCCGGCGGAAATCATCGCGGCCGCTCTCTGCGACACGGCGAAGGCCGAGGCGGTGGACGCCAAGCCCGGCTGCGTCGAGGAACTCCTGCGGCTCTTTGAAGCCGCCGTCGGTTTCAAACCGGCGTCCGGGTCCCGGAAATGGAAGACGCTGCGGTCAAAGGTCGCCGAACAGGTGCTCTTCAGCGAATTCCTCTTCGACCTGCCGACTGGCGCACCCGATGCCCTGAACGCCGTACCCCGCGCCGGCAGTGCCGCCGAGTCCGTAGTCTACGCGGCCTGCGACAGGATGCGCGCCGACGCTGGCCTGCGGGAAACCTATATCGAACTGGCGCAGAAAATCGAGGGTGAGCTCCGCCTCCCCGACATCATGCCGAGGGATTTCGATCCCGGCGAACGCGACACCTTCCCCTTCGAGGAGCGGCGTCTGCTCGGCCGTGCGGTCGAACTTGTCGTTACCGGAGATATCGAGGCCGCCCGCACAGTGATCGGGAAACGGAAAAGATCCATTTGGCGGCGTGACCCCCAGAGGTCGCCCGCATGGACGACCCTGGAGCGAGCGGCTGCTCTGATCGAATCGTCCTCTGTAGTTTCACGTGGGCTGGGCGACAGGAAAAACCTCGCGGGTCTGGTGAAGGCCTACACCGAAGGCGGATGGTCCGATCTCGACCGCGCCTCCCGGCTGTTCGAAACCGCCCTGACCGCCTGCACCGATGAAGACATTATTTCTCCGGTCGTCGATCTATGCCGACGCCGATACCGCGAGGCCGCCGTAAATCTGCAGGACGCTTTCCTTGCCGCGGTTCAGGCGGAAGGCTGGCCTCCGGACGGAACTCCGAGACAAACCCGCATCTTCGACGATCACGTTACGCCGTTGCTGGAACGTAGGGAGAGAACAGCGTTCTTCCTGGTGGATTCGCTGCGCTACGAGATGGGGCGGGATCTGGGCGAAGTCCTGGCCGGAACGGGAGAGGTCGAGATTAGCTATGCCGCGGGCGTCGTCCCGACGGTAACCGGCTGCGGAATGGCTGCCCTCATGCCCGGCGCGGACGGCATGCTCCGGCTTGTCGGGAAAGAAGGCCTGGTCCCGGCTCTCGGTACCCGCCTGCTGAAGAGTTCCGCGGATCGAATGAAACTCTTGGCCGAAACTTATGGTGACCGATTCTTCGAGACCACTCTTGACGAGCTGCTGGGCTCCCCGAAGAAGGTCGCAGCGAATGTAAAAAACGCGGGGCTATTTGTGGTGCGGACTCAAGACCCGGACGCTGTGGCGGAAAACCTCGGTGCCTGGCGTGCGCGGCGATACCTCTCGGATGTGATCGGAGATATCGCGGCTGCGGTCCGCTGGGCGGTGCTCCAAGGGTTCAACCGCATCGTGATCAGCGCAGACCACGGCCACATGATGCTGCCGGAAATCCCGGCGGGCGATGTGGTTCAAACCCCGCCCGGCAGCTGGTTGGAGAACAAGCGCCGCTGCCTGTTGGGTTCGGGGCTTTCCGGTGCGGCCGGGTCCATCACCTTGAAAGCCGGCCACGTGGGGATCCAAGGCGACGTGCAGGAAGTCTGTCTGCCCATCGGGTTCCGTGTGTTTTCAGACGGCGAAGGCTACTTCCACGGCGGGTTGAGCCTGCAGGAAGCAGTGGTGCCGGTGGTGGTATTCCGGGCGGGCGGGAAAATTCCGAGCTCCGCCGGAAAGCCGGAGATCGACATCAATTACCGATCGGACAAGTTCACCAGCCGAGTCATCGGACTAAAATTATATTTGCAGGGCGACATGTTCAGCACAGCCGCCCGGGTACGGGTCGAGGCCTACGGCGGCACGGGAACCAAGGCCAAGGTCGTGGGCGAGGCCGCCGACTGCGAGGCGCGGGACGAGAAGACCCGTGAAGTGATGCTGCAAGCAAACAAAGAAACGCCCGTCCCCGTGTTGCTCGATCCGGATTTCGACGGGGAGGAGATCGAAGTCCGGGTGAGCGATCCACAAACCCGCGTGGTGTGGGCGAAGCGGAAGCTGAAAAACGCGAGGCTCGTTTAAGGAACAAGGAATGCAACAGGACGACCTGGACAAGAAAGCAACAGGGGTTTTCGCCGGCAAGGTGGTGCGCAAGGACCTCCTGCACCAGATCAAAGGCGGAGAGAACGTACCGTCCTACGTGCTTGAGTATCTGCTGGGCAAGTACTGCGCCTCGGACAACGACGAGGAGATCCGCATCGGCGTGGACGCCGTCAAGGAAACCCTGACGACGAACTATTTCCGTCACGACGAGGCGAACAAGGCTCAGTCCATGGTCGAACAGAAAGGCAGACACCGGTTCATCGACCGTGTCGAGGTCCGCTTCCTGCCGAGCGAGAACAAATATTGGGCATCCATGGATCACTTCGGCTACTCCAAAATACACATCGCCGAAGAATTCTACCGCCGATACGAACGCCTTCTTGAGGGCGGCATCTGGGCCATCATCGACGTGGAGTTCAGGCTGTCCGATGAGGGCAAGAAGGACAGCCCCTTCCATATCGTCGATTTGAAGCCCATCCAACTCGCCCGCTTCGATCTGGATGAGTACCTGGAAGGCCGGAACGGAATGACAAGGGACGAGTGGATCGATCTTCTCCTCCGAAGCGTCGGTCTGGAACCGCTGCGCATGGAGCGCAGACTCAAACTTCTGCTGCTCATCCGCCTGATCCCCTTCGTCGAGAAAAACTACAACTTCATCGAGCTCGGTCCGCGCGGCACGGGAAAATCCTACGCGTTCAGCGAGATGTCCCCTTACTGCATGCTGCTCTCAGGCGGCAAGGCGAGCACGGCGAACCTGTTTTACAACAACGCCCGCCGGCAGGTCGGCCTCGTCGGTCATTGGGACGTCGTGGCCTTCGACGAAGTCGGGGGAATGAAAATCACCGATCCCGATGTGGTTCAAATCATGAAGGATTACATGGCCAACGGCCGCTTCAGCCGCGGGGTGACCCAGGTGCTGGCGGACGCGTCCCTGGTGTTCATCGGCAATCTGAACCAGCCGGTGGAGAGCTTGGTCCAGAACTCGGCCACGGACTTATTCCAGCCGCTGCCCAGGGAGTTCGACCTCGCCATCCTCGACCGCATGCACTTCTACCTTCCGGGTTGGGAGGTCCCCAAGAACTCGAAGGACATACTGACGGTCCACTACGGTTTCGTCACAGACTACCTGGCCGAGGCATTCCGCGCGCTCAGGAAGCAGAATCGGTTCGATGAAACCGAGCGGGTTTTCCGATTCGGATCGCATGTGGAAGGCCGGGACGCGACGGCGGCCAAAAAGACAGTCAGCGGTTTGCTTAAAATCCTCCACCCGGGCGGGGGGTGGACGAAAAAGGAACTCACGGAATACGTCGAAGTCGGCCTAGAGGGACGTCGCCGGGTCAAGGAGCAACTCAAGAAGCGTGGGTCCTTTGAGTTTTATAAGACCAGCTTCTCCTACATCGATCTTGAGAACGACACGGAACGGTCCGTGGGCGTGCCGGAACAAGGCGGAGCCGGCGTCATCTCACGGGATCCGTTGCCGCCGGGGACGGTTTACACGGCCGGGGTGGATTCCGAAGCCAAGGTCGCGCTGTTCCGGCTTGAAGTCACACTGACGGCGGGCACGGGCAAGCTCAGAACGCCGACCGGTCTTGACAAGTCGCTGAAAGAATCCCTGAACCGGGCCTTCAGTTATCTACAGAATGTCAAGGACAAGCTCGGACTCACCCAGATGCTGGCGCAGAAGGACGTATACGCCGAGGCGGTGGACCTCTCCGGCGGCCGTATCGAGTGTCCCTGCGGTGTGGCGTTTTTCGCCGCCATGATCTCCGTGGTCCGCAACCGCCATGTGCAGGCCGGAACGGTCATTCTCGGCGACTTGACCATCCAGGGGAATATCAAGGGCCCTGCCTCGATCACCGAACTCTTGCAGTTGTCCTTGGAGGCAGGCGCGCTGCGCGTTCTGGTACCGATTTCCAACAAGGCACAGTTCGCCGGACTGCCGGAGGACGTGATCGAGCGTCTGGACGTCGTGTTTTACGGCGACGTGGACCGGGCGATTTTGAAGACACTGGAGATGTAACTGATGTGGCATGGAGCGGCTGAAATCAACGGAATGACAGGCGTCTCTTTGAAGATGCGCCGCTCCCGTTGCATCGACGCCTGCGGTTCTGCCTGCATATCGGTAAGTAACCTCCTGAAAGCGCTCATTGGAAGCGCCCGTTCGAATAAAAGGAGGTTCTTCCGATGAAAGGCAACTCGAAACGAAGTCGAGGATTCTCTCCAAACGGTGACGGCAAGCCCACGGCCGTCGACCTGTTCTGCGGCTGCGGCGGATTGACCGTCGGGCTTAGAAAAGCCGGATTTCGGGTCTTGGCCGCAGTGGACGTCGATCCGCTATCCGTCAAAACCTATAAGGCTAATCATCGTGATGTCGAGGTGTGGGAAACCGACATCCGTTTTCTGAAGCCGACCGAACTGCTTGAGAAAATCGGTATCAATGCAGGAGAACTCGATCTTCTGGCCGGATGCCCGCCGTGCCAGGGTTTTTCGACGATGCGGACCCTGAACGGAGCCGTCAGTGTCGCGGATCCCCGCAACGACCTCTTGCTTGAGTTCCAACGCTTTGTGGAAGCGCTGCGTCCCCGCACCGTGATGCTGGAAAACGTGCCGGGATTGGCTGACGACGAAAGGTTCGCGGCATTCTGTAGAAAGCTGAAGATACTCGGTTACCTCGGCGATCACCGCATCCTGAATGCGGCGGAGTACGGTGTGCCGCAAAGAAGACGCAGGTTAATATATCTGGCGGGGATGGGCATGGAAATCCGGTTCGCCGACAAAGCCGCCAAGATGAAAACAGTTGAGGATGCAATCGGCGGTCTGCCGAAAGCAGGACAAAGCGGTGACCCCGTGCATGACATGCCTGAAAATCGGACCCCGAAAGTCCTGGAGATCATCCGGCTAATCCCGAAAGACGGCGGAAGCCGCAGAGACCTTCCGGAGGAGTACCAGCTCGAGTGCCACAAGCGATGCACCGGTTTCAAAGATGTCTACGGTCGCATGGCATGGAAGGATGTGGCCCCGACAATCACAAGCGGGTGCTTCAACCCCTCAAAGGGACGGTTTCTTCATCCGGTGGAGGACCGGGCGATCACTATGCGCGAGGCGGCTCTTCTACAGGGTTTTCCCCGCCGATACAAGTTTCCGACCACCGACAACAAGTCCGCCATGGCTTTAATGATCGGCAACGCTCTGCCGCCGCCGTTTATCGCCGCGCACGGAAAAAGCATCAAACGGGTCCTGCGGAACAGTGCCGGGACGTAACCACCAAGAGAGGAATTGAATTCGCATGAGCATCGACCAGGTCTTGAGAAACGAATTGACCCCGCAGCAATATGACGCAGCGGTCGACCCCGCGTTGGAGGTGTTGTGTCTGGCATGTGCCGGATCGGGCAAGTCCAGGACGCTGGCCTTTCGGATCGCCAGGCTCCTCGCGGAGGGCGAACCGCCTGAAAGGATCGTGGCCTTCACTTTCACCGAGAAAGCCGCCGAGTCCATCAAGCGCCGCGTTTCTCAGGCACTGACGACCGCCGGGCTCGACCCCACCGTGATGGGCGCGATGTATATCGGCACCATCCACGCCTACTGTCAACATGTGCTGGGAGATATGGACGCCACGTATCGACAGTATGACGTGCTCGATGAGAACCGGCTGAAGCTGTATCTGATTTCACGATTCTACCAATTGGGTCTTCAGAGCTTCCGCACACGTGCGCGAAGCAACCGCTATTTCGACACGATCAAACAGGTATCCGACGCGTGGAAGACCGCCAACGACGAATTGTTGGATTTCAACACAATCGCCGCCGAAGACCAAGAAATCGGCGATCTGCTTACCAGAATTCAGAACGGACTGCGGACGGACCAGTACATCGACTTTTCCTTGATGATCCGGGATGTGGTTGAGGCGATCCGCAGCAACGCACCGGGAGTGGAGAACGGTATCGGAAGATTGCGTCACCTCATGGTGGACGAGTATCAGGACGTCAACCCATGTCAGGAGGAGTTGATCCGCCTCCTGCACAGGCGTTCTCAAACTCTTTTCGTGGTTGGAGACGACGATCAGTCGATCTACGCGTGGCGGGGCGCGGACGTCAGCAACATCCTTGATTTCCGAAGACGATACACCGGATGCAGTATTCATACCTTGTCACAGAACTTCCGCAGCACGGAACCCATCGTTCAGGCTTCGGACGCCTTTGCGGCCGCCATGCTGGGCCCGAATCGAATTCCGAAGAATCCGACCGCTTCCGCAAATCGGACGCCTCAGGATTTCAGAGTGCTGTGGTTTTCCGACCGTGCGGCGGAGGCTGAATGGGTGGCCGGAAGAATCCGCGCCCTGCTGGGCACGGCTTATGATGAAAACGGCGGCGTCCGAGGTTTGACCCCTGCCGATTTCGCCGTTCTGATGCGATCAACCCGGCAGGCCGAGCAGGACGACACGCCGAGGCACGCCGCCTTCACCGCGGCGCTTGAACGCTTCGGCATCCCGTTCAGCCTGGAGGCCGGAGGCGGGCCTTTCGACCGCCCGCAGACTGCTGTTCTTCGGAGCACCTTCGAGCTGTTGCGCAATACTCCGCTTGACCGAAATACGGTGCAGCAGCACTTCAACACCCAAGTATTGTCCGCGTATCCCGACGCGGACTTCAACCTGCTTGTCCGAGCCCTCACCAATTGGAGCCGTCGGATTCATCGTCCTCAGGGCTCGACACGAATCCGGCTCTACCCGCAGCAGCTTGTTTACGATTTGTTGGAGGCATTCAACATCGCCCGGACGAACTTCAGCGACGACGTTATGCGGGACATCGGGCTTTTCAGCCGTATGATCCTGGATGTCGAAACGGTCTATATGAGCGTAGATTCGAGGCAGCGCTTTTCAGAAGTTCTCAATTTTCTTCAAAACGCCGCCGAGACGGGATACGACATGTCAACCGACGACGTGCTCCAACGACCGGACGCCGTGACGATATCGACCGTTCACAAAATGAAAGGGCTCGAATTCCCCTGCGTTTTCGTCGTTGACGCTGAGGCGCATAGATTCCCGAAGAGGAGAAGCAACTACTCGGGTTGGCTGCCGCACGGCGTCATGGCCGCAGCGATCAACCGCGGAGCATACCAGAGCACCCCCGATGAGGAAATCAGGCTTTTCTACACAGCCGCGACACGCGCCGAGCGGTATCTCCACGTAAGCGGAGCGGAATTTCTGCCACTGGCGAGACGAGCAGCCCGTCAATCTCCCTATGCACTCCAGCTTGTCGCTCATCCAGCGGTGGTTCGGAACGCCGCAGGCCTGCCGGCGGGGCTCGTGCCAGCCGCGCCGCGCCGGCGAGTGGAAGACGCCGACTACCCGACCAGCTTCACCGAGATCAGGTACTACCTGCAATGTCCGAGGAGCTACCAGTTCCGGGAACGCTACAGACTCAATCCGGTCGTCCCGGAGATGTTCGGTTACGGGCGGACAGTTCATACGTCCATCCAGAAACTTCATGAACTCCACCCGGACACACCGCCGGCGGAGAACCAGGTGGAGCAAGTGGTTTCGGATACCTTCCACTTGAAGCATGTCCCCCGGAGCGGCGATCCAGCTAACCGGCCGGGCGCTTACGAGAACTCAAGAAACCGGGCCGTGAAAATCGCTCAGGAGTATGTTACGTCCTTCGGCGGAGATTTCGAACGGGAGCGACAGGTGGAGGCGGTTTTCGAGATTCCGGCTTCCAACTGCGTCATCTCAGGTTCGATTGATCTCCTGCTTCACGAAGACAAGGAAGGAAACATCCTTCAGGCGGAGATCATCGACTTCAAGACGATGGAGGGCGGCAAAACTCCCGGCGAAAACGATAATCTTGATTGGACCGAGCTCGCTCTGCAAGTGCAACTGTATGCCAGAGCGGCTGACCAGGTTCTGGGACAAAACGCCAGGACCGGCAGTGTTCATCTCCTGAAGGACAACCAGCGGGTTGAGGTGCCGATCACACAGGAAGCGGTGGAAGCAGCCCTCGACAACATCGAATGGGCGGTCGCCGGTATTCTCGGATCGGATTTCCCAATGCGTCCGCATCCCGAGAAATGTGGGAAGTGCGATTTCAGGACAATCTGCCCGGGCACGCCGCAGAAATTCAGTGTTCTGACGACTGTTCCGCCGGAGCTCCATTTGCCCGGACGCAGGGAGATGGCCAGGGCTTTCAGCTTGTATCAAGAACCGGATGATGCCGGATAACCTGACGCCCAAGCAGCGCAGCTACTGCATGTCCCGTATCAAGGGGAAAAATACGGACCTGGAAGTGCGGGTGCGATCCGCACTCCACAAGAGAGGTTTGAGGTTTCGCAAACTGATTTCGGCCACGGAAAATTGATCCAGAGCGGCCACGAAAAATTGATCCACCCTGGTAATAGTAACAGCCTCATAAGCAAGCACCAAACATCATTCAATCCCCCTGGTCAGAAGGAGGCACGGACGCCTGAGTCAGCAAGGTCCCCTGAGGGGCATTGCGGCTAAGGCTGCGCTTCTTCATGCGGTAGGAAGTGCCCCTGGAGGTCAGGACCTCGGCATGGTGAGCGAGCCTGTCGAGAAGGGCGGCGGCCAGTTTGTCGTCATCTCCGAAGACTCTTGGCCACTCGGAGAAGGCAAGGTTTGTGGTGACCAGCGTTGCCCTGCGCTCATAGCGCTCGGACAGGACGTTAAACAGTAGCTCTCCGCCGGCGCGGTCGAAAGGCACAAACCCGAGCTCGTCGACGATGAGCAGGTCCTGCTTGAGCAGGCGTTTATGCATGCGACCGAGCTGTCTGGCGTCCCTGGCCTCGATCATGTCGCGGACCAGATCTGCGGCGCGGACAAACAGCACACGGCGCCTGCGGCGACAGGCCTCGACGCCGAGGGCGATGGCGAGGTGGGTCTTACCGGTGCCGACGGGTCCGGCCATGATGACGGTGCCGGCCTGCTGCACCCACTCGCACCTGGCGAGACGCAACATGGCATCGCGGTCGATACCGACGTCGGCATTAAAGTCAAAGGAGTCCAGCGTTTTGACATCCGGGAAGTGTGCCTCGCGGAGCCTGGTTTTGACTACGCTTGTCTCGCGCGAGCGGATTTCTGCAGACAGGATTTCCAGCAGGAAGTCCTCGTGTGACCAGCCGCGCTCGCAGGCCTCACGTGCAAGGCCGTCATACTCATGGACGATGCCGGGCAATTTAAGCAAGCGGCAGATTTCCCTGATGGCGACGGCAGTGGTGCGTGTGGAAGTCATATCGCACCTCCCAGCAGGGCATCGTAGGCGGCCAGTGACGGGACCGGCACATCGATTTGCAGTGTCAGAGGTACAAACCAGGGGCTGGTCTGGACAGCGGCGTCGCACCTGCCCAGCAGAGTCTGCAATGGGTCCTGCTCGGCCATGCACAAGGCAAGGCGCAGCCTGACTGGCTCCAGACCGGACGTCTGAATGGCTTTGAGCACGTCCTTGAAACGACGTGCGGCGTCCTTGTCGCCGTACCTGTCGGTCAGCAGTGTCCACAGGGCATCAAATGGCTGGCCAAGCTCTGTCATCAAGGACGGAGCCACTTGACGCAACGCCTGTGGCTTGCAGGACAGGGCGTGCAGGTAATGCATGTACTGCACGGAGCTTTCCCCGGAGCGCAGGCGGCGCTGGACGATTCTGTCGGTGCCACGGACAAAAGTGACATCGTGTGCCCCGACATGTACCTCGACCTGTGTGCGGGCCCAACTCTCCGGCACGGAATACGTGGCGCCATCCAGGCGGATCCGCGCGGATGCGTTTGCAGGCACGAATCTGACGGCATCGGCACTGAAAGGTCTGTCCGGAAGCGGCATCAGAGCCTGGCAGGTCGCCCGGACCTTGTCCTGTCGGGCACTGGCCTGCATATCCAGGCGCTGCTGCAGGGACATGGAAATCGACTCCAGGTCCGTGCCTGTCGGAATGGGCGTCAGGTGCCGCCAGCGTATGCCTTTGCCACGTGCTTCGACGCCACCCTTGTCGTGCCCGGTGGCCGGGCGGGCAAAGCACGGCTCGAACAGATAATGCGACGCCATGGCCGCGAACCGCTCCGTCAGGACTCGGTCGCTGCCGATCAGGCTGCGCCTTACCGCCGCCCGAAGATTGTCATAAACAATACGACGCGGCACACCGCCAAAATGCTCGAAAGCCCGCACGTGCCCGTCAAGGAAGCAGACTTGGTCCTGCCGGTCGTACAGGTAGGCGAAGTCCGAACCGCTGTGCATCTCGCGCAGTACAAACATCCACGCCTTGCGACGTGTGTCCGGCGTGCCGACCAGAACCTCGAAGAAGTCGGCCTCCATCAACTCACCAGGGCCATATGTAAGCGGGATGAATACCTCGGCGTGGCGCCGGCGGAAGTCGGCCATGCATCGACGAACCGTCCGCTCGCTGGCGTACAGGCCATCGGAGGCCAGAAGCTCCTGAATCCGCGGTGCCGTCCAGCGATGCTTCTCCGATGTCAAACGTTTGTCCGACATCCATACGTCTATCT